>ENA-ORXT01002053-ORXT01002053.1-marine-metagenome-genome-assembly--contig:-NODE-2053-length-25150-cov-13.661708_pt1 | contig 25150 bp, 17 predicted proteins | sample MGYA00237868_ERZ511482 | MGnify/ENA metagenome assembly ERZ511482
ATAAGGCTTTTGTAGACTTCGGTACCATGAAAAGAGGGGATAAAAAAGAGCATACTTTTAAATTTACCAATCAAGGCGAAGAAGATATAATTATTGAATTGGTAACTGCTTGTGATTGTACTACTTTAGAATATTCTACAACGCCTGTTCCTCCTGGTGGTAGCGATGAAATCCATGCAATTTTCGATAGTTCCAAAATGGAAGAAGGTCATACCATAGATATTGATATTATTTTGGCTAATGAAGATCCGAAAAATGGTTACCCAGTGATTGAACGAGTATCTTATAAATTTGAACTAGAGCAAGAATAAAATTCTTTTCTCTTGAACGTTTTATATTTAGATACAAAAAGGCGACTGGTTTAAAACTGGTCGCCTTTTTTACTTTGCAGACGGCTACTAAAGACCAAAGACTAATAGCTAAAGACCAACTAAGGATCTATAAACAACGACAACTTGAAGAATTACGCAATCATAGATATTGAAACTACAGGCGGCGTGGCAGCCAGAAATAAAATAATAGAAATAGCTATTGCCATCCACGATGGAGAAAAGATAATAGACAGCTATGAAACCCTCATTAATCCAGAATGTACCATTCCGCCAGGCATTACTAGATTGACAGGTATCACGCAGGAAATGGTAGTAGATGCACCAAAATTCTATGAAATAGCTAAAAAAGTAGTAGAAATTACAGAAAAAACCATCTTTGTAGCCCACAATGTCCGTTTTGATTATGGATTCATTAGAGAAGAATTTAAACGCTTGGGTTTTTCTTATAGCCGACAACAACTCTGCACGGTTCGATTATCTAGAGGCGCTTTTCCTGGCTTAACATCTTATAGTTTATCCAATCTAATCAAACATTTCAAACTGCCCTGTTCCAGTCGCCACCGTGCAATGGGCGACGTAGAAGCAACGGTCGTACTATTTGAAAAAATATTAGCCAATGAAGCCAATGAAGACCAACTAGAAGACATGGTCAATCTTGGCGTAAAGGAATCTTTATTACCTAAAAATATTAGCTTAGAACAGTTACATGCTTTGCCAGAAGATTGTGGTGTTTATTATTTGCATGATGAAGCAGGGGATGTAGTCTATGTTGGCAAAAGTATCAACATCAAAAAGCGGGTAATGGAGCATTTTTCAAAAGTTACAGAAAAGGCTCGCAAGTTACAGCAATATGTGGACGACATCTCTTATGAAATTACAGGTAGTGAATTAGTTGCGCTTTTATTTGAGTCTTATGAAATCAAACGCATTCGCCCTTTAGTCAATCGGGCACAACGTCGACGCCATTTTCCTTATGTTATTTATCAATACGAAGATGAAAATGGCTATATCTGTTTAGATGTATGCAAACCCACCAATAAAGTCAGAGAAGACTTAAAAGTGGTCGGCGAATATCCAAAAACGGCTAGTGCTAGAGGCTATTTAAAAAGAGCGGTTGAAACCTATGAGCTATGTACTTTTTATTGTCATCTCGAAAGAAGTAATCAACCTTGTTTTAATTACCATTTAAAAAAATGTGCTGGTGCTTGTATACAAAAAGAAACAGCCGAAACGTATAATACACGAGTATCGGAAGCTATAGATTATTTAGCGACCGTTTTTGAGGAAGACTTTATGGTCATCGATAAAGGGAGAACAGAAACGGAAAAATCAGTCGTATTGGTGGAAAAGGGAAATTACAAAGGATATGGCTACATTGAAGAAGAAGATATGATGGGTTTAGAAGCTTTACGAGATTGTATTAAAGAAGTGCAGGGAAATCCTGAGACGGCTAAAATTATTCGCCGTTTTTTGGCGGGGAAGCATCGGGCTAAAGTGTTAAAGATTCCGAAGCGAGAGGAAGACTGAATAGATTTTATGGAGCTTAGATGTGCCAGATTTTAAAAATCTGGCACATCTTGGCTATTCTCGGTCAGCCTGTTAAGTCCTAAGCCAAGTCGGCGAATTCCTACCATTCATCTAACAAACTACTACATTTAGACTATTTTACTTTATTTTTGAGAAAATTGAGTGAGTGTTTTTGTAAAGTGTATAAAATCACACGAAATCCGCAACACGAATACAATGAATTTAGCAGAAAATATAAGACAAGCATTTAGTTCCATTAGAGGCAATTTATTAAGAGCAGTGCTAACGCTAATGATTATTGCCTTTGGCATCATGGCATTAGTAGGTATTTTGACAGCTATTGATAGCATCCTGTACTCTATGAGTGATAATTTTTCTAGTATGGGGGCCAATTCTTTCGATATACGCCCCAAAGGAGATAGCGTGAGAGGAAACAGACGTGGGAGAAATCGAAAAAGAGGCGAACCAATTACCTTTAAACAGGCAATGGCCTTCAAAGAAAAATTTAATTACCCAGCTAAAATAGGCATTGCTGCTAATGGAACGAACCTAGCAGAAGCGAGATATGGAAATAAAAAGACCAACCCCAATGTAACTATAAGAGGGATTAATGAAAATGAGATGGACATCAAAAAATATGAATTGGAATTTGGTCGTAACCTGACTAGGTTGGAAGTAGAAAAAGGAGGCAATAAAGCAATTGTAGGTACAGATATTATCAAAACTTTATTTGATGGAAAAGGGGAAAAAGCATTGGGTCAAGCTATCTCCATAGGAGGCAATAAATACAAAATTGTAGGTATACTCAAATCTAAAGGCGCTAGTGGCGGTGGCGGTGGACCCGATAGAACAATTTATATCCCTGTCCTTAATGTGAAGCAGCAATATGGCACAGCTCGAACTAATTATTCCGTAACGGTAGGTTTAAATAATGCCCTTGACATGGAAGAAGCTTCTTCTTCGGCCATCGGAACTTTTAGAAATATTAGAGGTTTAAAGCTTGCTCAAGAGACTGATTTTGAAATTCGGAAAAGTGATGGTATTTTAGATATGCTAAAAGAAAATACGGCAATGATTCGTTTAACCACCATAGCAATTGGTTTGATTACTTTACTAGGGGCAGCGATTGGTTTAATGAATATCATGCTTGTGTCTGTTACCGAACGAACGAGGGAGATTGGCATTTCTAAAGCATTGGGCGCCACTCGTAGAAATATATTGATTCAATTTTTAACAGAGGCCATTGTCATTTGTCAAATGGGTGGAATCGTTGGTATTGTACTAGGGATCCTTGCAGGAAATGCGGTTTCCTTAGCTACAGGAGGAAGTTTCATTGTCCCCTGGGCATGGATCTTCCTCGGATTAACGGTCTGTTTTATTGTAGGTCTTATGTCTGGTCTCTATCCTGCTTTAAAAGCAGCTAGACTAGACCCAATTGAATCTTTAAGATACGAGTAATTAATTGAGAATTGAAAATGGAGAATTGAGAATTTACTGGGCGTAGCTAGACGTTTTTTTGAAACACAAAAGGAACAAAAAGAATGGAGAATTGAGAATTACAAGTGGGACGTAACGAGACGTTCAAGTAACGCTTGAGTTCTATATTCTCCTAACAATAAGACCAAATAAAAAAGGGAACTACTAATTCCAGTAGTTCCCTTTTTGAATAGACAAATATTGTTTGAACGTCTCGTTACGTCCCACTTGCAATTCTCAATTCTCAATTCTCAATTTTCCATTCTCCATTCTTTTTGTTCCTTTTGTGTTTCAAAATAACGTCTAGTTACGTCTAATAAATTCTCAATTCTCCATTTTCAATTAATTAAGCTCTCAGTTTTTCTTTCGCATAAAACTCTCGGAAACTGATCATTTTTTGTTGATCTTCATCCCACAATTTACTAGAAATCGTTTTTAAGCTATCTGTAAAAGTTAATTTGATAACATGTTTTTGTAGCACGGGATTCTCCTTCGCACATTTAGGCAAGTTGTAGTTAGGTATTTGAGAACTTAAATGATGAATATGGTGATAGCCAATATTACCCGTCAACCAATGAAAAACTTTAGGAATATTATAAAAAGTACTCCCACGAATAGCCGCTAGTAAATAATCCCATTTATCAGACCACTGCATATAAGTCTCTTCGTGCTGGTGTTGAATATAAAAAAACCAGAAAGCAGTCACGCCAAAAAAGAATACGACGGGTAAATGCACCATTAAAAAATTACTCCAACCAAGCAAATAGCCTAATCCAATAAATAAACTGACCAGTAGAATATTATTAATATATTGCGCTCGATGCGCAGATTTCCAGCCTTTAAAGCCTATAAAGGGATACCGATTAGAAAAAGTCAAATAAATAATAGGAACTATAAAAAACATAAAAACAGGCGTACGAAAAACTCGATAGAAAAAACGTTTAGATAAAGGAAGCTCTCTAAATTCCGTAACGGTTAGAAATTTAATATCTCCTATATCTCGGTGTTCTAATTGCCCCGTATGTCCATGATGATAACTATGTACCGCCGCCCAATACTTATAAGGAATAGAGCTAAAAACACTACACAGCAAGCCTACTCGATTATTCCATTTTCTAGTTTTAAAAAAAGATTGATGTCCACAATCGTGCTGTATAATAAAAATACGCACTAGAAAAAAAGAATTGAGCATAGCCAATCCAAGCGTGATCCAATACGACCAAGCCAAAGAATAATACATTAAAATCCACAAACCTATAAACGGTAAAAAAGAATTGAGCACTTGGATTACTGCCTTTCGGGTATTCGCCTTTTTATAAGGCTTAATAATCTTTGCCCAATCTCGAAGGTCTTCTCTAATCTCTTGTTCCATAGAAGAATAATTCAAATAATTTTTTAAAAGAACGTTTTCCTTAGAATGATTTACTGCTACACCATTCCTTTTTGGTTATTGAGGTAAGAAAGAGTCCTTATGTCTGGACTTTATTATAAGACAGGTATGTATAGGTATCTATGACAAAAAGAAGGAGTTTTTTTATTTTTAAAAAATAAAGTTAGTGTTTTTATGGTTAGGATTAAGCTAAGTACAAGGATTGAATGGAAGGATTAAGGGTTATTCTCTTAGTTGTTGGAAGATGATAAACCAATTTCATGTAATATTTACTCATGAAAATAATTAATAATTAACTGTGTACAAAGTATATAGATTTAAGGACGAAGTTTTTAAACATTATTTTTTGCCAGTTTTTGGCATCAGGTAAATAGTAAATTAGATAGATTTTTTTAGCGGTAGTGAATTTGATTTATTTTTTTGCAAAAAAACAAATCAAATTCACTACCGCTAAAAAAGTTTTCTGCCAAATATACTTTTTACCCGCTAATTTAGAGGAAGAAAAAGGGTTTAAAAATTTCTCTTTACACCCCTAATCAATAATCAAACACAATAGACTTATGCTAAAATATTCTTTTTTCTTACTCCTCTTTTTTTGTATCGCTTGTGGCCCTAACTTAAAAACAATTGAAGTACATAATGATGCGGGGCAAATTACAGAAAGCTATACTCAAGATCCAGATACAGAACTCAAAGAAGGGAAAAGCTATCTATATTATGAAGATGGCTCCGTACAAACGGAATCTGACTATAAACAAGGCAAACTAGATGGCGAAAGAAAATTATTCGATGCTAATGGGCAAATCGAAGTAATTGAACGATATAAAGCAGGGCAATTTGAAGGAGTATTTCATTCTTACTATAACAATGGTCAATTAAAATTAGAAGGGGTCTATAGTAATAATGAAATGGGGGGTAGTTGGAAAAGGTACTATGAATCTGGCGCCTTAATGGAGGAGGTCACTTTTAAACACAATGAGGAAAATGGACCTTTTCTAGAATATTACGAAAATGGCAACCTTAAAGCGAAGGGTGCTTATCTAGAAGGAGATAATGAACACGGTGAATTGAAATTATTCGATGAACAAGGCGAGTTGGTTAAAACCATGGAGTGTCAGGTAGGTCGTTGTGTAACGACATGGAAAAAGGAATCGCAAAATCAAGAGATTTGAGCTACGAAAAAGGGGAACTTCAAATTCAAATTCAAGCTCAAGTTCAAGTTCAAAACTAGACGTGTATTAGGGACGTAAGATCACGTCCCTAATACACGTCTAGTTTTGAACTTGAATTTGAACTTGAGCTTGAATTTGAAGTATTTTAATACCCCCGCTTTTCAAGCAACCACTTATCCAATGCAACACCCGTCGCAGCCTCCCAACCTTTTGCCTTTTCTATAGGAATGACTTTATAATCTGCCAATTCATCCCCCTTAACAATAGTACCGGATGCTTTCACATGATAAATCATAATAATCTGATTCATTTGCTCAAAACTATAATGTCCTCGAAACGCTACTATCTCCGCTTTCAATCCAATTTCCTCCCAAATTTCTCGTAAAACTGCCTCGTCAGGATGCTCGTGTTTTTCTAAAAAACCAGTAACTAAACCATACCAATGCGATGGCCAGCCAACATTCTGCACTAGAACAACGGCCTCTTCTTCATACTCTACAATCGCCCCCACTACAGGCGTTGGATTCTCATAATGTATAAAACTACAAGTTTCGCTGGTGCAGCCTAAATAGCCTTCTTTATTTTTGGCTAAAACAGCCGTACACATTGGACAGAACTGATAAGGTTTTGGCATATTTTGTTTTTTAAGAAGTCAGAAGTCAGACCGAAAAATAAATTTTTCTGTCAGAAGTGAGACTTATGACGTGTTCCCAGACGCAAATATAACGTATTCCTAAATACAAATATGACGTATTAGTTAACGTCTAGGAACACATCATATATCTCACTTCTGACAGCGAAGCGGTCTGACTTCTGTCTTCTTTTTCAGCGTCTAGGAACACGTCATATATCTCACTTCTGACAGCGAAGCGATCTGACTTCTATCTTCTTTTTCAGCGTCTAGGAACACGTCATACATCTCACTTCTGACAGAAAAATTTATTTTTCGGTCTGACTTCTGACTTCTTTTCTGATCATTTCTTAATTATTTTCTTCACCACTTGTCCATCTTCACTTATTACTCGCAACAAATATAGCCCTGAAGGAACGGTAGGTAAAGAAATAGTAAGCATTTCTTTTTTTATTTTTTTATTAGATTGGAGCGTTTGCAAATATTTCCCCGTATTATCTAATAAATCAATTTGAAGAAAACTAGGCTTAGTCAAATCAATTTGCACAGCAAATTGATTGATAAATGGATTGGGTATAAGCTGAATAGCTGCCGCTAAAGCAGCGTTAAAAGTAGCCGTAGTATAGACACCATTGACGGCACCAGGCGTTCCATTAAAATTATAAGTAGTCCAACTTGCGGCTAGGGTATTGTCGCTATCAGGATTAATTAATTCTAAGCTAGGCCCATTGCCATTCGCAGCTATTGGCCATGGGTCCGTGATTTGATACCTAACAGAATCCATCAAAATAGTGTCTGCATTATATAAACGCATTATCTCCCCATTGCTACTTAATTTAAAATTAAAATCTCCAATGTGGTTAGTCACTGCTGGAAATTGTTGTTCAAACTTATCGGTGGTCCCTGTCAATACAAGATAGTCATTTGCGGCAAGGCTTGTTCCTGCTGGGACGACAAAAATATTCTCCTTATTGCTATCTTTAAAAATCCAATTGGATAAATCCTGCGTGCTATTACCCTTATTATATAATTCTACCCAATCACCTGCATCTTGTTCGTTGATAGAATTGTAGTTGATTTCATTAAAAATAACGCTATTTTCTGGAATACTTTCTTCTTCGCTTACTTTAAAATGAGCCGTTAATTCTATCAATCTATTCGGATTAACAACAATACGTTCATTCGTAGAAATAACTGCGCCTGACCAACGGTCGAATTCATAGCCCCGTTCGGGTATAGCCGTTAAGGTAATGGGCACATCTTCAAAATATACCCCACTCCAAGCAGCCTCTCGCACCCGAATCGTATTTAGCTGAAGACTACCAGCCATTGGTTCCGCTATGTTCAACTGAATCGTTTTTTGAGAGCGAAGGCTAAAAGACCTTTGTATATGCTCTCGCATAGCAGATAAACGACGACCAGCAAAGTTGTGCATATTTGTTATCTGTGATTGCCATTGTGAAAAGGAAGTTTCTCCCCAACGCCCAATTTGTTTAGGTATTTCACTACGGATTGCTTCTGAATTCTTGGTAATTCTCGCTTGCACATTAACTGGTAAAAAACGAGTATTTAATTCATCTGCAAAAGTATTAATGAATTGATTTTTAAAAGTCTCATTATCCATTAATTTTCTAAACAAAAAAGTAGACCACGGTGGATTGGGCCAACCGGGTTCATTAGGCTGTAAGGCAAAATTAATCGTATTATTTTGAAAATTATTAGCATTCCATATACCATAACCAAAGTCGGTATCGAATAAAATCCAACGCCATTTACCATTCTTATGCTTCCAGAATTTAATATTATTCCCTGGCCAATCTGTATTATCAAAATAGATTTGTGCTACTTGGTATTGGATATAGTTCACCATATCTATTTGGTCGGTTATAACCTGATAATTGGCTGCCACTGACAAATTGTTCCCATTAATAAAAGAAATCATGGAACGATATTCTTCATTACTACCAAAAATAATGTCTCCATTTCTTTCCAATAAAGTTATATCTTCAGAAGGTACATTGTGCAAACTCGCCAGATAATGTTCATTTATTTTCTCTCGCATATTATACATGCCCCAGTACGTGCCATTCAGATAGGTAACCACAGGTCTACCTGCTTGAATATCGAGATTAGAATTTTCCATTAATCCCGTTAATGTTAAATCTCTAAGCATCGTATTTTGCCAATCATTACCAGAATTCCTCAAAATAAAAGCTTCAAAAGAACTATAGTCTCGAGTAGAAAATAGCGGATACTCTAAAGATGCATCCCCATATTGACTACGAAAGAAAAAAGACAAAGAACGCTGATCATTACCTCGACTCCAACCACCAAAAATCTTTACACCTGTATGTGCTTCAAAAGCTGCTTGTCCATTTTTTTCAAAAAAAGCAAGATGCACTGGTTTTTCTCGGTCTTCCCAAAAATTAGCACCAAAATGAGGGAAGTTTTCTTCAAAATCTAAGCCATAAGAATAGATGCCTTCTCTTTCATCAAAGAAATCTTTAGACGCAAAAGACACAGACAAAACAGGTAGCTCGTGATTTGTGCCTATTAAATAAGAATTCGTAACTACAGAACCAGATAAATAGGCGGGCCTGAAAATAGCAGCTTTTACTACTTTGTTGCTACTAATAGTTAGTGGCATCGTATAAGTAAACGCATTAATGGTGGGTTCGCTTCCATTAGTCGTGTATTTTATCACATCCCCCTCTTTAGCTCCTGATAATTCTAAGATAAAACTGCTATCATATAAACCTGCTGTTTTAGAAAAAACAACTTCTTCTGCTACAACACCTTCAAAACCATCCGTAACATTGGAGGTATTAGGCGTTGCTTCTTCAAATATTCGGCTATTCGTTGCGCCATCAGGAAAACGACCAATAGAAATATCCGTTTGCAAAGATGGTATATAAAGGCTGTCTTGTAGAATGCCTGCTTCATCAAATAAATAAAGCGTCTCTTTAGAACCAACCTTAAAATTAGTATGTAAAAAAGGAATAGATAAACCTAAAATAGGCGGCGGTGTTACACCAGCGATTACTTCTGTGGCACCTACCGATAAAAATGGAATAATAGATAAATCAGAAGAATTGCTACTTACATTATGGACTTGTATGGCTAAAACGTTTTCGCCTGCCACCAAATACTCTGCTGGATTAGTTAGAATAAATCGTTCCAAATCTCCCCCCCGGTACACCTCTGCTTCTCGGTCTATTTGCACCTGCGCATTAAAAGCAGGATTCGCTTGACTACTCGTTAAATTAGCTCTTGCGATTTCTTTTCCATTTAGAAAAGCGGCAAAGGCATCATCATAATCCACATCAAATAGAATTTCTGCAACTTTGGAAGGATCGGAAATAGTTATTTTTTTTCTTATAAAAACGGAAAGGGTTCTAGTATTAACAATCGTATTATCATCCCCATCTCCATAGCCGATTCCTGTAGTGCCATTTCTCCAAGCACTATCGTCAAAGTCTCTAGCCCGCCATTGCCTACTTGTTGCCGCATTAGGGATAATATATTTACAGAGGTCCCCTTCTTGAAATAAAGTCTGATAAATTAGAGGGCTATTTCTGTCTTTACCAGAAGCAAACAGGAAGGTATAATCTTTAGAGGCAAGAGTTACATCAGGAAAAATCCATTTTTGAGGTTCCGTTATTTTATCGGTAATGGACCAGTCCTTTAAGGAAATAGGATTATTTGTAGGATTATACAATTCTATCCAATCTCTAGCATCCCCATCTTCATCGAGTACCACACTATTAGAAGGGGAGACTTCATTAATACTAATCGTTTGGCTATTAGTTTGTTGGATTTGTAAAAAACATAGGAATATAGGTAGCCAATATAAACTTGTTCGTTGGAATACAAAAAGTCTCGTCATTAATGTTAATTGTTTGTTGTTTTCTATTTCCTCACTAAAGTAAGATTTTTTTATCATCAGAACAAACAATCTAATATTAGAGAATTCTATTTGGATACTACTGAGCAAACAGATTCCAACCAGTTATTTGAGATTGAAACACTTAGAGCGTATAAATAAACAATACTTATTCACATCTAAATCCGTTGCCATTTTCATCCGTTGCCATTTTCATCCGTTCCCGTTTTCATCCGTTCCCGTTTTCATCCGTTGCCATTTTCATCCGTTGCCATTTTCATCCGTTCCCGTTTTCATCCGTTGCCATTTTCATCCGTTGCCATTTTCATCCGTTCCCATTTTCATCCGTTCCCATTTTCATCCGTTGCCATTTTCATCCGTTGCCATTTTCATCCGTTGCCGTTTTCATCCGTTGCCATTTTCATCCGTTGCCGTTTTCATCCGTTGCCGTTTTCATCCGTTGCCGTTTTCATCCGTTGCCGTTTTCATCCGTTGCCATTTTCATCCGTTCCCATTTTCATCCGTTCCCGTTAAGCGTATTGGCAACGGATGAGAATGGCAGCGAATTTAGACGGGAATAAATAATATCATTTTAACAATATCAACCGAGTAAATTAATTATTTCCTCATCCCTTAAACCTGAGTCTTCATTGCCTTTAATACATTAGCAGCCTGCATCAAATGCCGATAATTATGATAAATAACCACTCTAAAAGTATCCCCCAATTTTAGTTTAATCCATTTAGAAATACTAATCGCTGTTTTCGTTTTCGACAAGTTAACACTACGTGCTTGCCCCAATAAATCCAATAATTGTTTTTGTTGCTGTATAAATTTTTCTATAACCGATTTATCCAACTTACTGCCCACAGGATTCATTGATTTAAAAGTTTTCATCTTATTCAATTGTTCTTTAGGCAACATACTTTCCGCAAAATAATTACCGAGTAAACCGCTTTTAAATATAGTTGTTGAATTATTAGCAGGGGCTGCCTGAATCCGCTTTGTAATTTCTGGTATATAAAAATCACCATATCGGTTTAAGTGTTCAAAACATTCTAAAATACTCCATTTCTCCGTATTTTCTTTCCAATTTAGTACTTCAATAGGCTGCTGTAGAAAAGTCTCTGCTTGATTTAAGTAATCCTTGGTTCTATTAATCAGGTCTTCAATTAATGTTTTATTTTCGATTTTCATGCTTTTCGGTCTATGTAATTTAATACCACAAAGGTCTAAAAATACCTGCTAAAAAACATTGATTGAAATCAAGATTTAATATTGTTAAAACAATAGTGCTTACCACATCTAAATCCGATGCCATATTCATCCGTTGCCACTAAGTTTATTGGCAACGGATGAATATGGCATCGGATTTAGATGTGAATAAGGCAAAGTGTAAGTATTATGATTGATTTTATAGGAATAAAAAAAGCCGCCAGATTTTTAAAATCTGGCGGCTTTTGCCCAAATTAACTTTTCGGAGTACTAATCATAGCCCACTACTTCATAAACTAAACGCCCATTCCTTTCTTGCACGACCCTATAAAAGATCCCTTCTGAAACGTAATACTGTCTGCCTTCAATCCACACTTCGTCACTAAAAGGAGGCAATTGTGTGATTCTTGCCCCGATTGGGGGAGTGACTACTTCATAATAATTGTGCCGCAAAGGCCTATAATAAATCCCGTCGTAATAATAGTAAGGCAGTCCACCAAAAGTTAACTGTATTCGAGCAGTAGGCAAAAAAGATATTCTAAGGCCTAAAGGAGGACGAGTAATTATATAATTGCGACCAGAAGGTCTATAAAATATCCCATTATTATAGCGGTAATTTACGCCACCATGTAAGATCACTCTTGCTTGTCTAGGAATCGTATTCACTCGCCTTTCTCTGGATAAGATAGAGCGATTTCCGTTAATACTTCTACTTCTATAAGCTGCTCGGACATCATTGAAGCTTCGGTTATTTCTCTGAATGCTAGTATTGTTATTGGTTCTGTAGGCAGTTCTATTGCCATTTGTTCTAGTTCTACTAGATGCCGTTCTATCACTGTTCGTTCTTTGATTACCGTTTATTCTAGTTCTACTAGATGCCGTTCTATCACTATTAGTTCTTTGATTGCCGTTTGTCCTAGTTCTACTAGATGCCGTTCTATCACTGTTCGTTCTTTGATTGCCGTTTGTCCTAGTTCTACTAGATGCCGTTCTATCACTGTTCGTTCTTTGACTGTCGTTTGTCCTAGTTCTGCTAGATGCCGTTCTATCACTATTTCTGCTAGTAGCTGTTCGGTCATTACGTGACGCTCTAGTAGTGCTAGTTGCCGTTCTGTTATTGCTAGATGCTCTAGTCCTATTCGACCTTTCTTTTTGCTGATTTCGATCCCGATTTTGAGCAGCAGCTTCATTAGTATTAAAGCCAATGAAGAACAATCCAAAAAAGAGACTTAACATAAACACCTTTGAATTTTTCATAGTTCATTAATTTTTAGAAAAATTAGTAACGATGAAAAAATATTTAGTCGTTTTTGAAATGGGCTTTTTTCTAATGGGTTGAAAACCTATAAGAAAAAAGGTCAATTCAAAAACAAAAAGACTAATTTATTTTTTCATCAATACTAAAGGTACTCTTAGCTATTTGCAAAAATAAGAGAATTTCAACTTCGAGTAAAGTGAGGGCTGAAATTCTAGTTTAAATACGTTAGTTCGCTTTGATTGTTTAATTATTAGATGGCTTGATTGTCTGATTATTGCTTATCAACGCCCTACAAGAACAATTAAATAATTTTAACAATCAAGCCATCTCCTACTTATCCACATATCGCTGGTCCAAGCTAAATTTCTCAGGAAATTTAGGCGTAACAGTATCATAAAAAGCCATAATAGGGGCCATATCTTCAGCTATATTTTCAGAAATGTGAACAACCCCTCCTACTCCAGCCTCTTTTTTTTCATAATCTAAATAGCCAAAAGTAATGGGCACACCTGCTTTTTTGGCAACATGGTAAAAGCCCATTTTCCATTCTTCTTTTAGCGAACGGCTTCCTTCTGGTGCAATTACCAAAGCAATTCTATCATTTGTTTTGAAAAAGTCTGCCATTTGATCAATCTGGCTTTTTCGAGGCGCTCCTTCTTTTTTAGGACTCCTATCAATACCCAATCCACCGAAAGCCCGAACAAAATAGCCCAATATGGGCATTGTCGTCCAAGTATCTTTAATAGCAATTTTAACAGGAATACCCAATTCTTCAAAAGCAACCCGCGTCCAAAAAGCATCCCAGTTAGTGGTATGTGGTGCGGCAATCATTACACAACGTTGCGACTCCTCTGGAATTGGGAATTTCACTTTCCAGCCACCTAATTTTAAAAAAAATTTTGTTAGTATTTTCCACATATAATTTAATAATTCTTAATTTTCAACAAAAAGTATCTTTGTACCCTAGTTTCTAATCAATAATATTCTGCGCAAGTGTGGCAGAATATTGAATTAGGGATATTCAGAGAAATTTTGAATAATGCATTTCATTACTTAAAAAAGCCGATCTCCATGAGACAACTCAAACATCACGAAATCACAAATATAAATACAAGTTTTCCAATTATAGTAATTTGTGATAACTTTCATAGCCCCGAAAATATAGGCATGGCTTTTAGGGTTTGCGAAAACATGGGTGTTGAACGGCTTTATTTAACAGGAGATAGCCCCTTACCGCCCAATAAACGTATTCGGAAAACAGCTCGCACCGCAGATAAATATCTGCCGTATACTTACCAAGAAGATATTGTTATGCTCTTACAAGAACTAAAAACAACGGGTCATACCTTAATAGCTATTGAAATAACCGATGAGAGCGAAAGTCTCCATCAATTCAATTTTACGACTACCGAAAAAATAGCGATTATATTAGGGACCGAAAGAACGGGCATCTCTGAAACAGTACTAGCCGAAGTAGCACATTGTGTACATATTCCTATGTTTGGTCGATTAAGCTCGATGAATGTGATTATGGCGATGTCGATTAGTTTGTATGAAATCGGTAAGCAGTTAAGTAATAAGTGAGGGATGGGAATAGCCTCGTTCAACCTTGAATACATGGGGATAAGGATTTCCTCTAAACGTTTTTTTTTGAAACACAAAAGGCATAAAAGTTCACAAAAGGCTTTCACAAAAGTTTTATATTGTATTATGTGTTTAAAAAAAAACTTTTGTGAAAGCCTTTTGTGAACTTTTGTGCCTTTTGTGTTTCAAAAAAACCAAATAAATTTGGCAATTACGTAGAACGCAAATACACGTTTTATCCCAATTCTTCCTCTTCTTTAATGAGCGTAGCTATATTTAGAATAATCTCGTCCATTAGTACGACATCTTTGTCCCATTTAATAAATGCCCATTCTGAATTGGGTCTAGCAACCAAGAGTGTTTCTGGCTTTGTCAATACCCAGATTACTAATTCTGTTCCATAGTTAAGCAATGTTTCTGTTTTAGTAGTCATATAGGCAATAGCGTCTTCCTCTTCTATATCTATTTTTACGTCTATTTCAAATACTATTTTGGGCGGAACGCTGGTGTAATAGGGCGTTATCTTATCTAAAGGCAAGGTTTTTCTATCAAAAACGGCAATATCAAAACTCAAATTTGTACCTTTTTTAATATGTCCTCCCACCTCATTTGTAAAGATTCTATATTGCTTACGGGGAAGATGAATAATTAAAAATCTAAATAATAATTCTACTATAAACGATTGTAATGCACTAGATCCCATGATATCGGGTAAGGTTTTCTCTTTGTTTAATACTGCTTTATAGCCTTTGTAATAATAAGGCTTCCCTTCAATTTCTTCTCGTATGAGTACGTCAGGCACTTGCGTTTCCTTTTCTGCTTTTTTTATTATTGTTCTTACCATATAATGCAATTGTTATTATCCAAAGTTAATCCCTTTTCATTAGAAAAACTAATGAAAGTTCTCAGTGAAGAATTAAGAATGAATAATTAAGAAGACAATAGACACTGGACACTAGGTATTTAAGCCGTGGTCGTCAATCTTAATTATTCATTCACTATATATTTGGCGAGAACCAGCAAAATCAAAATAAAGCCTACTCGTTTTCCTTATTTAAATTAAAAAAAATTAATTTTAGCGGTGAAATCCGAACATTTGGCTAATTTTGGATAGAAATTTAGTAGGACTGTTTATTTGTTTACACTGTTTATTTGTTTATTCAGTTAAATATTATTCTGGTATAAACAGGTAAACTAATACACAAATAACCAGTATTACTTAGTACAAGTTTATCCAGTTAGTTAGCTATTTCAGGCGGTGTATTCTGATAACTGACTCCTAAAAAATTACATAGATTTCGTAAAATAGAAAGAAAAAAATGGCAGACAAATTTGGTAGTTCGATAGTGAAAGAACAAACGATTCTCGATCATCCAGCGAGTTTATTCGTATTATTTTTCACAGAGATGTGGGAGCGATTTTCCTATTATGGGATGCGAGCTTTGTTAGTACTTTTCCTTACTTCCTCTTTGATGGATGGAGGCTATGGTTGGGAACGAGAAGATGCCTTAGGTATGTATGGTCTCTATACAGGACTCGTCTATCTAACGCCTTTATTTGGCGGGATGATCGCAGATAAATTTACAGGCTATCGAAGGGCAGTTGTCTTAGGTGCGTTTATAATGGCGCTCGGTCATGCCTGTATGGCAATGGAAGGCATACCTACTTTTTTCTACGCAGGTTTGGGGCTATTAATAGTAGGTAATGGCTTATTTAAACCGAATATTTCTTCTATTGTTGGACAATTGTATAAAGATGATGAATCGAAAAAAGATTCTGCTTATACCATTTTTTATATGGGGATTAATGCAGGGGCTTTTCTGGGCATCTTACTTTGTGGCTATATTGGAGAAAAAATCTCTTGGAGTTATGGCTTCGGTTTAGCGGGCATTTTTATGTTTTTAGGGATGTTGCAATTTTGGTTTGGCCAAAGTATTCTTGGAGATATAGGATTGACACCGATAAAAGCGGTGGCTACTGCTGAAAGTAGAAAAGCAGATGCTGCCAGTTCAAAAAGAATAACAACTTGGGGAATAGTTGGCTTAGTAATAGCCGCGCTTTGTTTTTTCCTATTTCCAAAAGTAGAGACGGCTTCCCTCTTAACAAATATTAATAAAAATTGGATACCTCCCATTGTATTTGGTATGGTGATTCCTATTGTTGGCTATATCATTACCGATCCGTCCTTAACCAAAATAGAAAAGGATAGAGTCTGGGTAATCATTATTTTAACTTTCTTTACCGTGTTTTTTTGGTGGGCTTTTGAGCAAGCGGGTGGTTCTATGACGGTATTTGCGAATGATTATACAGATAGAACTTTAGAAGGAAGCGGCAGTATGACCTTTAAATTAGCCAATAGCTTGCTAACCGTAGGTTCTTTAGGGGTCGTTACTTGGGTATTGTTTAAACTATTCAGTGTTACTTTTAAAAATATCGCCGTTTCTAATATTATCCTCGGTATTAGTTTTGTGATTATTTGGGCGATTGTGATATGGATGTTAAATAGAGAATTTCAAGCAGACACAACGGAAGTACAAGCTTCTTGGTTCTCGATTCTTAACTCTTTCTTTATTATTACAATGGCTCCTTTAGTTTCCAAATTCTGGGAGAAAGGAATCATTACTTCTGGTCCTATCAAATTTGCCCTAGGCTTAATTGTATTGGGCATTGGTTTTGGTATTTTGGCCTATGGTAGTTCTGCGATTCCACAAGGTGCTAAAACGGCTTCTGTTAGTATGGTTTGGTTAATATTGGCTTATTATTTCCATACGATGGGCGAACTGTGTGTTTCTCCTGTAGGTCTATCTTATGTTAGTAAATTAGCACCCGTTCGTTTAATCGGCTTGATGTTTGGTGTTTGGTTTATCGCCAATTTTGTTGCCAACTGGGCTGGTGGTATGACGGGTAGTTATATTGACCAAATTGTAGAATCTAATAGTATGTCTTTCTTCTTCCTGATTTTCACCCTGATTCCAATAGCTGCTGGGATCTTATTGATTTTAATGAATGGATTTATGAAGAAAATGATGCATGGTATTGATTAAGAAATTCAAGTTCAAGTTCAAATTCAAACCATGACGTTGGTTAACGTCATGGTTTGAACTTGAGATTGAGATTGAACTTGAACTTGATTTGAATTTCAACCAAAAAAGCCCTAGTCACTTGTCGTGATTAGGGCTTTTTTTGTATTTACTAAAAACAAAAAGCTAAGCTTAGGACATTTCTTGTATTTTTGCGGACTTGAAAAAGACGATTCCAGTATAAAAAAACGTTTAAGTTCAATTAAGTACATAAGTAATTGACAAATAATACGTTTCTACCTACTAAACATACACGTAAATTCCAATGAGTAAATGAATGGGTTATATTGTTTTATGGTTTTATTGCTGTATTGTTCTCTTCCTAGACGCTGGCAATAAAACAATAAGACAATACAGCAATAAAACCATACAGTCCATTTACTCATTAGGCAAAGACAATTCCTATTTCTCAAATTGGTTATGAATCAAACAGCAAAGCAATTATTAGTTGTCCTTATCGGACTTTGTATAAGTACTTTGACCACTTATGCGCAAGTAATTTTATCGAATGGAGCCTCCGCTGGTCCAGATATAGAAATGGCCGCCGTTCTTTGTGATACAGAAACACTAGAAGTTCCGAGTTTTAGCGGCTGTGGTACAAGTTGCAATGACGAGTGCCTAAACAGTAAATCTATCACGGAAACCAATTCTATCTGGTTAGGCTGGGTAGCAGGAAACGCGGCCGAATTAACTTTCACTATCACGCCCAATAATCCTGCAACCAATATTGACTTCGTTTTATATGAATTAGATAGAAACCCTAGAGATTTTAGCAATAATACTTTAATTCGTTGTTCTGCCTCCACCCGAACAGGTCCAACTGGCTTAAGAAGTGGAGATACAGAATTTGAAGAAGAAAGTACAAACGATGCGGCAAATGACGGTTTTCTAGCTCCCTTTTTTCAAATACAGCAGGGGTTAGCCTATGGTTTACTAATCCACAGTTCTGATGACGATAATGGTTTTACTATTGAATTTGGAGGGGAAGCAACCTTCACAGGACCAGCGCCAGATTTTGATAGAACTTTCAGTGGTTGTTTTGATGATCCTGTAACCTATCTGACCCTGCCTGACGCAAATGGTTTTGATAGCGATCAGATTATTTCCTATGAATGGGATTTTGGAGAAGGGGCAACACCCGCTGATACGATTCTTACGGTAGATGAACCTATTATCGTTGAATATGATACCTTAGGAACAAAAACAGTTACACTAACAGTAGAAACAGATGCTGGTTGTCGGGTCACTAAAACAATAGAAAATATTATTGATGTGCAGGCTTGCTGCGGTGGTCCAGGAGAAATGGATACGAATCAAATTACGGTAGATACTTCTATTGTAAGATCAGTAAGTTGTCCTTCTGATTTAGATGGTACCATTCAGATAGCTGTTAACTCTCGTCTAGCACATGCGGTACAATGGACAACGACGACAGATGATTTTACCTCTATGGAGGAAACCTTAACAGGTCTAGGTCCAAATACTTATAAAGTAGTAGTTACGAATACCGCTCAATGTAAAGATTCTCTTAGCGTCCAACTTTCTGCACCGGGTGCTTTAAGTGCTACAGTAGCCACCCCTTTTGTAACGCAATGTGACAGCGACATGGGTGGTTCTATCCTCGTTCAAGCAACAGGAGGTAGGCAACCTTATACTTATAATTATGGGCTGGCACAAGCTACCCAAGATTTTATAGATACAGATAGTTTAGTGGGCGTAGATTTTGGTGCTTATGAAATAACGGTAAGGGATGACACTGGATGCGAAACTAAAGATACGGCATTCGTCCAACCTTTAAATATAGAAGCAACAGCAGCTGACTTCCAAAACACGAAATGTAGAGGAGATTCTACTGGCTCCGTTACGATAGAAACTTTCTCAGGTACTGCACCATTTGCTTACGATTTTGGAAATGGTTTAAGTGGTGGGGAGGAACTTTTAACAGCACTCCCAACAGGAGATTATGTAGTTACCATTACAGATGCCAATCAATGTACAGGCACGCTACAAGAATTTTCTATTGAAGCACCTACTGATTTCGGTGCCTTTATTGACGGTGGTGGATTTATGTATGAATGTTTTGGTGAAGAAACAGCCTCTTTAACAGTAGAACCTACCGGTGGACTTACACCTTATGAATATATATGGAGTACGGGAGCCACCACTAAAGACATAAGCAATCTGAAAGCAGACATTTATAGTGTAACCGTTACAGATGCAAATGGATGTATTGCAGAAGACGAAGGCAATATATTACAACCAGATTCTTTAGTCACTACTATTTTAGAAGCTTCCAATGCAAGCTGTTTTGACAGCAGAGATGGGAGGATTAAACTCAGTGTCATAGGTGGAACAGGTGCTTACGAATGGAGTCTTAATGATAGTATTTTCCTACCATTTCCCTCTGACTCTTTATTCACTAGTTTATCTCCTCAAAATTATAGTATTGTTATTCGAGATGAAAATGGATGTGAGGCCGTAGCAGTGGATACGACCTTAATTAGTCCAGCAGAAATAGTAGTTACAGACTCTACCACCTTAGCCACTTGTAGAGGAGGAAGAGATGGCAGCATTATTATCAATGCCACTGGAGGAATGGCTCCTTATACTTTTGAATTTGCTAGTACGCCAGCAGGTTTCTCTGCTACCAATAACACAGGTAGAATAGATACCGTACCTATTGGCATTTATACCGTTTTAATTACAGATGCTAATGGTTGTACACAACCAGTTAACGGCATCGAAGTATCGGAATTAGAGTTAATTATAGACACGGTTGGCCTTACAAATTTAGCTTGTAGTGGAGAGAATGCTGGTGCAGTTGAACTAAGCATTGAAAACAATGCAGCAGCACAAGCTCCTTTTCTTTATGATATATTTGATGGGAATGGTCTTCAAGGGGATTCTATTTTAACAACTTTGGCAGCAGGTGACTATACAATAGATGTATATGATGCGAATGGCTGTCAGGGTACTTCTCCTGCCTTTACGATTGAAGAACCCTTAGTTCCTTTGACCATTAGTCCGAATTTTGGGAATATAAACTGTTTTGGTGCGGCTGATGGTAGTGCTATCATAATTCCTTCTGGTGGTACACCCGACTATACCATTGCATGGAGTACAGGAGACACAGTTAGACAAATCAATGATTTGGACATTGGAGATTATTCTGTAACTGTTACAGATGCTAATGGTTGTTCAGAAGAGGCGGCATTTACTATTACCCAAAACGACCCTATTGCTATCAGTGAAATTAATCCAATCCCTGTAGATTGTCCAGATGACCCAAGTGGGGCAATTGGTTTTGACCTGCAAGGCGGTATTGCTCCTTATCAATATAGTTTGGATGATGGAGACACTTTCCAAGATTTGATGGTAGATGGGGACTCTGCTACTATTACAGAATTAGTTGCTGGCGATTATGTAATTTCCATTATAGATGCAGAAAATTGTACGGCTACCGTTACAGGTTCTGTCACCAGCCCAGCAATGATAGAGCCTTTTGTTTTAGGAGGTGGTTGCTATGGAGAACCTGTTTCTTTCTCTGATTTTTCTACGTTCACAAAAGGAGAAATTATTAATTGGACTTGGGATTTTGGAGCAGGTGCAAGCATACCTAATGCAACAGGTCCCGGTCCACATGATGTCGTTTATACCACCATAGGCACTCCAGAAGTAACACTGACACTCGAAACAGATTTAGGTTGTGTCGTTACGCATGTAGTTAATGGAATGGATAATCCAGATAGTTTTATATTAGAACCTTGCTGCGATATTAATGCAGTTAACCTAACAGCCATTGCAGACAGCACTAGCTGCGCAGACATGCCAGATGGTCAAATTACTTTAGACATTGAAACTCCAGATAATGCCCCTATAGTCACCATAGATTGGGATACTGACAGTGTAGCAGAAAACACGGAAATACTTCCTAATTTAGGTGTAGGTACTTATGAAGTAACGGTTACAAACCAAGCTACTTGTACCGCAACCACATCAACAGTTATCGCTTCCCCTGAAGCACTTCTTTCTATAGCAAGTAAAACCGATCCTTCTTGTGGTGGTATTTCAGATGGTATCATTAGCGTTACTACCACAGGAGGTACAGGCCCTTTTACTTATTCTTTTGGTGCTGATTTCCAAGAGGAAAATATAATAGAGGACTTATCTGTTGGCAATTATGATGTATTCATACAGGATGCTAACAACTGTCGAGACCAAGTAAGTGTTAGTTTAGCCGAAAAAGAATTAATAACAGAAGGCTCCATAACTAATTTTCCTAACTGCTTTGGAGAAGCTACAGGAGCAATTGCAATTAATATCCCTAATGGCACCGCTCCTTATCAGTATAATTTAAATGGAGCAGGCTTGGAAGATGCCGCTATCTTACTCAATTTGGCAGCAGGTAATTATAGTATTGAAATAGTCGATGCGGAACAATGTATAGGTAACATCGATGTCATTATGACCCAACCGGAAGCAGTTACAGTCAATTTAGTCGGTAATATGATAAGTTGTTTTGGAGAAACAGATGGCCGCCTTATTGCTACTCCTGCTGGTGGGGATGGAAACTTTACCTATAGTTGGAGAAATGAAGCCAACCAAGTAGTGTCTACAGAAGCCATTGCGGAAAATTTGCCACAAGGAAATTATTTTCTTACCCTTACAGATGATCAAGGCTGTGACACTACAGAAATGGGTTTAGTTGTAGAACCACCTGAATTATTAGCCGTTGCCAATGTACAAAACGCCTTATGTGCTGGCGAAGCAAATGGGGCTATTATCCCGCAAGGGGTAGGCGGTACACCACCTTATGCTTATAGTCAAGATGGAATACTCTTTTTTCAAACAGAGATTATCCCTAATCTAGCAGCAGGTGATTATACTATTTTGGTAAGAGATGCTGGTGGTTGTGAAGCAGAAACTAGTGCTATTATTGATGAACCCGGCGCATTTACTATTATTACCAGTCAAGATTTAGATATTAATTTGGGAACAGAAGTACAGCTAGAGGCGATTGTGTCCGACCCAACAGGTGTTAATTTTCTATGGACAGGACCAGATTCTCTAAGTTGTAATAATTGTCCAAATCCAAGGCTGATGCCTTCTCAATCTGGTACTTATACCATCACCGCAACCACCGACCAAGGAGATTGTACGGCTACAGAGACTATCAATATAGCTGTTAATTTTGATAGACCAGTCTACATTCCTACTGCTTTTTCTCCAAACGGCGATGGCATTAATGATAATTTTTATATCGCAGGTGGACCTGCGGTTGAAAATATAGTTCGTTTATCTATCTTTGACCGATTTGGAAACTTGCTCTATGACCAAACGAATATTGCTGCGGGCGACCCAACTATTGGGTGGGATGGAAGATTTAATGGTGACCGTATGCACACAGGCGTTTATGTCATCAAAGCAGATATTCAGTTTATAGATGGCGAATTGATTACATATACTAGAGATTTGACTTTAATCTCCAATTAGTAGTCTTTAGCTGTTGGTCTTTAGTCTTTGGTATGCTTAAGCATGGAACTAGCTGGCGCAAAGGCTATTGCCTTGTGCCGACTATCTAGAAGGCTATTGCCTTCCGTCCGATGTTATTCTCTCAAGGCAATAGCCTTTGCGCCAGCGGTATTGCGGTAATACCCTATCGCTTGGCAGACTACCACTAAAGACTAAAGACCAATAGCTAAAGTCCAGTTCTACCAAGCTACCTTTCATAAATTGGCGTTATATTTGGGCATCCATTTATAAAAACCCACTAATATGACGCTCGGAGAGTTTTTCAACCTGTTATCTAACAATCCTAACTATATTTTAGGCTATTTTTCTTTAATACCCCTTACCGCATTAATCGGAACTATCATTGGAAAAGGAGAAGAAGACGAACCCGTTTGGAAATATTTCTACTCCATTTTAATATATTTGGTAGCCATCCCAGGCATTTTTGCCATTACCTTAAGCGTATACCTCTTCTTTTTTGAACGCAGGAGTATTTTTCAGACAGATGTTCTTACCCAAATCGTGCCAGTAATATCTATGATAGCAACCTTCTTGATTATTAAAAGAAGAGTCCAGTTAGAGCGAATCCCTGGTTTTGGTAGAATATCTGGTTTGGTAATGATGGTCGGTGTTGCTTTAATAGCAATGTGGGTGATGGAAAAAACGCGTATCGTATTTTTCTCTTATCTGCCAGTGCAATATGTATTGGCAATACTTGTCGGGTTATTAATTGTCTTTCGAGTAGGTTGGTCGAAAATGAATTCTTAAGATAAGTTGTTTTATGGCTATATTGTTATATGGCTTTATTGTTATATTGCTTTATTGTTCTCATACTAGACGCTGGCAATCAGCAATAAAACCATATAGCAATAAAACCATTGTTATCAATTAATTTTCATGTATTTTTAACTCATGCCTCCTAGCCCAATTTCTGCAGTTATTATTACTAAAAATGAAGCTGCTAACATTGCTAGATGTATACAGGCAGTTCGACAAGTTGCGAAAGAAGTACTCGTGATAGATACTTTTAGTGAAGATAAAACAGTTGAAATTGCTCTTGAATTAGGTGCAAAAGTCTTGCAAAAGGAATGGAAAAGCTATGGGTACAATAAAAACTATGGTAATCAATCCGCTCAATACGATTGGATTTTGTCTATTGATGCGGATGAAGTGTTGTCTCCTGATTTAATTGAAAGCCTACAGAAAACTCCATTACAAACCAATACCGTTTATGCTGTTAATCGAATCGTTAACTATGGTGGTAAATGGGTAAAATATAGTGGTTGGCATCCAGACTGGAAAGTTCGCCTATTTCATCGTAAAAATGCTACTTGGGACACCGATTCACTGGTACATGAATCGCTATGCTATACTAAACATTCGTCCCTTCTTCATTTATCAGGACTACTCTATCATTACTCCTACAAAGATTCAGCAGATCATTGGCAACGCATTGAAAAATATGCTCAATTATCGGCACAGCAACTCGTGCAGCAAGGTAAAAAAGCTACTTTTATTAAGCTTTACCTCTCCCCTATCGCTCGTTTTTTCAAAACTTATTTTTTAAAAAAAGGCTTCCTAGATGGATATTTAGGCTGGACAATTAGTTGGCGGAATGCTTATTTGGTATGGCGAAAATACCGCATTGTCCGTAAGTCACTAAAGGGTAACAAGTACATCTAATATTTCTCTTTAGGGATGAAGAAATAAATAACCTACCTATAATCATAATACAATAAATATCAGCGTCTAAATCAGTTGCCATTTATATCCGTTGCCAATGAGCTTATTGGCAACGGATACGAATGGCAACTGATTTAGACGCTGATATTTATTATATTATGATTATAAAAATATCATCGGGTAGGTTATTTAATTCCTCATCCCTTAGATGAGCAAATTGGTTTTACTTTTTTACAAGGCTCTACTGAAATAAGGGACAAAATCAATTATAGTAAATAAAATTTAAATCTGTAAATATCAGTTTATAAATGTTTTACAAAGTTACTTTAGATTAACTTAGGAACGGGAAACAAATAACCGCTAATTTTAGACTGCCTCTTTTGTCCTTATTTTTCTTCTTGAAAACAG
>ENA-ORXT01002054-ORXT01002054.1-marine-metagenome-genome-assembly--contig:-NODE-2054-length-25144-cov-8.448717_pt1 | contig 25144 bp, 33 predicted proteins | sample MGYA00237868_ERZ511482 | MGnify/ENA metagenome assembly ERZ511482
CTCCGAGATCCGGACAGGTCATTCCCGTGCTGGCCCGGATCGGGAGATTTTGGGGCGGCCCCGGGGGTATGCTGTCCACAGCTGAGAGGAAACGCCCGCTCCAACTCTGGAACCCCCGAACGCCACACAGGCCCCTCGTCGCGTGACGTGGCGTCCCTACCCGTCCCGCGATAACCCAGAGGAGGGGGGGCCGGCCCGGCCCCCCGGCCCGGTGCCGGCTGGAACCGCCTCCCCCCCCCCCACCCCTGCTCCTTATCCCAGAGGGGTTGTCGAGGTCGGTCCGCGGACTTGATCGGGCCCACGCCGCGCCTGCTCGGCGTGGCGCGCAGCCCGCGCCGGTGTCTGGTAGCCCCCACAGCCCCCGTGACGCACGCTGGCATCACCCCTCACCGTGGGCCCGCACGCACACTGCATTCTCATCCCCCCACCACGTGCGACTCCGCGACTCCTCCACACCACCCCGCGACGTAAGCCATCCGCGCTAGTTGACACGCAGTGTTCGCCGACTCGTTCATCCTCCCAACCAACGACGTGCCGTCCACCCCCCCCCCGTGGTGCCCGCCACTTCTTCCTTATGTTGGCCCGCGGGGGCCCCCTTCCCCCAATCTTCCACCACGTGGTTACCTTCACCCCCCTCGTCGGACTGAGGACCCGTCGGCCTCCTGACCAAGAGGTATCCGCCTCTGCGTCGTCCTCCGCGACGGCTGAAGAGGAGATGAGGTACTCCACCGCCGTGGGCGCCCTGCCCATGCTTTCCGACCCGTCGAAGTGGGTGCCGGCGTAAGAGCGCGAGCATGCCTTATGAGCGTAGCTGACACGCAGCCCGACGCGACTTTCCGGGGCATCGACCCGGTGCGCCCCGCCAACCCGTTCGCCAAGCAGATCGTCGCCAAGCCGCACGCCCTCGTACCTTCCCTGGACGACTGAGCTTCGTCGAAAAGCGTCGTGCGACGTAGCCGCGAGGTTAGCTACCCTCGGTCCTACCTCGTCTTTATGGATGACCCCCTTGTGAGCCCACCTCTGGTGCCGACCTTTGTCCACATCTTGACGTGCCCTCCGTATGTTTCCGATGCGGAGGGCTGCACGACGGTTCAGTTGACGACGGCCCGCAACCACCGGGCTGGGCTCACCGGCCACCTCGTTGCCTGGGACCACGCGAAGTCCTCGAGCTGCGCCACGGCGACCCGCTCGCGGTTCTACTTGCCGGCCCCCGCGTGCTTGTCCGGGGTCGAGGTCCCGTACAACTGCATGGTAGAGCTCCCGTGGATGCGCGCGTACGCCATGGACGACCTCTACGCGGGGCGGCGCACCCCGTGGGCCCTCTTCCGCAGCGAGTGGGCCCTCGCAGCCGCCGTTTTTCTTCTCGAGACCTTCCCCACCAGCCAGGTCTTGTGGCGGTTCCCCCAAAGACTACTCTATTGGATCCGTTCCGTTGGGCTATTTAACATTTTCGTCAACGCCGCGGGTCCCGACCAGGGATTGGTGAAATCTGAGAAAATGTCAGTACTCCGATACAATCCATGGAAGTATAAAATGATTGCAAACCGGGCTCGTGACAATACCGAAAACTCAATTACGGAATAGATGATAATTTCTGCAGAAGATCACGAGCCATATCGGATTGAGCATTCGCAACGATCTAAAATAAAATCCGATTGCGACATTCGATAAGATTGTGACTCTCCTGGCATCGCGAGCGGGATGGGGAACAAAGAAAGATCGGCCGGAGAGGCGACTTCCCTGAATCTGTCGCCATCTGGTGCCCTCGGCAGGACTGTCAGAAACACGTGTGCTGGAGGCTGGAACCAGTTCGCGCTGGCCTCATTACACAGCGTCGCATCAGCAGTCGAGATACATATTGCAACGATATCAATTCTGGCCCATGGGAGCGAGAGCAACCTGCAGTCCGCACAACTGCTGATTGGCCGAGAGCTCATATCCGGCGCAATGGATGACTGCCGTACATCTGTTCAGCACAGTTCTTCTCGTCGGGATCGGCCATAGTTCAGGAGACTGCACTAACTGTGCTTGCACGAATGGGACAGGTGGCTTGTTTGACAATTCGATTGCACGTCGGAATATGAATCTCTAGGCGCCACTGCCGCTATCGTTATCACCGATATTCTTTCCTGATAAAGCGGAGTGTCCCAAGTCCGATCTGAGTACTGTCTGTTCTGGCACAAGGGCTCCGATAAGGACGGCTCTACTCTTTTCGCTCCGAGTTGAGTACATTACGAGCTTCCAGCTTCAGCCCATTTCCCGGATGGATACGAGTATCCTGTGCGGATATATCCTGCAAGGATTTATCCTCACCAACTCCTGGTCTCGACGCGGAGGCGACGGCCATCCTCGGGGCGCCATTGGACCTCGCAAGCCAGCTACCCAACACGGAAGTCTTCCGCCAGCGTCTCCGCGCCCGTAGTACCGACCGCCGGGACTGTAAAGGTTGGGTCTGGGCGGCCCTCGAGGTGGAAGACAATGGGACGCGCGCCAAGGTCGCCGAAGATCTCCTCCCCTTCTACCTGCCGTACACCGTAGACATCCTCGAAGCGCATGTCTACGGCCCCGCCCGTGGGGGTTGGGCCGCCGCCGTCTCGGCCGCCCGCAGTCCGCGTTACCCCGGGGGTGGGACCGTGCCGCCTGCTTCCTCCGTGGTGGCCGGCGCCACGGGATCGATCTTGCCGGGTCCTTCGCTTCCTGTCACGCCCGCCGCCCCCTGTTGAGGCAGCCGCCCAAGCCCGCGCAGGTAAGTTGGTATTACAACGGACTGCCTGACTAATATCAGGAGTAATTTCGCGGTCATCGGCTTGTTTGGCTGTGTCATTGACATGCATTGCTGTATGTGTGCGATGTAGTTGCTGGTTCTTGTATATCGAGGGCAGCTTACTTTAGAGATGAGCTCTTGGAGATTCTCGTGGGCTCCTCGAGGGGCATAGCGATTTTCGGGGTGGTGAGAGAATGCACCATTCAAGGGAGGGAGCACTGCGCTGGCGGCGGGTGCCCCGGCAGGACGTGGTGAGAGAGGCACACGAAGGAGCTCAGAGCCTGCTGGTATTGCGCCTCAGATCACCTTTGAGTACAGTAACGCACTCACCCAACTGCCGCTCACTTTACAGGTTATGGGCCCAGATGTCGCTGGTGGTCATCGTCGTCTTCCCTGCGGTCCCTGATTGGACGACATTGCTCGGGTCGCGGTGTGTTTCGGCGTCGCTCGGGCGGATACCGCCGTCAGCGTCATCAGTGCGGCGCTTTGCTGCGCCGCAGTTGTCAACATGTCAGATCACGGCCGGTTTGGCGTCCAGCGGTTCGCCCAGCTGGACGACGACCACAAGGTGTGGGCAGCGTACGAGCGTGCGCAGCTCAAGAAGGAGAATCTCTTGGCGGCGGTCCTGACGGACTGACCTGCATCTTCGTCTTTCGACAAGAAGTCCGACCCGGCGGTTAACGCGTGGGACGCCATGAACGATGCGACGCTGGCGCCCATCCACATGTCGGTTAAGACCGTGCATCTCAACACAGTCACGGTGTCGCACACGGCCAAGGAGGGGTTGGACGCGCTCAAGGTCATGTTCAAGGCGCGTGACAACGCGCAGGTGCTGCGACTCATCTACGAGCTGAGCAGCCTGAAGAAGGGCGACAACGAGAACATCATCAAGTTCGCGTCGCGCGCCAAGATGATCCGAGACGAGCTTGCCATGATCGGCAACGCGGTGGACGATGGCACGCTTGCGCTGCGTGTCCTGGCAGGTCTCCCGGCAGAGTACGGGATGCTCAGGACGGTCTTGGAGAACAAGGACACCAAGCTTGTTTTCTCGGACGTGACAACTAAGCTGCTTCAAGTGGAGCAGCGGAGCATCATTTTCGCCCCGTCCGAGCCCTCTGGCAGTGTTTAGTCACGAGCCTTTCCGGCAGTGGCGCACAAGAAGTCGTTCGAAAAGAATTCGGTCTTGTGTTTCTACTGCAACATGAACGGCCACGTGCAGCGCCACTGCTACAAGTAGAAGGCGGACGAGGTCAAGGGCAACGGCAAACGCGGCTGTGGTGGTCGTGAAGGCGGCCACGGCGGCAGGCCCCATGGGGGTGCCGCTCTGGCCTACACTGCTTCTACTGACAATGACGGGGGCAGTAAGGCTCACGGGAGCACACGCGGGTTCATCAACCTGGACGCTCGACTGTGGCGGAACCAATCACGTGGCCGCCGCGAATAATGGTTTCACCGTCCGGACGGCAAAAAGCGGGGCCGAGATCACCTTGGCCAACGGCGATAAGGTGCCCATTAAGGGACACGGCCACGTCGCCATGGACGTTGGCAAAGGAAGCACAAACACGCGCATGGTGCGCGGGGACACCATGCTCGTTTCGAACCTGACCAGCAACCTGCTGTCTGTTCGAGCGTTCGACCGCAAGCGAGGTGCGGTGTTGTTCGTCGACAACGCCTGTTACATCCTCAGCAACGGGGATGCAGTTCGCTCGAGCGGAGTGCTCGACAAGGATTCGGTGGTCAGCAAGGTGAACGACCTGGAGCAGTACGTGCTCAACGTGACGCCAGTCAAGGTGTCGGCGAACACGGCGTCCACGCGAACAGCTGGGGAGGCGGAGCTGGGCACCGTCGTTTCAACCACTTGCGGTTGAAGAATCTCAAGCGCGTGGCCACAATGGTCGATGGCATGCCGTCGTCAGTGGCAGACGCCAAGCGCGTTATTGGTACTGTGCGTGTGCCGTGCGTGGACGCCAAGATGGTTCATTCGCCGAGCCCCCGCTCGTCGACAGCGATGATCAAGTGCGAACTGGTGCACACCGTCATTGGTGGCCCGCTCAATGAGTCGTTGGGTGGTTCCATCTACTTCATGACGGCGCCGGAGGACTCCACGGGCTTCATCACGTCAATGCCCATCAAGACAAAAGGGATGGCCTCGGACGTGCTCAAGAGGCGTATCAAGCAGCTTGAGACTCTGACGGGGGCCAAGGTCAAGCGCGTCCGTCACGATGATGCCAAGGAGTACGTCACCAAGGACCTCAAGGCGTGGTACGAGGACAAGAGCATCACGTCGGAGATGACGGCGCCGTACAAGTCACAGCAAAACGGCAAAGCGGAGCGACTGAACCGCACGCTGATGGAGCGCGTGCGTGCTGCTCTGCTGGATGTCGGAGCAAACGAAGAACTGTCGGCTGAGGCGTTGGCCTCCGTGGTCAATGTGCTCAACCGGTCCCCAAAGGCGGGGCTGGACGTGACACAGCTGGAGGCCCTAACGGGTCGTCGCTCCAACGTCGCCGGATTCCGCGTCTGGAGGAGTCGTGCGTGGGCGCTCAAACCCAAGAAGCAGCAACGCAAGCTGGAGCCTAGGACTGACGTTGGCCGCTTTGTCGGCTACACTGTCTGTGGCAAGGCTTAAGGCATCCTCGAGGACGAGATGAGCCAATGCTTCGAGCGTCGAGACGTGCTGATGGAGGAGAACCCGGCTGAGGTGGAGGCTTCAGCAGACGGGTCAAGCGCTGGTCCCAGGCTGATTGCGTACTGCGACGGCGACAAGGATGACACCACGAAAGGGGCAATGGACATGCTCGACGCTGAAGGCAGGCGATACAACGAGTGTGCCCCCTACGAAACCTCTGACAGTGAAGACAAAGTCGTTCCTCCCTCCTTTGCCGAAGATATCGAGAAGGAAGACGAGGACGGCCCCGACGGCTCGACACCGGCGGTCGGTCAAAGACCCGCTACTCGTGACAGCGCCACACCTGGCCCTGGTCGCTCAAAGCGAAATCCAGCACGCAAGGTAACATGGTGGGAGAAGGAACTTGAGGCGTAATTGGCAAGCGGTGTGAAGAGTGCGGCTGAGTCGGGCTGCGACCTGCACAAGCCCCCGGCAAGCGAGAAGGAGGCGCTTTCTCGTTCTGATTGGCCGAGGTGGAAGCAGGACATCAAAGAGAAGGTGGCAGCACACAAGAAGCTTGGCACCTGGTCCAAGATTAAGGTGAACAACAAGAAGCACAAGGCCGTCGAGACGCGATTCGTGTTCGAAATCAAGCACAACGCTGAGGGCAAGATGACGCGCTACAAGGTCCGCCGCGTGGCCCAAGATTTGAACCAAGTGTCGGGGCGGGACTTCGATGAGACATGGGTGCCGGTGCCAACCGCGGCTACGACACAAGATGTCTTTGCTGTGGCTGCAGAAACGGCCTGAAAAACTCACCATGTCGATGTCAAGACGGCATTCCGCAGCACCAAGATGGACAAGGAGATGTACGTCAAACTTCTCGACGGTGTCGATCCGAAGGAGTTGCCGGAGATCTGACGGCTGAATCTGGCACTGTACGGGACAAAGTAGGCGGGGCGGCTGAGAGGCATCAAGCTCGACAAAGAGCTCAAGCAGATGGGGGCGGTTCGGGTCAAGGTAGACCCGTGCCTCTACGAGTGGTGCCCCCCCGTACACGGGCGCGAACTCATCCTCGTGTATGTCGACGACCTCATTGTGGCGGACGAGAAGCTGGCCGGGGTCGACAGGGTCAAGCGCTTCGTGTCTGCCAACTGTGAGGTGCGCGACATGGCGGAGGTCACGGACTCCCTCGGCATGAAGGTCATGCGTAACCGGGCGACCAAGACTTTGACGTTAAACAACTCGGGGCACACCTTGACGCTGCTCAAGGCGCGTGAGATGGGCAAGGCGACGCCAGAAAAGACGCCGATGGCGACGGGGGTCAAGCTGACCAAGATAGGGAGAAGACTGCTGTCGAAGGGAAACCGCTACGCCGAGTTGGTTGGCTCGCTCCTCTAACTGTCTACCACGACGAGGCCAGACATCTCCTTTGCCGTGGGGGTGCTGTCGCGCTTCATGTCTTGCCCGAAGGAGGACCACATGCGCGCGGCTAAGGGGTGTCTGCGCTACTTGCGCGGGACGACTCGCCTGGTGGTGGTCTACTGCGGTAGCGAGCCGTTGCAAGAGTTCGTCGACGCCGAATGGGTCGGCGACATCTACGGTCGTCGGTCGACAATTGGCTTCGTCTTCACCTGCAATAGCAGGCCGATTGCGTGGGCCAGCAAGCGCCAGTCGACGATGGCGACCTCGACGGTCGAGGCCGAGTACGTGGCCGCCGCAATGGTGTCCAAGGAGGCGCTGTGGCTACGCAAGCTGCTGTTGGCTCCGGGCGTCGACGGCGGAGCCGTGCGGATGGGGGAGGACAACCAGTTCTGCCTGGCGCTTGGCACCGACGCGTAAGCGACGGGGCGGACTAAGCACGTGGACGTGGCCTTCCACATGGTTCGTGAATACCAAGCACGCGGAGAGTTGGCCTTCTACTCCCTCCCGAGCGCCGAAATGCCGGCGGATGAGCTGACCAAGTCGCTGCCGTCACCGACGCTCACGGCTTTCGGAACTTCCGTCGGGAATGGTGAAAACCTGGGCGCGGCTGCGCGGGGCGCCGGGCTTGGTCACCCCCTGTTGGGGGAGCGCTGAGGCCCCATGGCGTCACTGGAGGCGTCCAGTGGCGCAGCCCCGGTCTCGCAGCAGCAACCTTCGTCGGCCCTGCTGCGGGCCGGTGCCGGCCGTAGACGGAAGCGCTACCACCCACCTGCTTTAAGCCGGCAATCGGGAGCGGTTGCCTCGGGCGGAAGGCCGGTTGGGACCGTCATGGGTCGCTCTGGCGTTACTGGGGCCCAAAAGTTGCGCATCCGCTGGTTCGCGGCGATCGCCCGAGTCGATTTGGTCTCAGTCGATTTTGCGTGATTTCGGCCTGGAGCTGTAGGCCTGCAACTCCGTCGGGTCGAGTCGATTCTGGTGAGTTCGATTTCTTTGCGGTCTTGGGCCCGCATCTGGAAGTCTCTAGCTTCGGGCCAAGTCGGACGGTCGGGCCCGAATCTAATTGGTCCAAGTCGATTTCGACCGATTTTGGCCTGGAGCTGTAGGCCTACAGCTCCGTCGCGTCGAGCCGACTTTCGGCAAAGTCGATGAGCCACGTTGAGAGCATCTCCACCAATGGAGCCAACCGTCCAACCCAACGGCCACGTGTGCGCAACGTGTGGCGCAGTCACTGGCTTTCCAAAGGCAGAGCCAAAACTAAGCAGATCACGTCTCAAACTTGGGCTCGCCTCGATGTCTCAGGCGGTGGGCCTCTTTTGTGGCACGCCAGTATTCCCACAGACGCACTACAGAGAATCTCCATGATTGCCTGATCGTCTCGCAACTGCCTGCAAGCCACGGGAATCGACTTGAGCAATATCTCGCCTGCGGAATTTGGCGGGAGATGTCGCCCTGGTCGGGACGGGTTATGGCCGCGCTGTGGCGTGCATGGTGCGGCCTGTGGAGTGCTGGGGGGAGTGTTGAGGCATCCCCCCAAGGCCGCGCAGGTAAGTTGGAGTAACCACGGACTGCCTGAAAAATTCCAGGAGTACTTCTGCGGTCATTGGCTTGTTTGGCTGTGCCATTGACATGCATTGCTGTATGTGTGTGGTGTAATTGCTTGTTCTTGTGTATGGAGGGCAGCTCACTTTGGAGCTGAGCTCGAGGAGATTCTCGTGGGCTCCTCGAGGAGCATCGCGATTTTTGGAGTGGTGAAGGCATACACCGTCCAAGGGAGGGGACACTACGCTGGCGGCGGGTGTCCCGGCAGGACGTGGCGAGAGAGACACACTGAGAGGTGAAAAGCCTGCTGGCTGCGCACCTCAGACCGCTCTCGTGTAAAGTAACGCACGCACCCAACTACCGCTCATTTGACACCCCCTCCGTGGACACCTCCGGGGGTAGCCACATCGTCTCGCTCGACCCCGGGGAACACCGTGACATGCCCGACGCCGCCTTCGACCAACTGGACCACACAACCTCGGATCGCGTTCCGCAGGGGTTGGCGCGCGTGGTGGCTGGTGACCCCGGAGAACTCCGCGGCTACACCATGGGGACCTTGGTGACCGGCTTGTGCCACATTGTGGTTTCCCTTGGCAGCTCGATCGCCCGGTGGGTCCGTGACAGCCCCTGGGTGCCACCCAGTCTGGTGAAGGAGCTGCTCCAAATCGTGGGTCGGCGCAATACCCGCGCGATTCTCCTCCGTGAGGTCGGCGTGGCCGCCGGTGGGGCCAACCGCCGTCAGCAGTACCAGCGCGACCGCGACGTCTACCACGAAGAGCCGCCGGCGCAGCGCCCCCGTAGTATGCCCGGCCACGGGTGGAGTGGACCTTCGTCGGGCCATCGTTGACCAAGGGGAGTAGCCATGAGAGGAGAAGGGGGTGCAACACCCTCAGAAGTCGTAGTTGAAGCCCATAGTGTAGGGGTTCTCGTTGCGTCGAGGGTGCCGTACGGCGCGTCAGTGACCAATAAACCCCACGCAAGTCGTTTGCGTACCACCCTTGGCAGAGCCCCTTGTCTGTCAGGCCAAATCTCCATCCCCCCTTGTGGTCCAACGTCAAATAGATCCGTGCTAGTCAGCCATGACGTACCGCCCTTCCACGAAGACGTCCGTGCGATCCGATCGCTTTGGCCTGATTCCAGACCGCGGGGAGGACCACCGTCCAGCAATGCGGCAGAGATGGTTGCCACCACGGCCACGTGGCCCCCACCGGAACACGTGTCGTAACCGAAAATGTGCCACAATACGAAACTTGAAAACCACGTCTCCCGCATGGGAGTTCCCATAAGCGAGGAAGTCGACGACAGACCCGGCTTCTTCGACTCGTAGGCCCACACGCCGCATGCTCTGGTGTACCTTACGTAGGTCGAACCGGCTGGCCAACTCGAATGTGTCCTCCTCGGGGTGACACCTCCACCAGCGGGTCCACAGGCGCAGCGTGCGTCATCCGCGACATTATGGCCTACAAAGGCCTACCAGACGAACTCCTTACCCGTGTGTTGATGCCCTTTGGAGACCAAGACGTCTTGGGGTACCCCGAAGTTCTGCAGGAGCGTCTGCGGATCCTCCGGCGGGCCCGGTGCCGCCGTCACGTGGTCTCTGCTCACCGTCTCCGGACATCCGCCTATGCCTAACGAGAAAATGCCTTCTCTGCGGACTAACACCTCGTACAGTCCTGCCGCGCTGGTTCAGAGCTTGTACTTGGTCCGCGCGTGGCCATGGAAGAGCACCCAGTCCCCCGCTTGGACATCTTCGTTGACCGGCCGCACGCGGGCGTCGTAGTTCCTTCTTGTACCGCCACTGTGCCAGCGTGAGGGACCGCCTTACCTTACGGATCAGGTTACGTAACCTCGTCCGGATGACCTCTTGGATGGCTCGTGGGCTGCCGTCCGTCTCTTCGGGTGTCGGGACGCCGACCATACGCTCCACGGAGAGACTCCATACTCGCTCGGGTGTGACGAACTCGAGGGGCGCCACCCCGGTGCTCTTCTGAGGCCGAATGTTGTAGGCCAGCGCCAGCATCGACACGAGCTCATTTCATCGGTCTTGGTGGTCCTCGACGGACTTTCGCAGCTGCCCCACGATGGTCCGGTTGTACCGTTCCACTTGGCAGTTCGTCCGCGGATGATAAGTCGTGGAGTACCGTTTGGAGATCCTGAGAAGTGAACTAACCCCTTTGAAGAACGTAGAACGGAACTGGGGGCCATTGTCGGACAATACCGTCGCTAGGGGCCCGTACGCTGTCCTCGTCGATCACCTCCTCGGCTTGGTGGCCCGTCTTGACCGCATAGTCGGGCTTGCCACGTGTGTTCACCTCCATCGTTAGGACTGCTCCCGGCTCCACCTCCTCCGCGACGACGTGCAGCGGTCCATTGTTGGCTGTCGCGGTTCCGGCGACATACCCCTTGGTCAGGTGGACCGACACATCCCCGATATTCGTCAGGTAGTGGGACCGCGGGATGTTGTGGGAGAACTCCATGGCGGCGATGTGCAACAGCACCTTTCGTCGGCTCGTTTGGACAGGGCGTTCCAGCACTAGGTGAACCCCCTTGATAAGGCAGCCCACTTGGACCGCCTGGATATGCCGTGGGCTTACGGTCACCACTTGTCGGAGCCGGGTAGCCCCAACTTGCGCCTTCGGCTTCCTTGAGGCCTCAGGTGCCACCGGTGCATTTTTAGATCCCCAGGCACCGCCGACGGGGACGCCGCGCGCTACGCTTCTCCGCCCGGCCGCCGCAGGCTCTTCGCTGGCGACTGGCGGCGGCACTTGCGGGTCGGCCGGCACCACAAGCGCCACCTCTTGGCGCCCCTCGGCACGGCCGACCGCTCCCTTGTGCGACTCTTGCATCTCTGTGCACGCCGACCGCGGGTGACTGCTCTTTCTGTCCCGTTTTTCTGGAGCTGCGCGCGTTCATTGCAACTGGCTCGGACCTTACGGGACACACGATGGATCACGATATCAAGGAAAAACAAAAACCTGCCCAACGAAGGAAAATAATATTTGTGTGATCATACTGCTTCTCTAGAGAACATACGGGGCGCATAGCTTGCCACGATCGCTGCACACGTGCGCCGTCAGGTCGGCACGGAGGTACTCTTGTTCGGTGGGGTTTCGAGTCTCGCTGCACGCATCAAAGACAGCAACCATGCCACCCGGGGGCGGCTGCCCCACAGCGTTCAAAGCGGGATGCAGGTTTGCAGTACCGAAAGCGTCGGCCTTGCCGGTAGCGCCGCCGCCGCCAGGGACAGGTCCCCCGGCGGAAGCAGCGCCACCATCTTCGGCTCCACCGTCGCACCGTTCATGACCTCCCGCGGAGGCAGCTGCCGCGCCTGGAGGATCCTCGCCATCACCACCCGCACCCCTTCCCTCGTTAGTTCCCCGTGCCCCTCTGCGGCGACTCAAACGCCGTCTCGACGGCTCTCTACGCACATGTTTTGCCAAGTACAAACCGCCTTGTACGTGGTTATCAGCTGCATCACGAAGCTACACCGTCCTGGATGCGAGGCGATGCGAAACCGCTTGGTCAGAACTCCAAACAGCCGTTAAAGTTCCTTTCGAATGGCCTCGTGCAGGCGGAAAAAAAGTCGTCGCCTCGTCGGTCATCGGCATATCGTGGGGAGACACAGGGGACGCGTAGCGAGGGTAGATGACGTCGAAAAGATAGTATGGTAGCGTGCGGGTGGTCCCGCTCACGGTAGAGGTCACGCCCCACGGCGGTCACCGGCCTGCTGAGACGTCTAGATAGAGAGGCGACTGGTTCATCACGCTCATGACGTTCAGACTGCTAGGAGCGTCGACAATTAGGTGTCATACTCACAGGTCTTCGTCGTACAAGGCCTCGACGACAACGCCACGCGAGCCCTTCCAGCTCTGGTACGCGCCCGCCATGCCCGTCGGGCACTGATGCCACTCCCAGTGCGTGCAGTCCGGCGAGCCCATAAAACCAGGAAAGCCACGATCCGCGTTGCGCTCCATCCTCCGCTTCAGCTCCGACTGGCTGGGATGGCATAGGTACGTCGATTACCACCTCCGCACGTTGAACTCGAGGAGAAGCTCTGTCGCCTGCGCCACAGTCGAGCGAGAGAGGCGAACATAATGGTCCGAGCTGTCGGCCGCCTCGCCGTACCCTATCATATGGAAGGCGGCCACGACCTTTTGCAGTTAGTGCGCCTGCAGGCGACTCGTCGCGTCGATGCGCTGCTTGAAGAACGGCTCGTCCTTGACTGCCAGGTCGATACGTCGAAACACACTGCGCGGCACACAAAAGCGCCTCTTGAAATCACGGTCGTCGAAGATGGGCGGCTCCACGTTGAACCCAAAGTGGTCGCGTTGAATGTTGAATAAGCCAGCGGCAAAGACACGGCGCTTGCTTGGCCGTCGCCCAGGAAATGAACCGCGGTAGTGGCGACGGCGGTGTGAGCGGGCGGCGCGCGACCGTCGTCGAATTAGCAGCAGCAGGCCCATGTTGGCTTGCACGGCAGCGCAGACGAAGGCGGCATCGTCCTTGGCCAGCAAAGAGGCAGCGCTGGACAGCCCCGTCTCGACAGCTTCCATTCCAACAGCGAAGAGGTAGATCACGGGCAAGCGCGGGCGGGTTGGGGTGGAGCACGGGACACAAGGGTAGCGGTCGTCAAGGTGGTGGGGTAGCAAACAATTTGGGGCAGGTGCGTGGATCATGCGTCTCAAGCCGAAGACAGGGAACGTGTGGGCGAAGCCGGTACGTCGTAAAGGAGGAGCAGGGCAACAGGATAGTAGGGAGTGCACGATGCACGCAGTGGCCGGACGCGGCACAACGATGGGCGCGACTTCGATGAGTCGAGTGTAGGTACGGTGCGGCAGCGCGGACCGAGGAGAAGCGTTCCACCGCCCCCCCCCCCCCTCAGAGGCTCTAAATGAGCGCTGGGCGGCCGCCACAACCCAGCGACCGCACGGTCGTGATGATGCCACGCGAACAATCCATCGTCACAACGCCATCAGGCCCTCAAGAGCCCGGATCGGGGGATACGAGGCGCGGGATATCCCCACTGCACGCGTGTCTGAGCCACATGCCCAATCCCATCCCTCGCGGCCCACGTTGAGAGCCTGCGTCGGAATCGAATCACGAGACGCCACCTACCTGCTGTTTCACCCTGCTTCAGTCGACGAACGCTTTTGGTCCGCTCTCGAATGCTGAGGTCGGGCCTCATCGCTAAAGAGTGCAGGTCTGCGCCATTATCTTTCGAACCTGATCAAGATCATCTGAGCACACGTTGCGCGCTAAGCCAGTATATAGTAATGCATATTTGATAACACTCCACCAATGAGAGAACAGAACGCCTTGAGGCCGACCACAAGCCTACCCCATTTCGCTTCACGAAGGGGGCAGGTCCAACGCCCGCCCCTTTTCTGCGCTTTGCAGTTGATGCGTACCTTCAAGATTCCATCATGACCATTGAAGACCCAAATGTAGGGTTGTACAACACGCCCCTTTTTGAAGGGCGTGCGGTGGTGAGGCCCTGTCTAAACGGCGCCTGTCTCAGCACATGTTTGGTCAGAAAAGCCTGTGTCTGAGCACAGCCGGGATGTGGCAGTCTTAACGGGACGCTCATGTGTCGAATTTTGATGGACTGCACAGTAGCCTCCACATTGAACGCAGCTTTCAGTATTCCCAATGATTGGCGATTTGGGATGCATGCAGACGGAACAGGACCAGGCGCTGTCCACCGCTGTCTTCCGCTCAACCACCGACTAACGAGCAGACAAAAGGACCCCCCTCTCAACCCCAGTGTCATGCCCTCCCCCCGTGCGCCACGGCGCATGCAGATGGAAAGACGGCTTCGCGCCGCGAGTGGTCAGATGGGATTGCGTCGGCCGCTCGTTCGTACGCGCGCGCAGGCGGCCGTCTGGGAAGCTTTTCTGGTGTCCTGAAGGACGCCTTGCAGCAGATGCCTGTGGCGTGACAAAAGCGCTGGCCAGCGCATGCCGCGAGCCGCAGATCGAACGCTTTTTCCATTAGACAACAGCACTACGCAGGGGGGCTTCCTATGTGGCCTCCAGGTGTTCGGTAGTGTCTGCACGTGTCTGCGTGCCCGTGATAGAGAGAAAAATGCCGGGCACACGCGCCGAGCGCGCTTCTCAGTTCGCGCAACTGCTTTTCAGACACGAAAACTCCCGAGTGCCCGGGAGACGCTTTCTGATGCTCCAAACACAAATACAGCTGGTTGGCCGAACCACTACTGATTCACCGTCATAAAATGACAGATCTGATCGGAAAATGACAAACGGCGAACACCCCCGGAAAGGGTCTCTGAGCCGGTGATCGCAGTCTGGAGGCTGTTGAGGCAGATCGGCACGGAGTCGTACAAATGCCAGCGCCCAGATCATTCAAGACGACCTTAGAGGCTATAAATCTGCAGTTGTCTAGACCTTGTCACCAGCAAGAGCTCCAGGCGGTGGCTCTTCTCAGTTCTTATTTCCCAGGGAGCCGTAGTCCATTAAAGAAAACCAAGAAACAGTGTGCCGCAGTGCACCATCCGGGGGGGGGGGAAAACAACGTTTTCTTTGACAGGTCCTTGCGCAGCCGGAAGTAGAGACTGGGAAGGGCCACTGCCTGAAGCTCTTGCTGGTGACATGGTCTAGACAATGGCCAATTTATAGCCTCTGAGGTCGTCTTGAGCGATCTGGCCGCTGGCGTTTGTACGACTCCTTGCCGATCTGACTCAACAGCCTCCAGACTGCGATCACCGGCCTCAGAGACCCTTTCCAGGGGGGTCCGCGGTTTGTCATTTTCCGATCAGATCTGTTATTTTATGACGGTGACTCAATAGAGTTACTCCTTACCGGGCTACTCTTCCATCGATAGTCCTCCGTGTTGGTGAGCGGTCCGTGGCCCAATTCCTGGGAGTACACATTCTGCGGAATCTCTGAGCCTCTGAGGCGGCGTGATCCGCGGGATGCGCTGCAGATTGCGGTCAACAGGCCGACGAAAGCCAGCGATCGTTTGACACGATGCAGACATGAAACACATGTGTGACACGAAGTAAGAGACTGTCATGAAGAATGTCGATTAAGCGCCACACGGCGGCGCCACGGGCTGTCACGGCACACGGGGAAGCTATTCTCCCAGCCAATGGTACTCTCGCCAGAGAGAAGCCGCTGAGAAGCACAATGGAGTGTGAGACGCATGCTCCCACGGCCCACGCCACGGAGCACGGGAGCTGCACGTTGGCACGGATGTCTCAGATGATCGACCGGCATTCGAGTGATCCGCCCCAGAACGAGTGTCATGTCCCTCGAGATCGAGAAAAGGAGGCAGATCCAAGGCAAAGAGTCTCCTCCTGGAAGCTCCGTTTGCGGCTCGCTATGATGCAGCGCTGCAGTACCAGCTGTCGCGTACAGCTCCAGACTGACGAATGACAAGAGCCTGGGAGGACAGCTAAAAAAAACGAGCGCACAGGTGCCACGAAAATTCGTGGCCCCCCGCCACACCCCCTCCCGGTCAGGGCCCACCACCAACAGCTGCGAGCGTGTTGGTGCCCTCCCGCCATACCTCCTCCCGTTTAGTCTAGGGCCCCGCGCGGGCGCGAACCACCCCATTTACGCGTCCCAGAGGAGTGGTGCGGATGTGGCGGTGGCGTCGGTGGTGGGGGATACGCTCGCGGTGAGTGTTGACGTGGTGGACGCGCGCTTCATGATCCACGCCGCCTGCCGCACAGCACCCTACTTTCTTGCACGGTATCGTCACACTCCCGCCAGCGCCACTGTCGCTGACGTGGCTGCCGGTCGTGCACGCGCGTTCTTTGCGAGCCCTTTACTTGCGGCGGCCGCGCCCCCGACGGCGTCCGGTGTACGGCGGGCTTGCGCTTGAGCTTTCGCGCGCTTTTGATATCGCTTTAAGGGCCCCTTCTGGGGCGATAACCCCCTTCCATCCCGTCCCGTCTCCCGCGCCGGATTGTCTCTCCCACTCCCACCCCCCCTCTGTTCGTGGCCGCGGCTGCAGCGCCAGTGCGCGCTTTGCGGCCGCCTGCGCTTCCCTAGGGGGGCACGTGCTCCGCAGGTGTGTGGGGCGAACGGGTGTCGGCGGTGTGGGCGGCGGCCGCGCGCAGATTGCGTGCGAGGCTGGCGCTGGTCGGTGATGTGGGCGGCGGCCACGAGCTGGTTGTGAGGGCGGCTGCCGTCACCGGCTGGTGCGGCTGGCTGCCGCCCGTGGCTCGTGTGGCCGGTTGCCGTCCACGGTGGTAGCTCCTCTCGTATGAAGGGGCGGCTGCCGGCGCCGTGATCTGGAAGAAAAAGCCTCCCGACACTCAGCGGCGGAGGGCCCAGAGGAAGCGGCAGCGGTGGCAGAACGACAAAGATCGGCGGCTGTTTCTCGACTGGACGGACTCGGTCGCGGCGCACTTGGCGCACTGCCTGTGCGACTGCTGCTGCCCGCCTCCCCCCCCCGCGTCCAGTTGTGCAATGGGTTCGTCTTCCACGAAGCCGTCCACCACCTCCGCCACCGTGGACGGGTGGCGCGCCACCGCAAGAGCGGCGACCGTGGACGCCGCCGCGGTCGACCGGCGGCGCGCCCTCCGATCGTTGGCAGCCAAGTCTGCCGAAGTGATCGGGCAGCGCGCAGCCCAACCGTCGGCATCCGAGCCCGCCGAGGTGGACGGGCGGCGCGCCGCCAAACCGTCGGCAGCCAAACCTGCCAACGTGGACGGGCGGCGCGCAGCCCAACCGTCGGCCACCGAGTCCCCGAAGTTGGGCGGGCGGCGCGCCACTCGACTGTCGGCAGCCGAGCTTACAGAGGTGGACGGGCGGCGCGCCGCCCGACTAGTGGCAGCGGAGCTCACAGAGGTGGACCGGTAGCGCGCTGTCCAGCCGTCTGCAGCAAAACCTGCCAATGTGGACGGGCGGCGCGCTGCTCGACCAGCGGCTGCCAAGCCCGGGTTTGTGGATAGCGGGCGACCCGCCGGTAGGTCAGCAACCAGGGACGCAGCGACAGCCGAGCCTGACCAGGTGGCCTGGGGACAACCTGCCGTCACCCGACGAGCGTCGGCCGATTTTGAGGCCGTGGGGGCTCGACCTCCAGTAGAGACACCCTCTGTCACTGCTGTCGGAGAAGTGGCTGCTGCCATCCCCACGCTTTCCCTCTTTGGCGAGCGGACGACCGAGCAGCAGTGGGCTCAACCTCACGTCCACAAGCGGCGGTTTGTCCGCACTCGGACCCTCGAGGATCGGGCGACGGTCCATCGTACCTTAATCGCCGCCGCCTGTGCGGCGGCCGTCGCCTCCGCCGATGCTGCCGCTACTGCGACCGCAGCGGCAGCCCAGTCGGCGACCGCGTCGGCGAAGTACCGGGCGGCGGTAGCCGCCGCAGGGTGCGTCAAATTTGAGGCCACCATAGCATGTGTTGCTGCAACGAAGGCGGCGCAGGCTTTGATCAGAGTGGCTTTGGCCTTGGCTAATGTGCAAGGAGGGTACTTGGCCGCCGCCAACTCCGTTGGTGCCGCCGCCGCCTCTGCCGCTGCCGCCGCTGCCATCTGTCGGCCAGCGGCCGAGTCTGTCGCAGCCGCCGCCGCGTCTCGTCGGCCAGTGGCCGACTCTGTCCCTGGCGACGATGCTGTTGGTCGGCCATCCATCAAGCGCCGCACGGGGACCCGACCCCCCGTGCCGCCAGCGACCCGTCGCCGTGCCGGCGGCCCCACTGTATAGGCAGCATGGGGCGCGGACGAGCGTGTACCGTGGCGAAGAATGACTCATCAATCAAGGCATGGCTTATTAAGGCGAACAACCCAATCCGTGGCACCGATCAGTGGGAAGAGACCTTCTGGCACCGGGTGCTGACGGGCTCGCTCCAGCTGCTCCGCGGAGAGCCGGGCGGCGCGGCGTGAGAGCAGCGGGGAATTGACGCAATGAGAAGACAGTGGGCCTCGATTGTGGCCGGCGTGATAAAGTTCTCCAGCTGTGTGGTGCAGGCGCGTTTTTCTACGCCGACAGTCACTGCGTCCCACGTCGACTTAGTCAACCGTCCGGACGGGCTCTGAAGCAGCAGCAACATCTACAGCCGAATCTGCGGCGAACACGAGGACGACATCGCGAAGAGCTAGACAACTAAGCGCCCCAAGATGCAGTTGTCGCGCCCCTGGGGGCAATACTGGGATCAGCTCAAGCAGCAAGACCGTTCCAAATCGGCGGCCGCCACCCTTGCCTCCGTGCAGAAGAAGGCCGTCGACGAGCAATCGAAAAGAGCGTCAAGGGCGGCGGCCGCCGATGGTGTGGACGGCGGTGGCGACTCCGCGGAGCAGCAGGCTATTGATGAAGGTCGGGAACCGGCGGCCGTAGCGAATGCGACCGCCGGTAAAAGTTCTGCCGGCGCACCGGCGGCGGTCAACGTCATCGACAGGGACGAAGAGACGTGGGAAGACTGCCCTCTTTGCATCAAGGCGGCCAAGCGTGCCCGCGCCGACACCATTGCGAATGACAGAACATTCGGCCGCGTCCCTAGCGCTATGGAGAAGCTTGGCGACGCCATGGAACAGCGGACGATGATGATGGCATTCAGCCCGCCATTCATGCGCGAGACGTCGATGATGGTGGCGTATTGGGCGCATCAGACGAAGAAGATGAGGGCCAAGGAGGGCGTAAAGGTGTCTCGTGGCGACTTGGCCGCCGCCAGCGGGGTGTCGGGCGACGCTACCGACGGGGATGGTGGTGTGGCTCCGCCCTCCGCCGGTGCTGCGGCCGGCGGATCACCAGGTGACGTCATCTCGGCGTCAGGGGAAGTAGCGATGGCCGAGGCGATTTTGGTCATCGCCGTCGACGATGACGGCGCTGTCTTCCTGGGGCTATCAGACAACATGTATCGCGCCAAGTCGTCAGATGCGTCGAAGGCGGCCGCAGAAGGGGCATCCCCAGGGTCGGCGGTCGCCGAATGTGATTCTCAGGATTCGCGGCCGTCGAAGGTGCATCCTCATTCCCAGCATCGGCGGCTACCAGATCTGCCTTCGCCGCGCGAGCATAGTCAGCGGCCGCCGCTGGATCAACTACGGCACCAGCGGCGGCCAGCTCGGCGCCGGAGGCCGGCCGTTGTGCTCCCAATTTTGGCTGGACGCAATCGTCAACGACGTCCCTCTCTTCTTCCGCAATTGCGGCTGCCGCTGCTTCGTCGGAGGTTGCCCCAGCGGCGTCATCGGTGCGGCCGGCCGGTGGAGGAGCGGAGGCCGCTAATGCTCCACAGTCGTGGCTGCTGACGGCTGCCGCGGTCGTATCGCGGGCTCGGCTCGCTTCTTATTGCGAGGCTGCGACGCGTAGTCGGCCACCGGCGGCAGCGGCCGCCTTTGATGCATCTCCGGATCTGCCATTGGCAACCGCCGCTGCTACATCGCCAGCTCTTAGCCCAGGCGCTATCGATTCCTCCAAGGTGAGCGCCGCTTTGCCACCGAGGCCGGCTGCGGGTGCGAAGCTGTCCATTGTGACGGCATCCGCCGGTGAGGTTTTCCCGACACCGCCGGTGGCCGCGAGGCAAGCGATTTTGACTTTGCGCGGCCGCCGGGCGATGGATACCATGCTGAAAATCGCGGCCGCCGCCTTGGCGTCGCCGCTGCCGTCGACCATCGATATGCCGAGGCCCTCACTAGAAGCGGCCACGGAGGCTGCCACGCCGTCCACGTCAGTCGTGTCCGCGGCGGCAGCCGCATTGTCCGTACCAGCGGCGGCCGCCGCCTTAACGTCCAGGCCCGCGGCGACCGCTCCCAACCCTGTGCTTGCACAGTGTGACGGCCCGGCACATAGCCCCCACACTCGGGGAACCAGATTCCCGAGAAATATGTCCCACTGCCACATATTTCAAATCGTTCCGTTGGCGACCAATTTGTGAACACCCCGTGGCTCACCAACCATAACCGCGATCCCAAGACTGCCCTAGGACTAGTAAACCTCCCGGGCGGGCCCCAAGGTAAGGGCCTCATTTACTTCCCTGGGACTAGAAACCCCCCCGGGCGGGCCCCTAGTTAAGGGCCCAATTTATTTCCCTGGAACTAGTAACCCCCCCTGGTGGGCCCCTAGTTTAGGGCCTAATTTTGTGTAAACCCGACTTGGACTATTGACTTACATTACTTCGCGACCCCTGACTCTGGGGCGCTGCGAGGGTGTCACGTAGCACCCTTTCCGCGCCTCTATTCACGGCGGTATTCGAAGCTTCGGTCGTCCTCCGCTGAGACTGGCCCCCTGGGCCCTGAGCAGAGGTTTTTCCGATGGTCCTTTGAGGGCGTCTGAGGAGGGTTTTCTGAGTGTCCCTTGAGGGTGTCTGGGGGAGGGTTTCGGAGGGTCTGAGGAGAACGGACGGGATAAGAGGGCGAGGCGTGAGTGTTGCTTCGAGGCCTTCGACGCGGGCAAGTAAACTTCCGGTCACACAACTCGTGTTTGTCGCTCGGGACGTCTCCACCCGGTCGACGCCGTGCGTGTGTGCTCTTCGGAGTTTCCTTCCGGGGCGTGTATTCCTCGACAGTACTATCCGGCGACACGGTCTGGCTCGCCCTCCCCCCAACTCGGTGGGGTGGGCTGAGCGTGTTGTCACATTGGGTGGAGCAGCAGGGGAGGAAGGCGACTCAACCTTCCTTGGGGCGGTGGCGGTGCGTCGACCCGCCGCGGGGGGAACCTAGGTTGACCTCCTCCCTTTGGTGCCTAGCGCTGCGGGCGGCGCCCCGCAACGCCAGGTTTGGCTGAGTCCGGCCGGGTCGATGGCCGACGGGGGGGGGAATGGAGACCCCGCTGATGTTGAGGTGCCTGGTATCGGAGGGGATAGGTCTCCCCCCCCCGAAGGCGGATCGTCGGTGGATGATCAACACACCAGTGCAGGCAACACTGATGCGGGTGCCCGCAGGCAGTGGACCTTGTTCCAGCCCTTGCCCCCGGGCCTCGATCCGACTGGGACTCGCCCCCCGGAAGGCGCCCCCTCGGGTAGTACTCACCCCGAGGCGGCCCTGTCGGGTGCTGGCACTCGTTTCGGCGTTGGACAGCTGCCCGACGTTACTACGTGGGGCGGTGGGTCTGTGCCACCACCGGCAAGGTAACCTGCTGGTGGCAGCTCTATTCATTCTCCCCCAGGTTCACGGAGTGCCAAGGGTGCTCCGGCGCATGAGCACAGCGCCGGGACCCACGGTATCGGACCCCCGGCCCTCGGGCCCGGTGGGAGATCCCCTCTGTGTGCTTGGGAGTGGGGGGCGATGCCAGACTCGGCACGGGAGCCTGCGGGTGGGAGCTCTAGTCGTGCTCCCCCAGGCTCACGGGGTGCCAGGGATGACCAGGGTCTCGAGTGGCGAGTGGCCGTGGCCGAGGTCGTTCGGTATGAAGGGACCTGATCGCTAGTTACGATATTGAGGGGCTCTACGCCCAGGCCCGCTGAGCGCCAGGGCCTAGCCCGACGCTCTTCTCGTCGGCGCCGACGCGACAACTCGTCGTCGTCGTCGACCACTGACGTCTCCCTCTAGGAGGACGAGTCAGCCGTTGCGGCCCTACTTGGTGCGTTCCGCGCTACCCCCACGCCGTCGACGGTGAGGGAGGGCACTCGGGGTATTGACCCGAGGACCCAACCGACTCCTGACTCGGCGGGGGGTGAGCAAGGCGGGGGAGCGGCGCGAGAGTTACCCCGGGGTATTGAACCGTGGTTCCCGACGCAATTCTCTTCCCGACCGGTCCGCAGGCGGAGTAGTGGCCGACTCAAGCCACCCCGACACCCCCGACTCGGTTGGTGCCGCCCAAGATTGTGGTGAACCACCCGTACTACCGGATGATGTTCGATTGTGAGACCTACGCCTTACACAACAAGTCGGTTGTTTACACGCGGCGCCAGGCCCGTACTTTGGGCCGGCGCAAGAAGGAGGTGGCTCAATCCTTCGGGGTACGCGACGAGTGGGACGGCTCCCCCCGGGCCAAGGTCTTCCAACCCTTGCGCAAGCTCGCCATGGCCTGTGACGACAACGACATCTCCGAATGCGAGGCCTTCAACATCCTTCAAGACTTTACGAAGGAACCTCTTAAGTCAGAGGTGATGATGGTTATGCCAACTTGTCGGGCGGGTAACCCCGGCGAGGTCACTTCCTACCTGGAGCTCATCAACTGGATGCTCCGGCGTCACGTCGACGAAGCCTCAGTGGCTACTCTTGTCGAGACCCTTAACGTCGCGGTCCAACGGGACGACGAAGACGAGTTGTGGTTCGCCGAGCGCCTCCGCCGCCTCAACACCGAGTGCGGGTTCGTGTACGGGGAGGGCCCCCTTAAGGGGCGCTTTGTGGAAGGTGTCCACCGCGCGGCGCGCGCCACTATGCGCGAGCGAAACACCCCCGGCATGACTATGGCGGAGCTGGCTCGCGTCGCCCAGACTAAGGGCGACGAACACCGCTGGCTGCGACTTGAGCAGCTTAAGGAGCGGACCAAGGAGCGAGAAGTGCTCGCGGAGGAGGCCCGGCTCCGGCGGCAAGCTCGTGCGGCCGCACTTCCCCAGGTCGCCGGAGGATCACGGGGTTACCAACCGCGAGACGCCCCCGTCCGGGCCATCGGGGGCAGGGGCTTGTGAATCTGCCCAATTTGTGACCACACAGATATACTCAACATCAGCATTTGTTGAATCAGATAAGACTTTTGCCACCACTTCTTGAATACGGATAAGATACTTATCCGCAGCCAATACAAGAAGGATATGAATCAGAATACGGATTCTATCCAGAATATATCTGATTTTTGAACAAGTATGCCCGACAGGATGTACTTTCAAGGCGTGTTGGCAAGAAACACCAAAGAGCGGGTCGCGGTGCAAGTTGTGAACGCGGCCCACGTCAGACCATGACCAGAAGTGTGCTTGCGAAAGTCAATGTGAGGCAAAAGGCTTCGGCTTTGGTGTCCATCTTGGTATCTCGGTTAGCTTTTTGTCTGGAAACTCGTTGAGATGTTTGTGGGCCTTCTATTAGCGGCCGCGCGCGACGTTTTTCACAACTGTTTACTGTCGACTATCGGCCCTGAGTTTGCTCACTACTGTTCAGCACTTTTTGAACTTGTACTTGCCTCCTCAGTATCGACTTGGAGCATTGTGAGGCGCCTGGGAAGTGAAGTTCCCTCAGGTAGTTGGATGCCTGCATCCCACGCATGCTAAGTCGTTGTGATTGCGTTTATCTAGTTTGGAGCCATTTAATGGGGGTACCATTCAGATAAGTGTATGTAGAATCGGGCTCGTTCTTTTTGATTACGAGTATATCCCAGTGCATGTATCCATTGTATCAGATTGTCATTTATTCATGAAAGCCCCTGGTCGGGGCCGTGGGCTCCCCTGCTCCCGGCACCCGGTGCGATGTGGCCCGACCCGGGGCCCGGGGCTGTTCGACTCCCGGGGGCGGCGACAACTCACGCCACCGATTTAGACCGAGGGATGGGTCTTCCTGACCCAAACCCCGGGCGGAAGAGTACCATTGCTGGCAGTGTGGCAAGGTGGGTCATTGAGCCGAGGTGTGCCCCGAGTTGGACGCACGCCTACGTGACCGATTGGCAATAGCCAATCGCTGGTCTCCTCTCGGGGCGCCCTCGGGCTCCCGCGATACCCAGCGAACGCCAGTGAGTAGCCGCTGCCATTCCCGACGAGGAATTCCGCACAAGCGGCGAGGAATCGACGCCGCTTGAGAAGGGGGAACCGCAGACCGAGCCCGAGTGCGGACCCGCCACCTCCTCTGAGTCCGAGGAGGGAAACGATCAATCACCGGTTTTGGGCCCTCCCCGCGGCGACTAGTGGACCCAACCCGGGGCGTGGATGTGATGCCAGTACGCATCCGATCCCAACCCCAGGGGATCCGCCCTCGGGACGCGCCCCTCCCGAAGGGGGTGGACGGCCGGAATGTGGTGGCCATCCTGACGTGCTCCAACTATCAGGTGGCCAGTCGCGTTTGGCTGGACGCGGGGCATGAGTTAGCCCTCCGCGTCATGGTCGACACGGGGTCGTGCGTCTCCCTAGTACGGGAGGCGCTACTCCCCCCGGAGATGACGGTGGCGCCTTTAGATGCGGCGACCGCCCAGCTATTTAACGTGAATGGGGGACTCCTTCCCATCACGGGCACCGTGACCCTTACGGTGCGAGTCGGCACTTACTCAACCCCAGTCACGTGTGGAGTAGTGCGCGGCATGTCGGTCCCCCTACTCCTAGGGACCGACTACACTGACATCCATGTCCCCACATTTGCGGACCCAAGGGGTACATCCAGGTACTAAATGGATGTAAGGTCCCCATCCTCCGTCGGGGTAAGACGGTGTCGTATGCCAGGGCGGACCCCCCCAGCGAGGCTGGTGCCGCTAGTGAGTCGCACGCCAAGGTGCGCCTAGCGCACGAGGTGGTTCTACCCCCGCGGTCCCGGGGGTACGTTCCAGTACAGACGTTATTCAATAGGAATTGGGTCATCACCCAGCGCCATCAAGTGTATGAGCGCCATCGTTCGCATGTGGCCACTGGCACCATGGACTGCACCGCCAACCAGACGTGGTAGATGGAAGTATCGCATACGGGGAATACGAGGAAGCGAATCCCAAAGGGCATGGTCCTAGGGCATATGTCGGCCTTCTCCGGTACAGTAGCCGCCATATCCCGAGAGGACTGGGCTTCCCTCAGTCCCAGTCCGACGACCGCGCCAGACGCGACAGACCCCGTGGAGGAGCCCCACGTTCATACTTCGAACTTGCCCGAGGGGTTTTGGCCGCAAGTGCTCGCCCTACTGGAGAAGCACCGAGCACTCTTGAGTGGGCACTTGGGCTCCATCAAGGCCACGGAGCACCGGATCGAGTTGAAGCCGGGCTCCAAGCCCGTCCGGCTCA
>ENA-ORXT01002055-ORXT01002055.1-marine-metagenome-genome-assembly--contig:-NODE-2055-length-25140-cov-4.271316_pt1 | contig 25140 bp, 26 predicted proteins | sample MGYA00237868_ERZ511482 | MGnify/ENA metagenome assembly ERZ511482
GCTGGTTTACGTTTAGCAGTTGTTTTCTTTTTAGTAGCTTTCTTTTTTGCTGCTGGTTTACGTTTAGCAGTTGTTTTTTTCTTAGTTACTTTTTTCTTAAGAGCTTTTTTTGCTCTTGAAGATGTTACAGCTTTCGCTGGTTTCTTTTTAGTTGTTGTTTTTTTAGTTGTTGTTTTTCTCTTCGCAGAGATTTTCTTTTTTGCAGCCACGGTATTTCCTCTCCTTGAGATGCGGTCCGAAATTCTTTCGGTCAACATCATAACTTATTTAATAGTTTTTGTTAATTACTTTAATAAAAAACTTTTGCACAAAAAAAATGCAATGCGTTTTTAAAATTTTTACGCACTGCACTTTCAAAAATATTTTGTTGTTTAAAGAAAATTAAATTGGAGCAAATGCTCTTTCTAAAAGTTCACTTTGTTCTTGTTTGTGTATCGCAGCAGAACCAGTAGCCGGACTGCCTGACTCGACACGACTAACTCTTTTTATTTTATGAGTGTCGCCATGTATTTCGTATAAACGCCCTTTAATAGCGTTCCAGGCGCCCATATTTTCTGGTTCTTCTTGAAGCCAAACAATTTCTTTTGCATTATTAAATTGATCCAACGCTTCAGCAATTCCGTCAAACGGCCAAGGATATAATTGTTCAACTCTTACAATTGCAGTCGTAGCGTTTTCAATTTTTTCACGATGTTGAATTGCCTCTGCTGCAATTTTTCCAGAAGCAAAAATTACTCTCGACACAGATTTTGGATTTTTAATTACATCATCTTGTAACACTTCTTCGAAGCATCCTGAAGTAAAAGCTTCGATTGGTGAACGCGAATACTTTGCACGCAAACCAGATTTTGGAGTCATAACCACTAATGGTTTCGACTCAGTGTTTATAATTTGTCGTCTCATCAAATGAAAGAATTGCGACGACGTAGTCACATTCGCAACTTGAATATTATCTTCAGCGCAAAGGTTCAAGAACCTTTCTAATCTACCTGAAGAATGTTCTGGCCCCTGCCCTTCATACCCATGAGGTAACAGTAATGTAAGTCTTACTGTTTGATTCCATTTATCTTCGGCAGCAACTAAGAATTGATCCAAAATTATTTGCGCCCCGTTAACAAAATCGCCGAACTGTGCTTCCCAGATTACAAGAGCTTCTGGATTCGCAACTGAGTACCCATATTCGAATCCAAGGCCAGCATATTCAGACAACGTAGAATCATAAATCCAAAATTTAGAACTATCCGTTTGAGCGTTTCTTAATGGAGTATATTCATCTCCATTTTTATAGTCATGTAAAGTAGCGTGCCTATGAGCGAAAGTTCCTCTTCTGGAATCCTGCCCAGCCATACGGATAGAAGTTCCTTCAGAAAGAAGAGTCCCCAAGGCAAATGCTTCACCCAATGCCCAATCAACTTGGCCATCTTCCCACATTTGTTTACGAGCATTGAATTGCTTAACTAGGCCAGGGTGCACTGTAAAATCATCTGGAGTTGTATTTAAAGCAGTAAATACATTATCTAAACTCTGTTTACTCACTCCAGTTTCAACGTGAGGAAGAACACCAAGTGCGGGAGGGGAGTGTTTGGCCAGAATACCTTTTGGAGGAGCTTCATTTCGGCTTTTGTCTAGAGCAGCCTGGAACTTGCTGTTCCATTTCTGCATTTCTTGTTCGATGTCTTCTTCTGTTAAGCTTCCTTTTTCAGTTAGCCTCTTTGCGTAGATGTCTTTTGCTGAAGGGCGTGCAGAAATCTTTTCGTACATCATTGGTTGTGTATAGCTTGGATCGTCACCTTCGTTATGTCCGTGTCTTCTATAACCAATCATGTCGATAACAACATCTTTATTAAACTGTTGTCTATATTCGAATGCAATCTTTGCAACTCTCACACATGCTTCTGGATCATCAGCATTGACATGAAATATCGGAGCCTGAACAGTTCTAGCTACATCAGTAGAATACTGAGAAGATCTAGACTGATGAGGCGCAGTTGTATAACCAAGCTGATTATTTATAACTAAATGGATTGTTCCACCAACGCGGTAACCAGTAACTTGTGAAAGGTTAAGAGTTTCAGTAACAACACCTTGACCAGCAAATGCAGCATCTCCATGAATGAGTACAGGTAACACTGGGAATTGTCCCTGCTCACTTTGATCCATGTAAGCACGCGTCATGCCTATTACTACAGGATCAACCGCTTCTAGGTGAGACGGGTTAGCTGCTAATTCAATATCTATTTCATTTCCGTCTTTGCTTTTGTGTACTCCATTTATGCCTAAGTGGTACTTGACATCTCCAGCACCCTGAACATCATCGATGCTTACGTTGCCATCAAACTCTGAAAAGAGTTTAACTGGATCTTTCCCCATGGTATTAACAAGAACATTCAATCTTCCTCTATGAGCCATACCAAGAACTGCTCTTTGTAACTGATCATCAGCGGCAGAATCCAAGACTGCATCTAAAATTGCTATAGCGCTTTCAGCACCCTCTAACCCGAATCGTTTCTGTCCAACATATTTTTTAGCTAAGAATTTTTCTAAAGATTCTGCTGCAGCTAAGTTATTGAACACATGCCTTTCTTCCTCTTCGCTGAAAGGCGCCTTTGGGCCTTCGACTTTTTCTTGGAACCATTTCTTTTCAACTGGGTTTGAAATGTGCATATATTCAACACCAATTGTTCGACAATATGCGTCTCGTAGAATGCCAAGAATGTCTCCCAGTTTCATTTGGACTGCTTTACCGCCAATCGGGGCATATATTGTGTCGTTGCCAGTAAAGAACTCTCTGTCTAAATCCCAAATAGTTAAACCAAAAGTTGCTGGGTCTAATTCGACATGCGTTTCTATAGTTGATTCACTCAAAGGGTTAGTTGTTGCAAGTAAATGACCTCTAACTCTGTATTGGTTAATTAAAGTATTCACAGCTAATTGTTTAGTCATTGCAATTGCATCAGAATCAGTATCTTCTGAAGTTACTTGGTCAGCTCTCCATTTGACAGCTTCATAAGGTACAGCCATGTCTTGGAATGCTTTGCTATAGAACTCTCCTTCACCTATAAGTAGCTCATGAATTTTCTTCAGGAACATTCCAGATTCTGCACCTTGAATAATCCTGTGATCATATGTTGATGTGATTGTCACAACTTTGGAAATTCCTAACTGTGCAAGAACTTGAGGGTCGGTTGCTTGGTATTCAGCCGGATAACCAATTCTGCCGGCACCAATAATTGCACCCTGGCCAGGCATCAGCCTCGGAACCGATTGAACAGTGCCGATTGTGCCAGGATTAGTAAGAGTGACTGTTGCCCCTGTTAGATCTTCCACAGCAATCTTATTGGCTCTTACCTTTGCGATGATTGCTTCATAAGCCTCTACGAACTCAGCGAAGTTCATTGTCTCTGTATTCTTAATAACAGGAACCATCAAAGTTCTAGTGCCATCAGGTTTTGGCATGTCTACTGCGATACCTAAATTGATGTGTTCGTTCTTGACGAGAACGGGTTTGCCATCTTCATTGACTGTGTAAGTGTTGTTAAGTCCCGGCGTGGTCTCTGCAATTGCACGAACTATTGCGTAGCCAATGTAATGTGTGAAACTTGTTTTGCCGCCACGCGTACGTAGCAAATGGTTATTAAGAACTTTTCTATTGATCTCTAAAAGTTTTGCTGGGATCTCTCTAAAACTGGTAGCTGTCGGGACACCTAAACTGTCTTCCATGTTAGATGCAATAAGAGCTGCAACTCCTCTAAGAGGGTTCCCCTCATTCTGTGTTGGGAACTTCGGAGCAGATTTCTTGGGAGCAGGGTCAGCGCTTTTAGGAGCTGCTAATTGCTCAGTGATTTGTGGAGGGAGCGCTTTTGGGGCGATAGTATCATTGGCAGGGTCTGCTTGATCGTTAATTCGACCGTTAGCGAATGTTTGCTGCCACTCCTCAGATACAGATTTGGGGTTACTTAAGTAATCTTTGTAAAGCTCTTCTACAAGCCATGAATTAGGACCGGGGGAAGTATTTTTGTATGTCACATTAATCGATTCTAGACGAGACTGAATTAAATAGTGCTATACCAGTGAATAGAAATTTTTTGATAGGGTCAAGGCTAAATAAGTTGCCATTCCCAGGAAAGAACATGGGGAATAATTTTAATGTAGTTCCTTGATATCAATAAATATATGGCTGAATTGGCTTTGATTTGTAGGTCAGTAGCTAAGTGTCGATAACATTTCAAAATGATCATTGCAACATGGAATGTAAATTCACTAAAGATGCGCATGCCTAGAGTTACTGATTGGCTAAATAGTGTTAATCCTGATGTTGTCTGCCTTCAGGAAACAAAGATGTCAGATGATGCATTTCCCGCCCTCTTATTTCGAGAACTTGGTTATGAAGCAATTCACAATGGAGAAGGTCGTTGGAATGGGGTGGCGATACTATCAAAGGTTGGTCTTGAGAACCCTTCATATGGTTTTGCAGATGGTGTAGAAACTGATCCGCAAGCCCGTCTCATTTCGGCGGATTGTGGAGGCGTTCGAGTGCACAGCGTTTATGTTCCAAATGGGCGATCAATAGATGACGACCATTTTCAATACAAGTTGGGATGGTTAAAAAATTTAAGAGTGATGTTGGATGAAACCTGTAACGCTGCAGATGATGTAGTAGTTGCTGGAGATTGGAATATTGCGCCAGAAGATATTGATGTGTGGGATAGGAAATTCTTTGACGGAAAGACCCACGTTACACCTGAAGAACGAAGTGCTCTTGACAATATTAAACAGTGGGGGCTACATGACACATTTCGTGATCGATTCAAAGATAAACCAGGACTCTTTAGCTACTACGATTACCAAGCAGGCCGTTTTCATAAACGACAGGGCATAAGAATCGACTATGTGCTGGCATCTAAAAGCTTGGCTGAACGTTCAAGGTTAGATTTAGTTGACCGTAACGCCAGAAAAGGCACAAAGCCAAGCGACCACGCCCCAGTAATAGCTGTATATGGCTAAGTATGTATTACCTTAATATGGTTCCTTGGGGTTGAACTGCAGTTGAAAAGGCCGCTAAGTTTTGAGGGTGAGCTGCAGCCTCCCTGAGCATCTCTCTAATCTCGGCATCGTTCGCAATGATTCTATTTGTCTCACCATAAAAGTACTCAAATACTTCTTCTGGAGTTCTTTGTTCTCCATCAGGTAAGAATACAGATATTTCAAATTCAGGGGTTTGTTCATCTAAGTGTTTTACGGCTAACATGGTTTCCATCATTTGTAAACGTACTATTTCTGCGTCTTCAGCACTAGTTGAATTTAATGGGGCATGAAAGTCAACATCTAGGAAAAGAGTTTTAGGGTCATTGTCTCTGTCTGTTTCAGTATCACTTCTCAAAGTAAAAAGAGGCTCGTCGCCTTCAACGTCATGAAACTCGAGAAGAGCACCTTTATTAATTTTTCGAGAGATTTATCTACCCAATCAAGTAGTAGTTCTTGTTTTTCAGGTGGAATTTTAATCATCCACTCCATCCATAGACCCAGAGCATTGCCAACATTGCCAAAGTGGACACCATGTTCTAGCCCAGTAGGTCATCCTCTAGCTGCAAGTGCCCAACCTGTCAGAGTAGCTGTAATACCTGCTACGAGTCCAGTAAGTCGTGCTACTGACACGGCATTTTTTGCGAGTTGTCGCCTTCTCGCATTGTTCTCTTTGAGATTGCGACAAGTTCAAATTTGGATGGTTTGAGCTTGGTGGCTGGGTTTGGTGGTTGCGGTACTCCTTTGGTATTTTGTTGTTAAGAAAACAATTTAATCAAAATACTATTGAAGGAGAACCGCAATTATGAATATGTTATCTCAATACGAGGTGGCTTGGAATATGTTTCAAGCTGGTTCGAAAGTCGATCAGATCAGTCTGGTCGTTAATAAACACCGTTCTACTGTTTACCGTTGGATTAAACAAATCCAGTTGAAAGGAATGGAACAATTCCTCCAATACAAAAAAGATTAAGAGCTACACGAAATACAAGCCCGTAATCACAGCAGATAAACCCAGGGAATTAGTTGAACATGACACTGTTGATTTGGGTGGTAAGAAAGAAGCTGTTTATGCTTATACAGCTATAGATATATTCATTAAAGAACCATCAGTCTATATAGCAATCAATTTGGAGATGTCTACAGGAGCTACCGCTTTCCGGCATCACCACAAATACTACGGGAAGGTTGAAACGCGTCAGTCTGATAACGGCAGCGAGTTTCAAGCAGATTTCGTGGTAGAAACGATCATGGCAGGAACCAATCACCGTTACAGCCGCGCTTATAAAAAGAATGAACAAGCCCACATAGGAAACTTCAACCGATCACTTCGTTCTGAGTGTTTCCCCAGAGGAGGCGAATACTAGAAGAAAGATATACCCCAACTACAAAAAATAGCTGACGCCTACTGTCAGCACTACATAAACCGAAGATGACACATGGGACTACCAGAAATGGCCACACCAGCCCAACACCTTGATACACTCAAAAACAACAACAAAAAAGATCAGAAAATATCACAACCACTATAAGACTTTGCGCAAAGTATAGAAACATCTATAGAAACCAGAGCTAGAATTTGGTATTTTAGTTTCTACTAAAAGCTCTTCGAGGATCTCTCAATGCAGCCTCAGGATCGTATTTTCCAGAATTGCTTACATTGTCAGCAGCAATCTTATCTACAATTCGGTTAACATCTTGATCAGAGAGGGTCAAACCATTTTGAGACAAATATTGTTCAATCTGCATCTTTATAGATACCCTAGATTTACCTGCAAAAGCCAAAGCACTGTTTTGGAAATAACGTAAAACCTGAGCTTTTGTAGCAGTCTGAGGAGAAAACTGTTCTGGGTTGCCAGGTGCAAATAGTGTTTTCATTCTGTATTACTTTCAATAAATAAGTCGCTAGATCTATCTTACATAAACATGGATGTATTCACAACTTTACTGTTCAGAGCAACAGTACTTTCCTTCCTGCAAAATCAACACAAAACAGCTAAACTAGCAGACTATGAAAGCAGTAGGTTATAAAAACCCAGGCCCTATCGAGGCACAAAATTTACAAGATATTGAGATCGAAACTCCAACAGCTCAAGGTCGGGATCTTCTAGTCGAAATTAAAGTGGTTTCTGCTTAAACTATCTTTTGAAGTGATTTTAAATCAGACTGATGGGCCACTTCTGTATCTGTTAGCTAAAGCCGCCGCATCGCTTTCATTTTTTTCTCTGACATCGTTGACTATTTTTTTAAGAGCATCTAATCGCTCTTCATAAGAATCGAGTTTTAGAGCTCTTTGTAGTTGATATGTGAGCCTTTTGTTTGGGTGGTTTCCTACACAAGGCCGGTACATGGCAGCTGTTTGCATCCAATTTAGGGTTAGATCCTCAACTGATCGAACATCTGCATTGCCAATAATTAGAACTTCCCAACCTTGTTCGACCAGTTCGGGAACATCTTCATAATGTACATTCTTTGTGTCTTCATCTTTTCTGCAGATAGCTTGGTTCCCTAATCCAAAATTATTGGGGCCGAACTTCAAATGTTTTGTTGAGCAGCTGGGGGTTTAATTGCATCACAGATCTGCACCATGAATTCTGTATATAGTCTATTGCCTATATCTGAAGTAGAACTCGGTAAATCTGCCGCTGTAATAGTACCTCCGGGATCAACAGCAAAAACCGCTATCTTTTCTTTAAAATATTCTTTGTCTTCGAAAAATACCCAAGTTGTATTTGGGCGATCCGCTACAATCCTGGCTAATGCAGTATCGATGATGCCTAGATGTCTTTGCCCAGAAAAGGAGTTTATTAGAAATTGTCTTGATTCTGGTTCTGGAACTTTTTCTAATGTGAATTTTGGTGCTAATTCTAAAATTTCAGCAGGTTCAATATTGTTCCAGTAAATTTCTTTATGAATTAATAAACTATTATTACATAGTTCCCATCCTTTTGATGATAGATCTCTTCGTTGAGGTTCTTCACCAGGATATTGAATTACAGGTTTAAAAGCCGACACAATATCTCGAATCTTTGGTCGAAGACACCCATATTTAAACCAAGTATCTAAAAGATTTGTATATTAAAGCATCAATTTCTTTTTCAGGAATACTATTTCCATAGTGATCGACAAGAGGAACCATAGGAGCTTGGATAAAAGCATTTAGCGCTGCAATAGTTTCTTCAACGGTGCCACTACTTGAACCTTTAAAATAAGAATCTAGTTCATTTACAAAATAGTCGTTATCAAATTGTGACCTAAACGAAGCGAATCTTTCAGATAGCCCAGCAAGAACCGTATCAGTATTTGATCCCGTCATAAAGTCTCGCCTTCTCTACTGTCTAGTTTACAGATAAGACTATTGAATAGATGGTTTGAGTTTTGTAAAATATTTTGGTTATTTAACTATCTTTAGAAGTGATTTCTTTTAAAGCGCCTAGATCTGACTTGCCTGATCTTGAACCGCGGAATAAAGTCCAAGCAACGTAAACTATCGAGAGCCCTAAAGCCTGCCATTTATATCTACCTAAGAAATCAATGAACCTGTCAATGCCACCACCAAATTGGAAACCTACCCAACGAATAACCACTAATGAAAATATTGTTCCTAAAATATTTAGAGCAAAGAATGTTTTTACTTTCATTCCAACCGCACCAGCTAGAACACATATGTAACTTACTGGTACAAGAAAAACCATAATGTAAGACAATTTGAGTATGTAATCTTCACCTTCGTCAACAAGCTGAGCAAATGATTTATTACGTTTTTGAATCCAATTAATTGCTCGCTCGCCATACCAGAAACCAAGTAGATAATAGAGTGGGTCTGAAGAAAGCAGCCTGGCAAAACCTATTGAGAAATAAGGTAAAGCATCGATTCCATATTTATCTCCGTTGACTAATAAAAGATTTTTATTAGTCGGATTTAAAGCAATCAAAGCTTCTGGGCTCGATGCTACTAATCGTGTCCAAAGAGCTTCTCCAAACAAAGCCAAGCCAAACGAGATAACGGCTAAAACTGTAACCACTCTCACCACATTTTTCCCTGGAGGCTGATTTCTGATAAATAAGGACGATGCTGGCATATTTAAGCTCACAATCTAAGGCTAAAGCAGTCCTATGCTATTTACACTTCGGTCGCACTATTTGGGAAAATCTAGAGCTAACTATTGGCTGCGACCGTTAGTTGAAGTGGCTTCAGGTATTAGATATCCCCGGTCTCCAACCTGAGGCGGCCGGGTTGGTTCAGTCTCTGTTGCAAATTGACTTGGAGTTAACTCGCTAAATGGTCGGGGAGCTTTTACTAGTTCGAAAGCTTTTAGAAAATCTTCTAGTGATGTTTGTCCAAAAAGTTGATCTAAAAGTGGGGTTGATATTTTTTCTAATGATGAAAGAACTTTGTTCAGATGATCAACATCAAGTTGTTCTAACTCTCTAGGGGTTATTATGAAAGGGTAAGAAAAGTTGATTTGGCCTAAACCTCGAGATTCTAAAATGCCACGGTCATTACTTACCACAACGATTGATTTTAATTGTCTTGCTTCTACCAGCCGTTTAGCATCCTCAAAGTCAGCCTTGTTGCTTGCTGATTCTTTTGTAAATTGTGCATACCGTGCAACGATTTCTGGATTATTCTCACCAGTTGCAACAAATTCCCACCCCCAAGTTTGCATTAAACGGTCAACAAGATTGTGTCCATCTAGACCAGCAAGATCTTGGATTTTCCCCTGGTCGATAAGACGAGTAAGTAAATCAAAAGCTTGTTGACTAACAACAACATCAAATAGACGACTAGCGGGTGGGTTTGTTAAGATTTTGAGCTGTACATCGTGTAGATTTCGATCTACCGCTTCTGCTGGTATTTCGTTATCTCGAGAAACCTGTATTATTAGGCAGTCAATAATAACATTTAGATCTAACCCAACTTTTGTTCTAACAGATAAATTAGGATCGTCCGCCACAAGTCCATATTAACAAACAATTCCAGACTATATATTTCAGTATGAATACTATATAAACTGGGTCACATATTAAATTCGGTTACCTGGACATCAATTTCCATTTTTTCTTTACCTCCACCAGTAAAAATAACACCAGAAGTCGGAGTTGCATCTAAATAATTTCGACCACTAGCGACCCGAATATGGTCGCCGCCAACTTTTACCCCATTAGTTGGGTCATATCCTCTCCAACCAAAGTTAGGAATATAGGTTTCAACCCAAGCATGCGATGCTTCAGATTGTTCTTTGTTCTCATAATCAGAACCAGTAAATATATAGCCGACTTGGTAGCGAGCTGGAATATTTAACAAACGGGCAATGCATATCATCAAATTTGCGAAATCTTGACAGACCCCAGCACGAGAATGAAACACCTCATATGGAGTAGTTTCGATAGTAGTAAAACCTTGTTTATATGAAAAATCAGAATAAATTGTCCACGTAATGTCATCTAATGTTGAAAGTAACTCGCCTTTGTTTCTTGCGGAAAAACTTTTAGCGTAATCAGTAAGCTCTCTCAACTGGCTTTCAGGAAGTTCTGCAGGCAACAGATAAGACTGCATCATTTTTGCTTGCCAAGGCAGCCAAAAAATTGGAAGCGTCTGCCTTTCAGGTAATAAATCTAATCGATCAATTGGAGGCCGAACCTCTACCTTGGAGTTCATTGTAATTATCATTTCCTGATACGTTGCATCTATATCAAGGCCCATAACCTGATTGCCGAAAACATCTTGGTAGTCATAACGAAAACCGCTAACGCTTGTAGTCAACGAATAGTCATACACTTTCTGGAAAGGATCAATAATTGGTGCCAATCTAAATTTGTGGCTGCTTCTCTCAACTGGAGTTTTGTAGGAATACTTTGTTGTATGTGTAACTTCCATTGTTCTACGTTGTGTGGTTTGAGGCAGAACTAACGGAGAAGCTATAGTCTTTAATCTCGATGATCTTTGCGTATCAGCTGTTTCGTGTTGATGAACCAGTGAACCTCTTTGAGTTGCTAAATAACCCCCAGGACTAATTTCTAGAAAAGCATCATCAAACTTGACACTAGAACAAACAGCTAATGAATATTCGTTAGAACTGTAACTAGTGATATCTAAACAAAGGCCACCACCGTTTAACTTGCGTTGTGTGAAACCTCCTTCGTTTAAGTTTTCTTTAGTTGGGCTGTCAATCGGAGTGAAACGATGCCAATACATTGGTTTGAAAGCCGTAATACATCTGTAACTAAAAAGAGACCGGCCATCGCTAATCTGAACATTTAAAGTTCCATGTTTGTTTGCCTCTTGTAGAAGCTTCGCAAAATTATCGAATCCAAATTCTTCAATAGTGCTAGCACCGGATTCATTTATTTTAAATAACAACCAAGAAAATAGGTGTTCTGTGTCAGATGGGCCAAGCGGTTTAAGAGGAAAATTTTCATCAATTTCGAACTCTGTATTCAGATCGCAAGTTAATTCCCCAGTGTGAATTATTGTCCAAGAACTTCCTCTGAAATTAAATATAAATGGATGAGTGTCTCTATAAATTGCTCTAGTAGTGTTACCCCTTAGATGTGCTAAAAATAGAGGAGTATGAATCATATCCCAATCAGCGAGTACCTCAGTTAGCCCTGACAAGCTGCCGCTAGAAGGGTCCCTGATAGCAGTTGCTCGTAGTTCTTGATCAGGATACCAAGCCACACCCCAACCATTTTTTTGGTCGGCAGGGCTTCCAGAGAATGCCTCAAAATAGACCTTCGGCGAAATTGGTATATCTACTGAAACGGCTAATAACTCGCTCATGACTCAGATCTTAGATCAATTTACGTTTGGGAAGTAATCTGTATGAATCTGATCAGCAAGGTCTTCAATACTTCTTGCTAATATGTTAAGCGAGGCTCTTGGATCATCTCCTAATAATTCTTCGAGCGATCTTTCACAGATGCCCTTAAGAATTTGACATTTATGTAAAGCTGGACTTGTTTGTAACGGGCTGTCTTCCATCGCAACAAGATGTGCTTCAGCTTGTCGGACGCACCAAATTAAACTTCTAGTAAATTCTTTGTTTCTTAGTAGAAATTCTATTGCATCCATTGGATCCACAGAAGTTTGGAATACTTTTCTGTATTCTTGAACTGCTCCCGCTGTCCTTAACAAACCTGCCCAATGATGCATTGTTGGTTGTTTCTCATTATCGAGAAGGCGAGCAAAGTACACTTCTACTAGTCGTGTTGTTAATAGAGCTCTTTCTGTCATCCTTCCGATTGTTATAAATCTCCAAGCATCGTTTCTTGACATCGAAGATTCTGTAATACCGGTGCATGTTTGTATCGATCGAATCAGTTTTGTAAATAAAAGTTGAGGATGCTCACTAAGTTTTTTCTCATAGTCTGCAATTGCAAATTCAATCCAAGTATCATTGACCACTTCTCTAAGTTCAGCCGGTACTTTTTCTCTAAAGCTTCTCAGATTTTCTCTCGCTGATGCAAGGCTAGAAATAATTGAGCCTTTATTTGTAGAATCATCAACCAAAAATCTAGTTACCGCATAGCTAGTTAATTCAATATCTTTTTCTTTATAGTCTTCTGTTAAAGCAAGAACTTCAAGGAGTTCGCTCCATCGTAGCCCTGCGTCACTTGGCATGCCACCAAGTACGTCATCATAAGAGCTAGATAGGAGTCTTGCTGTAGCGTCAACTCTTTCTAAATATCGACCAGTCCAAAATAGTGGTTCTGAAGCTCTTGCAAGAATTTTATCACTTCGGGGTTCTCCACATAAATCCATTGGTCTTTGAGTGTCGCTATAAGTAACATCTGGTCTTTGTAAAATCCATGTGTCTTTAGAACCTCCACCTTGAGAAGAGTTAACAATTAATGAACCTTTTCGCAGGGCAACTCTGGTTAGACCGCCTGGTAGAACATCAATGTACTCTCCACCTACAACAAATGGTCTGAGATCAATATGTCTTGGTTCTAATTTGCCGTCAACTATTGAAGGATGTCTGCTCAATTTGATTACTTCTTGAGCTATGTATCTGCTTGGGTCTTCATTAACAGATTTTGTGATGTCTTTTACTTCTTTTTCGCTTGCTTGTGGCCCAATGAATATGTCGTAGCCTCCAGAACCATCAACTGTTTTAATTACATATTTATTTGGGTTTGAAAGTACATGATTTCTGTGTTCTGGGTCTGTTAGTAAGTATGTCGACACGTTTGAAAGAACTGGTTTTTCGCCTAAATAGTATTCAATCATTTTTGGTACGTGAACATACATTGCTTTGTCGTCTGCTGCTCCGTTTCCTAAGGCATTAGCAACTGAAACATTTTGTTGTCTCATCACTTCGATAATCCCTGGTACACCTAACATAGAATCTTTATTAAATTCTGTAGGGTCTAGAAATTCGTCATCAATTCTTCTGTAAATAACATCTACTTTTTTAGGTCCGCGAGTTGTTTTCATCCATACAAAACCATTATCGACAAATAGATCTCTTCCTTCGACAAGTTCGATACCCATGTTCTGCGCTAAGAATGCATGTTCAAAATATGCAGAGTTGTAAACGCCTGGAGTTAGTAAAACTACAGTTGGTATTCCATCTGAATTTCTTGGTGCGACTGACTGGAGAGCACGAAGTAGAAGAGTAGGGTATTGTTCAACCGGACGTACACTTGTTACTGCCAAAAGATTTGGCAGTAACTGCGTCATCGCTGAACGGTTCTCTAAGACATAAGACACACCTGAAGGCACTCTTAGATTGTCTTCTAGAACCAGGTACTCTCCTGCTTCGTCTCTCACTAAGTCAATTCCCGCCACCAAAGCTCGTGCATTCATGGGTTGAGGAATGCCCACAGCGCGTGGGTCATATCCATGGCACGATGTTATGAAATCCATCGGGATTATTCCGTCTTTAGCTATTTGTGCACCGCCAGCATAAACATCTCCTAAGAATTGGTTGATTGCTTTAAGTCTTTGTGAAAGGCCTTGTTCGATTTTTTCCCATTTTCCGGCTTCGATTATTCGTGGGATAAGGTCTAGTGGGAATGTCCTATCAACACCTTCTGAGTTTCCATAAACGTTAAATGTGACATCTCTTGAATGAAATAGTTTGTCTTTCAGATCTTGGTAACGGTCGAGCCTGCCAGTTCCAATAACCCCAAGTTGTTTCATCAGAGGAACATAAACCGGCCTTATTGCTCCGTTTGCATCCATTACTTCATCAAAAAAATCTTTGTGTTTATAACTATCTAGAAGTTTTTCTCCGGGTGCTTTTTTTTCTACAGATACAGTTTCCGATGTCATAGTAAAATATGTCGGGCGAATTATGTCATTATTGATGTGTTTTATAATGTTTTTTGATTGTTTTTGTAAATTATTTTCACTTTTTGTTTAATACTATTCACTAGGATGCCGTACTTTGATATAGAATCTTAACGAAGATAGAAAAGGTCTAAAGATATGAACTCGGTTTGTGCCGGATGTGGCGCTACTAGTAACTCAGAAAATTTTTTCTGTGGATCTTGTGGATTTGATATTGTCACAGGAACCATTCAGTCAAACCCTGACCCTTCTAAAGAGCCAAAAGAGTTTATCGAACCTGATGAGGTTGCTGAAATAGTAGAGCCTGACCCTTCTAAAGAGCCTGATGAGGTTGTTGAAATAGTAGAGCCTGATCAAGTTTCTGACATCTCACGCATTGTGCCAGAACCGTATTCCCCTCCGGAAACTTCCCCTGTAAAGGTTGAAGTTTCTGTTTCAAAGGATTTCTATGAAAAGGCAGTGAGTGGCGAAGTGGCTTATCCAGTCTTGGAACGAGAAGTGATAAACCTTGAGCTAATAAGCAACGAAATACGTGTCGGTCGCCAAGATGCAGATCGTGGAATTTATCCAGATGTGGATATCTCAAAACTTACTCAAGATTCAGCAGTCTCAGTCCAGCATTGTGTAGTTAATGTTTCTGCCAATGGTGACATGCACATTACCGATCAAGGTTCAACTAATGGAACTTACGTTGGTTTTATATCCGCACAAGCTTTACAACCTTATGTTGAAACTGAAATTTTTTCTGGGCAGCCTATCTATCTTGGTGCTTGGACTCAGATCATAATTACTGTTGATTAGTAACAGAATTTCTGTGAAACACAAGCTGCCTGGACAGCTTTAAATGTGCTTGTTTATGCTGTGTTATTGGAATTTTGCCCCCTTATTTGGGTTGCAAACTAAGTATCACAGTGGTGTAATTACTTCCACAAATGATTGAATCGCATTTACTTGCGAGTTAGTCATTTCCCGTCATCGAATCAAATAATAAAGATTCTTAACTTCGTCAATTTTGACGATAGGAGGAAACATGCGAATAGGGCGGAAGCACCTTTTGCAAGACACAGGTTGGCAAGACTCTTCGAACTGTTTAGGGGTGGACCCTGATTTGTTCTTCCCCGAACGCGGAGCATCAACTAAAGAGGCTAAAGCAGTTTGTAGAAGCTGTGTTGTTAAAGAAGAGTGTTTGGAATTTGCGCTAGTTAATAGTGAAAAGTTCGGAATTTGGGGTGGTATGAGTGAACGGGAACGTCGCCGTATTCGTCGCCAGCGAGCACAGGAACGAGAGCTTCAGGTTTATGCAGTGGAAGAGTCTGCATAAAAGTCTTTATAAAGTTCTGGTAACGCCGACTTGTTTGTTATCAATTCAGAATTTGAACTTATATAAAATAAAGGTGGTAGTCTGAAAATATGTTAGGTCTAAAACCGCAAGAGCTTGCAATTATTCTAATCATAATTCTAGTACTATTTGGTGGCTCTCAGCTCCCTAAGATCGCTAAGAACTTAGGGTTGGCTCAGAAAGAATTCAAAAAAGGCTTTGATTCAGCTAATGATGATGAAGATTCTGAAGAGGTTTCAGAATCTTAAATCGCCATTGTTTCACCAAGTAACGCTAAGTTTTCGTTAGCTGCTTCTCGGCGTGCTTTTAGAATGCGTCTTCTTTGACGTTCAGAAGTTCCGCCCCATACACCATGATCGACTCTGTTATTTAAAGCGTAATCTAAACATTTTTCTTTGACTGGGCATTCAGCACAGATTCGTTTAGCTTTTTCTACGCCAACACCATCGCTGGGAAAAAATATTTCAGGCGGTTTCTCATTGCACTCGCCGGTTTGCATCCAAGTTATCTCCATACATACATAGACGTACAAGTATGCAAAATGGTTCCCAGGTAAAACTACTAGTCGTATTTTAGGAGATATTAAATGATCGTAAACTCGACCAGGTTTCTTGATAGGTAGATATACCTTTGAATTTCACCAAGAGTTGCCTATTTGGCATGCCGACCTGGAATTGAACTATTTCGAACCGATCATCACAGCAAATGAACAGTTCTATAAATCTGATTTTCTTCGATGATGCTATAAGCGAGTATCAGTTGAATAAGATACCTATTCGGATAGGCTTTGAAGCTATGACTTACACGGCTCCCGAAGAAGAGAACTTAACTCCTGTAGCGCACGCAACTATTGTATTTATGGGTCCAGCAGCGCCACACTGGGAGTTTCACAAACATTTTGGTGAAGACAAACTACTTGACGATTTCTGGACTCGGGTTAAAGCACGTTTATTGCTTCTTCCAAAACACGATCCCCAGTTCCGTAGAAACCGTGAAAGAGTAAATCGTGATGCAGAACGAGAGAGAATAGTTTGTTCTTGGGATCTTGGCGAAGATGATGCTGAAACAAGCATTCAGAACCCAAAAGCACCTGAAGAGGTAGTTGAACCAAGTTCTGAAACTGAAGAATCTGCTGAATCTGAACTCGAAGACACTCCAGAAGTAGAAGAAGAAACCACTAAAGTTGAAGATGCGGGTTCTATAGATTCTGAAGAAGAAACTGCAGAGTCTTCAGAAGCTGAAGATAGCCCAGATGAAGAAACTGAAGAGTAAATTTTTTGGCTAAGGAATCAAAAAAAATTGTAAAAGCAGCTGGTTGTGTTGTTTTCAGAAGACAATCAAGTGAACTTGAAATTCTTCTCGCACACCGACCTAGATATGATGATTGGTCTTTTCCAAAGGGAAAAAGAGATTCTGGAGAAACCGACTATGAATGTGCACTTCGCGAAGTTGAAGAAGAAGTTGGTGCAAAAGGTCAAATTCTTGGAGAGCTAACTGCAGTTGAATATGAGATTGCAGATAATAAACATAAAGTCGTCAGATTTTGGATAATGCAATATAGCGAAGGTGAATTTACCGCTAACAAAGAAGTAGATGAAATTCGTTGGTTGCCGTGGCGTGAAGCCGATGAGATGCTTTCTTATGATCGGGATCGTGTATTGTTAAAAGAGTTCATTAATAAAGTAAGTTAATTAGGGGTTTAAAATTGTTTAGCTTTTTGTCAAAAACCTCTGATAAAGGTGCCGAAGCATTCGCTGTCACACCGTTTCATAGACTGGCTCGCACACATATTGCAGCTGTTTGTGGAGATACACTTTTAACAATTTCATTAGCAAATTCACTATTTTTTGAAGTGGATCCAAATGGTGCTCGTTGGAGAATTGGTCTTTACCTTCTTTTCACAATCGCACCGTTCGCTATAGTTGCACCGTTTCTTGGGCCTCTAATGGACAAATTTAGTGGAGGTCATCGATGGATGGTGGTTGCAACAGCAGTTATTCGCGCATGCCTGATGGCTTCTTTGGTGTTCTATGTTAAAACGCTGTTTTTGTTTCCTTTAGCGTTCTCTATGCTAGTCATGAGTAAAACATATGCTGTAGCTAAGAGTTCAATTGTCCCAACAACAGTTAGCAACCCAGAAGATTTAGTTAAAACAAATTCAAGGCTCACTGTTCTTTCAGCCGTTTCAGGGGCTCTAGCGGGTGGCGTTGGAGTAGTTATCCTTCAGGTCTCTGATGAACGCTGGGTGCTCGGTTTAGGTTGCATTATTTTTTGTGTAAGCGCTTTCTTAGCCTTTCAAATTCCTTCATTTGAATCCGAAATTGAAGAGTCTGAGCCCGACGAACTAGTAGAGCTTAAATCCTCCACTGTAAGATTGGCTTCAACAGCGATGGGATTTATTAGAGCTACCGTTGGTTTTGTGACAATGCTTCTGGCTTTTTCTCTTCGTGGAGGCATCGACCCTGGCCCTGAAGGTCCTGGTGTCGAATTAGGTCACAGAATAAGAGAATCTTTTGGAGACGAACGGTTAATTTTAGCTAGTGGGGGAGCTCCTCCATGGCATTTTGGAGTTGCTTTGGCAGGAGCCGGTCTTGGTGGGCTTTTGGGTTCCATTGGAGTGCCTAAGCTTAGAGAACTAATTAAAGAAGAGCGGATAATTGCAGCTGCATTGGTAACAGTTTCGAGTTTGGCCGGTCTAGCTGCCATGCAGCAAGTAAAAGTAATTGGAGCTTTTATCATTGGGTTCGCAGTTGCTTTGGCTACTGCACTTGGAAAACAGGCTTTTGATTCTTTAGTTCAGCGGGATGCTCCACAAACCAATTTGGGTAAAACATTTTCAAAATTTGAAAGCCGATTTCAGCTTTACTGGGTTTTGGGTGCTCTAATTCCGATTATATTCACTCTGCCAGCACGTATAGGTTATTTAATGGTTGCAGGCTCTTCTTTGATGGTGCTTGTTATGTACTGGCTTGGTCGGGCCCCTTTACCTAGCTTTAAGAAAAAATCTAATAATGAAAAAACTGTTGCTTTGGAAGAGTCTATTTCAGATCATAGTGTCTAAGTATCTTAAAGTTCTCTGATTTTTTGCCGATTTATGTTAGGTGAAAAAAAATGTATTTAGTATAAAAAAATTAAGCCTTTTTCTAATTAGTCAAATTTGTTTACTTCTAGTGTTCTCATTATTTGCAAGTCATGCGTCTGCGACTGAAAATGATACAGAACCTGGAGTTTCTGATTCTATTGTACGATTATATCTCTCAGTATTTGATCGGGCGCCAGACGCTGATGGGTTTGAATACTGGCTTGACCTTTATGAGAATTCTACTTCTCTTAAACAAATAGCAGATGAGTTTGTTATTTCTGAGGAATGGGATACAAGATATGGTGATCTTGATGATCGTGAGTATTTAGAAGTTCTGTATCGAAATGTTTTAGATCGTGTTCCTGACACTGGTGGTGAGACATACTGGCTGAATGAAATGTCTCAAGGTTTAGACCGGTCTGAGCTTTTAATGTATTTCTCTGAGTCTGAAGAGTTTGTTTTTAAGACCGGTACTGCAACTCCTGTTGCCCCAACTGTTAGAGTTCCCGAGAATTCCGGTTCTGGTCGTAGAATTATTTATGCCATTGAAGATCAGAGAGTTTGGTTGATAGATGAGAATGAATCTGTTGATGATACGTATCTAGTTTCTGGAAAAAAAGAGACACCTCTTGTTGGGAGCTACGAAGTTTTTTCAAAGTCGCCACTAGCGTGGGCTGGTCATGATGGAATTACTATGAACCATATGGTCCGGTTTGCTTGGGGTAGAACTCTTGCTATTGGGTTTCATGCTATTCCAACTTATTCAAATGGCGCTCCTATGCAAACTGAAGACCAATTGGGCACTTACCGTTCTGCTGGGTGTGTGCGTCAAAGCGAAGCTAAGGCGGCTGCTTTGTATCAGTGGGCTGGGGTTGGAACTAAAGTTCACGTTTTAAAGTAAGAAATATGTAATTATATTTACGTTTGCCGTACCCTTTATTAGTAGAGTGTTCGGCGGTTTAATGTGGCTTTAGAAGGTAATTGGTTAAAGTTAGATAAAAATGTTTATAAACCAGTTTTTAGTCGTCTAGCAAAAGTCCATAGAAATTCTCACCCCAATGTTGTAATGGGTGATATTTTCAAGCTTAAACACCAGTCCAACGTTTTTGCCTTGGTTAGTACATTTAAAGAAAAAGATATCCCCCACTCCACTATGATAGGAAAGGTTGCTCTTCTATCAATTGCATCAGGAGTAACTGCACTTATTCTTTCTGGTCTATCGATAATAGTACTTCCAGCTGAGATAGCGGTCTTGATATTGGCTCTTGTGATAGCATCTTTGGATAAGTTCGAAGGTGTATACAGATTAAAGTCTAAGCTAAAAAAAGAGATAAATTCTTTGATTCAAATTAGTGTTGATCCTAAACAAAGTCAAGCTATTTCTATTGCTCCATTCTCGGCAGATACCTTGGTTTATTTTTATATTGATGGGCATGGCATAGATTTAGATCCTGTTGCTTTAGCTGAAAGTTTTTCTGATTATTATGAGAATTATCTTGGGCAAGAACGTGCTGATTTGATATTTCCGGAAGTGTTTAATAGAGGCACAACGCATAACCCTTCCGACTCGGAGATGCCGCCAGGTGATCGTTTCGAAGGAGAAGTTAAATCTCCAAATAGCAAAGGTTCAGGTTTTTCTCCAAGAGATCCGCAGGTTTCAAAAGCAGTTTTTGAAGTTCCTGACAATTGTGGGAGCAGAAAAAATCCTTTGAAGACTCCAAAATATAATTCCCTTTGATATCAAAGTGGTTTGTGTTTGTAACTGGCTAAATTATGTAGCTAGTTTTATTCAAGATCATCGAGACCAGAAATGTCATCTGGAACCTCAAAGAGTTTGTTCGTTGACTCTTTTCCGTAGCTGATTCTTTCTAACCAAAGACCTGGGGCATCAACTTCAGCGTTTGTTGGCAAATCAAGTTCATCTGCCCAAAGTTTATTGAGACCTTCTTCGCCTTGTCTTTCAACCAGTCCATCTATAAAGGACCTTCCTCTTGATAAGGTCTGTTGGTTGATTTCAATACCTAGCAATCTTTCCATAAAATGATCGGCTTGATTTGGATCAGTGTATCTATGTTCTATTGCTTCTTTGATTTCTGCGTGACTATCTACAAGCCCATTACAAACCTGATCCATAGAATAATCTACAAAACCGACTACGACTGAAACTAATGCATCAATTTGTGGGATCAACAAATCATGTGCCGGAGACCTCATTAAAGAAAGAATTGCGTCTGGGCTTGTAAAGTCTTCACCTAGTCCTTCAAAATCGCTCAGGTCATCTATCGATCCAAACTGGTCCTGGATGAGTTCCGTGTTGGGTGTGAATGCTGAAGCAAAATCTATAAATAACGCTTCGAGTCTCTCAGAAACATGGTTTTTTGCTAATACAGAATGAGTTATATGCTCGTGGATCAGTACCCAGAGTTGCAGTTCTGTTTCTGCAATATTGTTGCTTTCTGCAAAGTTACTTATATTTTGAGGCACTAAAAGAATTTCATTTGATTTACGAGGTATCGGCAAATCATATTGACCCAGACTCGAAAGTGCTAGATGCCCAATCATAGATCCAGCAGTTGTAGCAACCATAATAGGGCCTAAACCTTTGATCATCTCTCCAAGCATTGCTGCCATTGGATCATTGGAACTAACTTGATTATCACGGTCTGTGCTTAATGCTTCACCGAATCGGTCAAAGAATGGCTTGTAGACTTTGATGCTTTCTCTACTCCAATCTGCTTTAGAAACAGACTTTACAGAGACATTATGAGGTAGACTAATTGAAGAGATTTGAGAAACTTGAAGCTCCGCAACCCGTGTTAGATCTTCGATCGAATTACGGCTGAGTGGATCTACATTAGCTTCTTTGCCCTCCTCGGAAGCAATCGTCGCTGCAATGTCGGCGGCTGATTTCCAAGGGTCGTTGGACTTATCTTGACCAAAAATTTTGGAAAGATTGAATAATGGATTGTTCTCGTCGCTTGAATCAAAAAAGCTCACAATGAAATGGTAGATGAAATGAAGGCAATAGCGGTCGTTGGTGCAGCAGGAATTGTAGGAAAAAGCGTAATTGATCATTTTGTAGATAACGATAAATTAGATCGTATAGTAGCGGTTGATAAGCAACCTATGCGTTTTAGTTCTCAAAAGGTTGAAGAATTCCAATTAAATATTTTTAACAATTCTTTAGTTGAGGCATTACTCGGATGTTCTTCTGTGATCTATTTGATTGAAGATCCAAAACGTCGAGCTGATAAAGCTTCAGCAATTAGAAGTCTGAGTAGGGTCCTTGAAGCAGTCAAGAAGGCTAATTGTGGGCATTTCGTTATTCTCTCTTCTGCTATGGTTTATGGGGCTAATAACTCTAATCCAATTCCGATTACAGAATCTTTTGAAGCTAGGAGCCTGGATGGGCTATCTCATGCTGATATTAAATTGAGTTTAGAAGAAGCTGCAACAACATTTTGTTCAAAATCTAAGATTAGTTTGGCGATATTAAGACCAACAGTCACTGTGTCTAAGAACCGCATGAGTTTAATCTCAAGTGAAGTCATGTCTGCACGGTTTACTAAAATAGACTTGGCTGAAACCCCAACTCAGTATTTGCATCTAGATGACTTAGCTTCAGCCATCGCCCTTGCTTCGTTCAAGAGTCTTGATGGGGTGTTCAATGTAGCGCCTGATGATTGGATTGGTCCAGCGGAGTTGAAGGATTTAAGTCCAGATCCTGATCAGAAGTTAGAAGGAAAGTTGCGAGAACTATATTTAACTATTTTGAAGATGTCTGGCCTAGCTGAAATTCCTCAGGGCTTAGAAGCCTACATCAACTCTCCATGGGTTGTTTCAAATGATAAACTTCGAAACGCTGGATGGGTGCCTAAGTACACAAATGAGGAGGCCTATGTTTCTCATATTAGAACTCCATATTGGCAGATCTTGTTCTTAAGGTATAGACAAGAGCTTTCATTGGCAGGAGTAGGAAGCGCAATTTTAGGTTCTGCAATAGGATTTGTGTACTTAATGAATAAACTGTTCAGAAAAAAATAGTTTAAAAACCTTTTTCCCTGACATCACTACTGTCTAATCCTGAAATTATATTCTGCTTAGCTTTGCCAAATTCAGAAGGGTGAATCCAAGAACGAAGCTCTTTGGGGGGCAGGTTAGTTGTTTTTTTGTTTTGTTTTTTAGGCACAATCCTACATTACATCTAATTCGAACGAATCATATCGCGGGTGTTGCCCTAGAATCATATGAAAGATAATTCAAAGGCTGTTTTAGAGAAAAATATGATCGAAATAAAACAAAAACATCATTGGTTGGGTGTCTGTTCAGATGAAATCGATGTTCAATCTTTACATGATTGGGTTGTTAGGCCTCAATGTGGTGCTGTGGTTGTTTTTTCTGGCACAACTCGGGACAATTCAGAAAACGCAGTAGGGGTTACTCATCTGGAGTATGAAGCTTATGAATCTGGGGTTGTGAACTCATTTGAAGAAATCTCAAAGGTTGTATTTTCAAATACACCACAAATTGGTCGGCTCGCAATAATGCATCGAACGGGCATTGTAAAATTAAACGAAGTTTCTGTAGTGGTTGCCGTTTCTGCACCGCACAGGCCAGAAGCATTTTTTTCTGCAGATTTTGCAATAAAAAAATTAAAAGAAATATCTCCAATTTGGAAGAAAGAATACTGGAACGAAGGCTCCAATTGGATGTCATGCAAGTAAGCATCAACAAGCAGTCTTGATTTTTGGGTAAAACATTTCATCAGTTTCGCTTTCAATTCGCGCAGAAATCTGGTTTGCTGTATGTGGCGGGGATTCGCAAACCCTAAACTATTGAGCCGTCTAAGAGGCGGAAAAGAGAGGTAATCCTGTGTCACACATGGTTATATACCGAGGCGCTGATGGTAAGCCTGGCTACCATCAGACCGACGACATTCATGATGCTGTTGGATTCGTAGAACGAATGAGAAACGATGAGTCTGTTGAGCAGGCAAGAATTTTTAGACTCGAAGAAGTGGTCTTTGAATATAAGCCATATTATCGTGTTGAGCTTCAGCCCGCTATAGGTTCTGGAGACGATGCACTTGAAATTGATGCCGCAAAAAATGATAATAAAGAGTTAGCAAACGGTTCGTCTGCAAACGGAAACTCAGCCTCTGGTTCGGTGGTTGACGTGAGTTCTGAGTCAACTTCGGTGTCAGATGAGGCTGAAGTTGTAGCGAATGGGGCAAAAAAAGGTCTATTCGGTAGATAGGTCTAACCTATTTGCCGCTTTCGAGGCTAAAAAGTAAAAGTATTGCTATTACTGACAATATTGTTGCAATTGATATTCCTGTAAGAATAGTTAAAGAACCTAAGGTGAAAAAGGCTGTTACGCGTTTCCAGACTGGTGTTGATGCTGAAAGGTCTTCTTCTTCCGATAGCATTTGATTCAATGGCTTTCCTTTCATTGGGTGGATAAAGATTTTGATTTGGATAAACAATGAATGATGCGGACCTAAGCCTAGCTGAAGAAATTGAAACTGATAACGCATTAGATGAGAATATGTCAAGGTTGGCTGTTCGCCTGAAATGGCTAAAGCGTAGAAGAATTATCTCGTACGTATCTGGAATGATACTTCTTACGTTTTTTTGTGTGATGATAATTGGTTTGTTCGTAAGAAAATCTGTAGTTGCTGTCAAACCAGGAGAAGCTCAAGATGCAAGTGAATTTATAGTTGTAGAAGGCTTTGAGACTTTTCCAAATGATGGAGAAGTCTTTTTAACTACAGCTCTAGTTCAGCAAAACCCTAGCTTGTGGGAATACTACTGGCTTCGTTATATAAATGGTAATAGTGAGTTAATTCCTGAGGAGGAGTTTTTTCAAGTTGGTCAAACTGAAGAGGAACTTGATGAGATCAATGAACAGGATATGGTGAATTCTCAGGATTTAGCTAGAGCTGTTGCCTTGCAGACACTTGGTTATGCACCCTTTGAAATCAGTACTTTTATCGTTGAAGTTTCAGAAGGCTCTGCAGCTGATGGCAATCTTTTAGCAAATGATGTGATTTTAAGCGTTGATGGTGAAGAAGTTTCTAGCGCAATTGGTTTAGTTGAGTTAGTCCAGAAGTACACCCCTAATGATGAAATAGTTTTAGAAGTTCAACGCTTTGAGAATGATGAGCTGGTAACAAAGAATATCGAAATAGTTGTAGGTGCGCTTCCGGAAGATCCAACGAAACCTCTTATCGGTGTTGTGCCTAATGATCGGTTATCGCTGAAAAGTAAAGCTGAATTAGATTCTTTGGGAGAAATAGAATTTACTATCGATGACATTGGTGGGCCTTCTGCCGGCCTGGCTTTGACTATTGAAATTCTTGATTTATTAACTGAGGGTGATCTGCTTGGTGGTCAAAGT
>ENA-ORXT01002056-ORXT01002056.1-marine-metagenome-genome-assembly--contig:-NODE-2056-length-25122-cov-184.022480_pt1 | contig 25122 bp, 15 predicted proteins | sample MGYA00237868_ERZ511482 | MGnify/ENA metagenome assembly ERZ511482
TCAGTCCGAGAAGTGAAAAACGTGATGATGTGACCTTCATCATACCACTGATTGAGGACTTCTAATGCATCTGGATAATGAGAGCAAGTCACCATTCTTTCTGGCTCCTCATTAGGCACATCATCGCAGATCGTCCCATCTATATCGATGAGGTAATTTTTAGTGTTAGTGTCTAAAACTGGACTAAGTAGTTTACCTGCCTCATCTTTTAGCTCTTTTAGTTCGTGATTCATATGTTTAAAAAATTTATAGTGAAATGACTGTCAACGAGTTAGATAAGTTATCACACCCTCAAGTGTTATAATTACCTAAGTCATAGACTTATCATATGTTATTTAAAATTTACATAGTCTATTGGGTTCAATGGATTACCATCATGCCATAGCTCAAAATGCAAATGCGGACCATCTGATAATGTTCCACTATTGCCAATAATCGCTATTGCTTCACCTACTTTTACATATTCTCCTTCAGACTTTAAGTTCTTTAGATTATGCTTGTAGAAGGAGATGACGTTATCAGCATGCTGTATCCCTAAAGTATGGCCCGTCTCCAGATTCCACCCAGATACGATCACATGTCCATTTTGTATGGCTTTTATTGCAGATCCTTTAGGTGCCAAAATATCGATGCCTAAGTGCTTAGATTCAGGATTAAAATCAGAACTTATGATCCCTGTAAGCGGTGCCTGCAGATTCATTTGACTCATTGTAGTCCTCTTATTATTAATCTTCTGATTATTAGAGACACCTTCACGATGAGACTTAACTAGCTGATTATCTTGAGCCCCTGCTCTTCCATCAGCAGCGTTTTGATATTCTATCTGGGTCCCATCAGAGGTCAACAAGTTTTTAATACCCTGAATATAGACCTGCTGCATTCTTAAAGAGTCTTGAATCTGATCTAAATCTCTCGACAATTGAATGAATTTAGGATTAGATTCGAAGTCAGCGTACCCTGGAATCAACTTTTTGACTGGGGTGAATATGATAAATAGAATAATAAAAAGCCCCAAAATTACGACAAAAGAACTAATTATAGCATATATATTTCCCAAAGTCAGGATAGATGAAGACACTTCTTCGAAGGTTTCATCATTCAGGACGACTAATCTGTATCGATCCTTAAGTCGTTCAGAAAGCGGCTTTTTTGAATCAGATGAGTTTATCGAAGCCAATGTCTTGCATTTTTACAGTCATCAATCGTCATAATATATAATCGCATCAAAAATATATTTGCACGATTTATGTTTAATTGTAGTGTTATAGATAGTAGAATTGCAAAACTAATGCATTTCTAACTATAAATATTGCTCATATCCATCACATCAAACTATAGTTGAATTTGAACAGGTATATTTCTTTAGTCGTTATCATTCTCCTTTCATCAGTCTTTCAGGCTTGTAAGACCACCAAGAAAAAAGGTGAAATGGGCTGGATGGGTAAGCAATATCATGACATAACGTCCAGATTCAATGGATACTACAATGCTGATGTCATATATGAGGAGAGTTATGCTTCATTAGAAGGCTCTTATCCTGAGAATTTTACCAAACTATTACCAGTATTCCCCGCAATCAGGATAGATAACCCAGAGACAGAATCAGCAAATCTAGATAAAGCCATTGAAAAAGTAGCGACTGTAGCTAATCTTCATCCTGGCAGTAAGTGGATAGATGACTGCTATGTGATGATGGGAAAGTCCCAGTACTTAAAGCAAGATTACGAATCAGCAGAAGAAACGCTAAAATATTTTCAAGAGAACTTCAATCCAGCAGATCCTGATTCTAAAGTATTCAATACGGGTAAAGAAGATCCAAGGGCAGATCGAAAGAAACGAGCGAAAGAAGAAAAGAAAACGAGAGACATAGCACGTAAAAAAGCTGAAGAAGAAAGAGAAGAAGACAATAAGATCAAAGAAAAAATAAAAGAAGTACAATCTAAAGTTAAAAGTAAGGTCAGAGATGTAAAAGAAGAAAAGAGAAAATTCATAGCCGATCGCAAAAAAGATTACAATGAATTAAGGAAAGACATCAAGGAAAAAACTGCCAAGCTAAAATCCGACAATAAAAAATCTGAAGAAAAACTCAGAGATGAGATAAAAGACTTGAAGTCAGACCTAACCAAAGTCTCCAAGAAAGAAAGAGAATCAGAGAAAGATAGAAAACTGAAGGAAAGAGAAAAAGCAGCAAAACAAAGGTCTCGGTCAGAAAAAAGAAAAAAACAACCAAAAACTGAAGGACAGGCCTCTACTAAAGAAGTCGTCGTCGTCAATGCATCTGATCAGATCAGACAGCAGATAGAAGCGAAAGAGGCCGCTCTGGTAGCACTGAAAGAAAGAAATACAGAACAAGAAGAACAGACAACTACTGCAAATGCTAAAAAACTAGATGACTTCAAAGAAGAAAGTGACAAGCTGGAAGCATCATATGATGATAAAGCAACAGATATAACCACTCAAGCAGAAGCAAAGAAAGAACAGGAAGCACAGGAAAAAGAAAGAGAAGAAGAAGCGGCTATCGCAGCGCAAGAAGCAGCAGAGAATGAAGCAATAGAGTCTGAAAGCAGTAATAATAAAAATAAAACAAAATCTAGAGATAACTTAGGGAAGGCTGGATTTATGAAGCATAGACCAGCTTATGCAGAGGGGTTATACTGGTTAGGCCTGACCTATATAGAAAGACAAAACTTCTATCTGGCAGAGTACATCTTAAATACGCTTAATGAAAATACAGAGATATCAAAGGACTTAGCCAAGCGCCTCCCTGCCGCTAACGCTCACCTATATCTTTCTCAGGAAAGATATGAGCAGGCTGTCCCTGAGCTGGAAAGAGCTATGGATCGCGCTAAAAAGAAAAAAGAAAAAGCCAGATATGCATTCATCTTAGCACAGCTATTGGAGAAGCGAGGTCAGTATGCAGCTGCGAGCGATGCATTCAAAAGAGCTAAGGATCTGAGTAGAGACTATGAAATGAAATTCAACTCTGAATTAGCCATGATCAGAACATCGTGGACTTCTGGAGTCGCCTCTATGGACAATGTCCAGAAGAAACTGAATAAGATGGCGAAAGATGTAAAAAACATCGATTATCTAGATCAAGTATACTATACTAAGGCTGAATTAAAACTCGCTTCTGGTGACCAAGAAGGTGCATTAGCAGATTTCAAAGAAGCTGCCACCTATGGCGGTGGTAATACTGCTCGACAAGCCGAATCGTATTATAGATTAGCAGGATTATTCTTCAGTTCAGATGATTTCATTAATGCTAAAGTATATTATGATAGTACGCTACAGGTGATGCCAGAAAGAGATGAGCGATATGCAGATGTGAAAAGACTAAATGATAACCTTAGCTCTATAGCTCAGAATGCTGAGATCGTGGCACTACAAGACTCCCTACTGAAGCTGGGCATGATGGATCAAGCTGCCTTAGAGGGCTGGGCAGATGCACGATATGAGTCTCAGAAAGAAGCATCCGATATTTTAGAGACCGAAAGTCCTGAACCACCACAGACTAAGGCGCCAAGAGCAATCCAAGGGAATCAATTAAATAGTACTTTCTTCGCATATAATCCTCTGATATTACAAAAAGGAAAGTTTGATTTTCAAAGAAAATGGGGATCACGACCTATCTCAGATAACTGGAGGAGAAGCTCCGTCGTCGGTGACTACATCGCGGAGGAAAATCTGGAGGAGATAGCGGAAGAAGAAGTAGATGGCGAACGACAAAAAGCCATAGATGAGATGCTAAGAGAGGTCCCGACAACAGCTAGTCAGAAAAGAGTCGCTAATGAAAAACTACAGATGGCTTTATTCTCTTTAGGTACTGACCTCAGGAATAACATAGGTAATTATGGAAAGTCAAATGAGAGGTTAGTAGAATTCATAGAAAGATATCCAGATTCAGATCAATTGTTGAATGTCTATTATTATCTATACCTAAACAACCAAGAATTAGGGAATGAAGCAGGTGCAAACGTCTATCTGAACTTAATTAAATCAGAATTCCCAGAATCAGACTTTGCAAAGGCACTGGTCAATCCTGCATATGCAGAGGAGATGGAGACAGACCAAAAGAAATTATTAGACTATTACGATATTACTTATATAAATTTTGAAAGTGGAGATTATCAGACGACTATAGATAGGGCTAAAGAGGCAGAAAAAATGTTTGGTAAGGATAATGAATATGCCACTAAGTTTGACTTATTATCGGTCATGAGTAAAGGTGCCGTGGAAGGTAAGCCATTCTACATCACAGGACTAAAAGACTTCATCGCCAGACATCCCAATACGCCTGAGACCACCAGAGCCAATGAAATCTTAAGATTCTTAAAAGGAGACGAAGAAGCATTCAACAAAGAGTTAAATCAAGAAAAATTAGCTAATTTTAAAATACAAGATGACAAACTGCACTACATCATCGTCGTGCTCTATGATTTAGATTCTGAAGAAATGAAGCAAGCAAAAGTCGGTGTCTCTGGTTATAATCAGAAATTTCATAAACTGGCTAAACTAAGGATGTCTAATATCTATCTCAACCCAGAGAAAAAGTCTCAGATCATCCTCATCAGAAGTTTTGAAAATAAAGCAAAAGCTCAAGATTTCTTAGATATTTCAGGTCGAAACTTAAAAGATCACCTTGATCCAGATAAATACCAATATGATGTATTCTCTGTCACGACGAATAATTATAGAGAGATCATGAAGCAGAAGACCACTAAAAACTATGAGTCATTCTATGACATTCACTATAGGAAATAGTGGTTTTATGGATAATTCAAATTATACAAAACCTGAGTTAGTAAGTAAAGTTTTAACATGAATATCAGTATAGAGTAACAACATTTTCGCCTGTTTTTTTTCCGAGCTTTTTAAGCAACTTTCAGAAAATCAATATTGTCCTATTTAACAGGATGGAGTCCACCCAAGGAGTTAGTAGAGCGTTTTAGTAAAGAGCCAGTGATTGCATTAGAGCACATCAGGGACATCAGACACACAGCAGCTCTGCCAGAGATAGATATGAGTGTGTCCACGTGATAATCGCTTTTTCCAAGCTTGATGGTATTGCGATATATAGGTGGAGAGTTCGCAGATGATATGAGCTTACCGATTATTTGGAGGTGTGTTTATGTTGTTTGCATTATTCGCCAGGAGTATTTTCAACTTTGGGAAAAGGAAGTTTGACTAAGATTTTCTGGGTATATTGATTCCAGCAATTAAAAGTTAGGATATGTACAAACCCACTAAAAAAGATACAAATAGATTCGTGACCTATTTTATCATCATTGCTTTCATTGTTTCGATGATACAACTTTTTGGATACCTAGGATAGATCTACTTTGCCCACTTGGATTATTTTCTTTTGGATTAACTGCACATTTCATTAATAAACAGCAGAGAGCAAAGCAACACATAAAGTAAGTCATAACATTGCCTTATTAATCATTCGTGTGTTTGCTGAGTGCCTTGATTTTTACGCATTTGACACTGAGCTAAGATACTGTCGATAAATGCCATAGACTGAGAGAATTGCTTCATAAATATCCCAGATTGTGATGGATTGTGGGTCACAAAAAGATTTAATTGCTATACAAGCACAAAAACCTCTACTTTAATCAAATACTTCACAATAACCAAACATTCTAAATTTAACCACTTTTCACTCAGAGTCTCAGAGCTTATATCTCATATCTATTATTCTCAGTACTCAACTTATATCTTATATCTATTAAAACTCAGTCTTCAAACCCTATCTTTGCGGTCTTAAATTTAGATCATGAAGATTTCGTTGAACTGGTTAAAGGACTACATAGATATTTCAGTAGATCCTGAGAAACTATCTGAGATACTGACAGACTTAGGATTAGAGGTAGAAGGCATGGAGAAGCTGGAAGGGGTCCGCGGAGGATTAGAAGGAGTCGTCGTAGGCCATGTCATCGAATGTGGTAAGCATCCTAATGCAGACAGACTTTCATTAACTAAGGTCGATCTGGGAGGAGAAGAGCCCGTACAGATCGTATGTGGTGCACCTAATGTAGCAGCAGGGCAGAAAGTACTTGTCGCCACGGTAGGCTGTATGCTCTACCCTTCTGACGGTGATCCATTTAAAATTAAAAAAGGGAAAATCAGAGGTGAAGCATCAGAAGGCATGATCTGTGCTGAAGATGAATTAGGCCTTGGCACCGATCATGATGGCATCATGGTGCTTAGCGAAGATGCTGAGCCAGGGACGCCAGCAAAGAAACAGCTCGATCTAAAGGATGATATCATATATGACATAGGGCTGACGCCAAATAGGTCGGATGCTACATCACACATAGGCGTCGTGAAAGACTTACTCGCTTACTTCAAAGTGCATGATGTAGAATCAAGTAAAATCAGGATGCCAGATGTATATAACTTCAGTGTGGATACCAATATCCATAATCACATCACAGTAGAAATAGAAGATCAAGATGGCTGCCCGAGATTTTCAGGAGTCGCACTAAGCGAGATTAAAGTAGGCGATTCGCCAGACTGGCTGATCCAAAGGCTCCAAGCCATAGGCGTCAGACCTATCAATAATATAGTAGACATCACTAACTACGTGCTACATGAGACTGGTCAGCCACTCCATGCCTATGATCTCGATCAGATCAAAGGAAATAAAGTCATCGCGAAGTGTCTACCAGAAGGAACGATCTTTAAGTCACTTGATGAGAAGGAGAGAGAGCTGAGGGCGAATGACTTAATGATATGCAATGGCCTCAGCGAAGGCATGTGTATCGCTGGCGTATTCGGAGGATTAGAAAGCGGCGTGGTGGATCAGACTAAAAATATATTCTTAGAAGCTGCTCACTTTAATGCAAAGCAGATAAGAATCACCAGTACTAAGCACCTCTTACGGACGGATGCAGCGATGAGATTTGAAAAAGGAACAGATCCTAATCAGACCATATTCGCACTGAAGCGAGCAGCACTCCTCATGAAGGAATATGCTAATGCTAAAATCAGCTCAGAAATTATCGATGTCTATCCTAAGGAGATCTTACCAGTCAAGATTAATGTGAAATATGAGAAGCTCAATAAGCTGATCGGTATCGATATGTCAAAAGAAGATATTTCTAATATTCTCGATGCCCTTGATATAGAGATCGAAGCGACTAATGATGAGTCATTCACTGTAAAAATCCCAACTAATAAAGCAGATGTCACCAGAGAAGCTGATGTCATAGAAGAAATATTGCGCGTCTATGGCTTCAATAACATCCCAGTCTCAAAAGTCCTGAAGACTTCTCTGACCTATGCGAAGCATCCGACTTCTTTCCAAGTCATGGACAGCTTAGCCACACTACTCACTGGTAAAGGATATCATGAGATGATGAATCTATCACTGATTCAGTCCGGTCTCTATGCAGACTATCTGCCTGAGTATACTGATCAACTGGTCTACATCAATAATACATCTAATATTCACTTAGATGTCATGAGACCTGAGATGATGCTTCCTGCACTTCAGGTCATAGAGTACAATCAAAACAGGCAAAATAAGAATCTCAAATACTTTGAAATAGGCAGAGACTATATTCAATCAGGTGAAGAAATAACTGAGACCAATAAACTCATCCTGATCACTACTGGTGCGATAGAGAATCAAAACTGGAATCATGAGAATAAAGAAAGTGACTTCTATGCCATCAGAAGAATCGTAGATGAACTGCTGATCAAAGCAGGAGCCAAATCTTATAAAACACAAGAACTCAGCGACACAAGATTCTCATATGGGATATCATATGCGCGAGGTAAAGATCATATTGTAAGTTTTGGTAAGGTCAGTCAAAAGTTAGCCTCTGATATGGGAATTTCAGATCAAGTATTCTATGCAGAATTCAGTGCTGATATGCTGCATACGCTGGCCAGCCAGTCTAAAACCAAAATTAAATCAATCAATAAATACCCGACTGTACGAAGAGACTTGGCTCTCGTCATCGATGAATCTAAATCATTCAAAGACATAGAATCTATCGTAAAAAAGGCGGATAAAAAACTGATCAAAGAAGTGGGCCTATTTGACATCTATAAAAATGATGAGCAATTAGGTAAGGGGAAAAAATCCTATGCCATCAGCATCATATTCGAAGATGACAGTAAAACGCTTAAGGATAAAGACATTGATAAGGTCATGAATAAGATGATTTCATTACTAAAGTCAGAAGGTCAAGCAGAAGTCAGGTAAAAACATAAAGATTTTCTCCTCATTTATTTCTGATTTTGTCTTGCGCAGCTATTGGTGATTTCGGCAGAGATTAATAAGCTTATAGGTAATTTCATATGGTATTAACTTGTACAATGTAATGATTCAGAATCAAGTGCAGTATGAAGTATGTATGTGATGACTCTGAACCAGTTGCCCATCTCCAATTACTCTATTTAAAAGTTAATAATCCCCATTCTGCAGATAATTCAAGTTAGAAAAGACTAAAACCACTGAACTAAACCGAAATAGCATACTTAGGCACGGTTTTATACGTATATTTGGCATAATGTCAGATTTGTTCAATCGAATCAGATCCATAGAAGAAAGGCTAATGAAGTTAGTTAAGTCTTTCCATGAGCTGAAAGATGCAAATCAAAGGCTATTATTTGAAAATGCTGAACTGAATAAAGAAAAAATCCGACTAAAGGAGCTGATTGAGCAAGTAAAAATGACTCATAAAACAGCGGAAGAAAAGTTACGGAATGATTCAGAGCGTGAAGAGAGTGTTACAGAGGTCAAAATAGAATTAAAACATTACATATCTGAGATTGATAACTGCTTAGAACTATTGCAGAATTGATGGATTCGAAGAGCGTCATTAAGATAAATATGAAAATTGCTAATAGGACGTATCCTATTACCATAGACGCAGAAGACGAATCAGCTTTAAGAACCATTGAAAAAGAAATTAATGGTAAAATTCAATTCTACAAAACGGAATACGAAAGTATAGACCAGCTCGATGCAGTGACAATGACACTCCTCACTTACGCACACGATCTTTCTAAAACAGGCAAACCGTCATCTGATCCTTCTCAATTATCTGAGACATTAGATCATATTGATGCGATGCTATCTGACGCCATATCATAGAGACTTTAGTACGGACGATCCATTCATATAGCCTGAATAAAGAATTGGGCCATTTTTTTAACCGTATAAATAGTAACACATATTATGGATATAATATCTGCAGTTATAGGTTTAGTCGTCGGAGCCATTGTTGCCGTATTTGGTAGCAAAGCCGTGATGGGTAAGTCTAATGACGCTCGAATACAAGAAGTCAATAAGAAAGCAGACTTGACACTTGAAGAAGCCAGAATCTCAGCAAAGAGAGTTATCGATGAAGCCTCTGTCAAAGCAGACAAGATAGTAGGTAAGGCCGAGAGTAAAAATGAGAGTATCAAGCAAAAGAAAATCTCAGAAGCAAAGGACAAATTCGCTAAGCTTAAATCTGATTACGAATCTTATAAGTCTGAACAGAAAGTACAGATTAAAGAAAGAGAAATGACAGCCATCCAGCTGGAAAAAGACCTGAAGCAAAAGCAAAATTCGTTCAAAGCAGAAATAGAAAGCATAGAACACCGAGAATCTGAGGTAAATGCAATCAGAGAAAATCTAGATAAGCAGCTTAAGATCGTCGCCAAGAAGAAAGACGAACTGGGCTCTGCTAATGAAAAGATCATCAAAGAACTTGAAAAAGTATCTAATCTTACTGAAGCAGAAGCTAAAGATCAAGTCTTAGAGGCAGTCAGGGCAAAAGCCGCGACTGATGTCATGGCCATAGAGCGTGAGACAGTCGCCATAGCCAAACAGAACGCAAATAAAGAAGCTAAGAAAATCATCATACAGACCATACAGCGTATGTGTGCTGAATATACAATCGAGAATACCGTATCAGTATTCAATCTGGAATCTGATGATATCAAAGGACAGATCATCGGTAGAGAAGGTCGTAATATAAGAGCCTTAGAAGCAGCTACAGGAGCAGAGATCGTCGTAGATGATACGCCTGAAGCCATAGTCATATCGAGCTTTGATCCGATCAGAAGAGAGATATGCAGACTGGCACTAAAGCGACTGGTTACTGATGGACGTATACACCCAGCGAAGATTGAAGAGACAGTGGCTAAGGTCAAGAAGCAACTGGAAGACCAGATCAAAGACATCGGAGAACGTGCAGTAATCGATCTGGACATACATGGATTAAATCCAGCCTTAGTGAGGATGGTAGGTCGTATGAGATTCAGATCTTCTTATGGACAGAATCTACTTAAGCATTCTATTGAGACTGCCTCACTATGTGCGGTCATGGGTGCAGAATTAGGACTAAGTAATAAGCAAATTAAAATGGCTAAAAGAGCCGGACTCCTGCACGACATAGGTAAAGTGGCAGAAGAAGAATCTGAGCTACCACATGCGCTACTGGGCATGGAAATGCTAAAAAAGCACAAAGAACACGAAGTAATACTGAATGCTGTAGGTGCCCATCACGATGAGATAGAGATGAATAATATCATCTCCCCAATAGTCCAAGCATGTGATGCGATCTCAGGAGCCAGACCTGGTGCCAGACGAGAGATATTAGAAAGCTATCTGAAAAGAATCGGAGAGCTTGAAGAACTCGCTATGGCTTATGACGGTGTCCAGAAAGCTTATGCTATGCAAGCAGGCAGAGAGCTGCGTGTGATTGTAGAAAGCGAGAAGGTCAGTGATCAATATGTGGACGACTTATCATTCATGATCAGCCAGAAGATTCAAGATGAGATGCAGTATCCAGGACAGGTGAAAGTCACTGTGATTCGAGAAAAAAGATCTACTGCCTTCGCTCGATAAATCGAAGAAAATTTGAAATAGAATACAAAGAATCCCGTGAATCAGATAAAATGCTGGTCACGGGATTCTTTTTTGTTATTCAAAGGTTAAATCTTATGGAGGAGTCAGAGGAAATTGAAACTTTATATTGATTTTTCGTTTATATTTATAGGTATCTTACTTACCATAATTTTTATTTAAGATCTGAAGACACAGACCATATGAAGCTACGAAGTTCCATCTTAATATTTTTTGCGATAGGATTACTCTATATCGGTACGACGTATCCACATGTGGACGAAGCTGAGAGAGAAAGCATGATCCTCCATACTTTCTTCAGCATTCTAGATGAAGTACACTTTAATCCCCAACAGATAAATGATGAATTCTCCAAGGAATCTTTTACAGAATTTCTTGGCTACATAGATCATGGTAAAAGATTTTTGACTCAAGAAGATGTATCAGCTCTTCAATCATATGAGTTACTGATAGATGATCAGATAAAAGCACGAAGCCTTGATTTTTTTGATGCGACGATGACCAAGTTAGATGCTGGGTTTCAGAAAGCAGAGACCTACTATAACGAGATCATAGCAGAGGATTTACCTATAGATTATACGACATCCATCCAATTAGACGGAGATAAAAAAGAAAGAGCTAAAGATGATGCAGAACTAAAAGAATATTGGAGAAAGTCAATTATCTATGACTACATATCAGATGTATACGAATTGCAAGAAAACAATGAAGATCTGATCAAAGCGCAAAAAGATAACGAAAACAAAGATGGCGAAGAGGAGGATGATACTGAAGATACAGACGGTGTAGATGATGGCGACGAAAAAATATTAACTCAAGAGGAAATATATACTAAGGCAAAAGAAGATGTATCAGAGAGATGGGGTGACTGGTTTGAAAGAATGGGTAAGCTCAGAAGATCTGACCGATTTGAGTCCTACCTGAATACATTCGCTCACTTATTCGACCCTCACTCAGAATTTTACAATCCTAAGGAAAAGCAAGACTTCGATATCAATATGGGAGGTAAGCTTGAAGGTATAGGAGCAAGACTATCACCCGGAGGTGACTACATCAAAGTAGTCGATATTATTCCTGGTGGGCCAGCATGGAAAGGTAAAGAACTGGAGGTAGATGATAAAATCATGGAAGTCACACAAGCAGGTGGTGAGCCATTAGATCTATTCGGGTGGAGAGTCGATGACGCTGTCGTCCACATCAGAGGTAAGAAAGGAACTGTCGTTTCTCTCAAAATAAAAAAGAAAGATAATTCTGTTACGACTATTAGTATAGAAAGAGATGAAGTGATCATAGATGAGTCATTCGCAAGATCAGTTATCATGGATATTCCTGGTGAAGTGGAAAATGTAGGTTACATCAAACTTCCTAAATTCTATTCCTCATTCGAGCGTAAGGGTGGTAATAGCTGTGCAGAAGATATTAAAGTAGAACTGGAAAAACTTAAAGCGCAGAATGTTAGTGGAATCGTATTGGATCTAAGGTATAATGGAGGTGGATCACTAAATGATGTTGTCAATATGAGTGGTTTATTTATAGAAGAAGGACCCATCGTACAAGTAAAACCAAGAGGTAAGCGACCATTTGTGTATAACGACAAGGACGCTGGTATCACTTGGGACGGACCACTTGTAGTCATGGTGAATTCTTACAGTGCGTCTGCTTCTGAAATACTCGTGGCGGCACTACAAGATTATAATAGAGCTGTGATCGTCGGTAGTACTTCTACATTTGGAAAAGGGACTGTACAGCGCTTCTTCGACTTAGATCGAGCAGTCAGTGGCAAAAGTGAGTATAAACCACTCGGAGCTATTAAGCTGACCATGCAGAAATTCTTCCGTGTTAATGGAGGATCTACCCAACTGAAAGGTGTGGTGCCAGATATCATCTTCCCAGATCGATTCAGTCATATCGAAGCAGGTGAAAAAGAGTATGAGCACGCCATGGAGTGGTCTGAGATAGAACCCGTCACTTACGCGCAGAATGTCTATCATATAAAAAATATGGATGAGTTAAAGAAAAGTAGCGAAACCAGAATAGCTGCTAATCCCCAATTTGACCTGATCAAAGATAATGCAATCAGAATCAAGCGGGAAAAAGATATGAGTGAGTATCCTCTTAACGTAGAGGATTTCTCAGCCCTGATGAAAAAAAGGAAAGTTGAATTAGAAAAGTATAAAGACTTGATGAGTGATTCTTTAGAATATCTAAAGATTAAGAATATTGAAGCTGACCTTGAGTACATTTCAGAAGATGAGTCGAGAGTAGCGAGAAATGAAGACTGGATCAAAGGTCTGCATAAAGATATTTACATTGAGGAGACGCTTTATGTACTAAGAGATATGATTAGTACTAATTCTGATCAAACGATGGTTAAAGAAATCATTAAAAAGTAAATTCAGCCGTCTGAAATTAAAAAGCGCTTCAAGATTTTGAAGCGCTTTTTTTATGTAGTTATGACAGAGATATACAGGTTCTTTATATAATTTTAGAGAAGCTCCATGGGGTGAGCTAATACAACAAGGACCAAAAAGCTAATATCCCAAAACACTGCCTGCACTATGTGAAGAGCTGTCTACTTTGATAGTCTGAATCGTGAACCAGCGAGAGAGGTCTGGAGATGATCCTATAATATTAAGTTAAACGTAGATGACAATATCAAAGCTGAACTCATTAAAAAGGAGTCATAATTGACACACAAGACCTGTTTTTATATTAATTCCCATTAGTATGTTATAAGTGGGTCCACATTTTTACTTTTGTAGCTGATAAGAATAGAAATATGAATTACCTCACGCTAGAACATGTCAATAAGTCATTCGGAGAGAAGATGCTTTTCCAAGACCTGAATCTGATCATAAGCAAGGGGCAAAAGATCGCTCTGGTTGCAAAAAATGGAAGTGGTAAGACGACACTGCTTAAAATAATAGCTGGAGAAGAATCACCTGAAGGAGAACATGCACGAATCCTAATCAATCAGGACATCACTGTAGGGTATTTAGCTCAAGATCCATTCTTTCGAGCTGACAGCACCGTACTAGAAGCTGCACTGGATTCTGATAGTGAAGAGATAAAGGCAATTAAACATTACGAGCTCGCACTACTCAGCAACGACCAAGATAAGATTCAAACTACCCTACAGCAAGTCGAAATACTCAATGCATGGGATGTAGAGTCTAGACTGAAGGAGATTCTTGGCAAGCTTAATCTTCATAGATTAGATCAGAAGGTAGAGACTTTATCAGGTGGTCAGAAGAAACGACTGGCTCTTGCCAAAATCCTCTTAGAGCAACCAGAATTCCTCATTCTCGATGAGCCCACTAACCACTTAGACATCCATATGATCGAGTGGTTAGAAAAGTATCTGGCATCACAGCAACTCGCCATATTCATGGTGACTCACGACCGGTATTTCTTAGAGCGCGTATGCAATGAGATTTTAGAGATCGACGATGGTACAGTGCATATGTACCGAGGTAACTACAGTGCCTACTTAGAGAAGAAAGCCATGCGGGTTGAAAATGATTCTGCTAAAATGGATAAGGTCCAGCAGCTGTACAAAAAAGAACTGGAATGGATCAGGCGGCAACCTAAGGCAAGAGGGACTAAAGCTAAGTCCAGAGTCGATTCATTCGATGCGATAGAAGCAGAAGCGAAAAGGAAATCGAGCCCTATCCTATCACCCATTAATATAGAACCACAACGATTAGGATCTAAGATTTTAGAACTACACCATGTTACCAAAAGCTATGGTGATTTAAAAATAGTAGAAGACTTCTCTTATAAATTCAAGAAAGGAGAAAAAATAGGGCTTGCTGGTGTCAATGGAGTTGGTAAGACAAGCTTCGTGAAGCTTATGACTAAGGAAGTCAGACCAGACAATGGAAAAGTAGTACTGGGTGATACTGTCGTCTTCGGTCACTATAATCAGGAAGGCCTACAGCTGGCAGAAGATAAGACCGTTATACAAGTTATCAGAGATGTAGCAGAGTACATCCCCTTAAAGAAAGGTTTCAAACTAACAGCAGAGACCCTTCTCGAAAGGTTCCTCTTCCCGCGATCACAGCAGCAAGTCTATGTATCTAAGCTCAGCGGCGGTGAGCGCAGAAGACTACTCTTACTCCGAGTCTTAATGGCCAATCCTAACTTTCTCATCCTCGATGAGCCCACTAATGATCTCGATGTCATCACGCTGAATATCTTAGAGGACTATCTGATACAGTTTCCAGGATGCGCCATCATCGTATCTCACGACAGATACTTTATGGATAAGATCGTAGACCACCTATTCATCATGGAGGGAGATGGACACGTGAAAGATTATAATGGTACTTACTCCAGCTATAAATCATCGACGAAGTCTAAATCTAACACGCCCGATAAAGCCTCCAAGACTAAGACCACTAAAGTCCCTGAGGAAGCCGTAATAGCAGAATCCAATGAAGAAGTCAGAAAGCTCAGCTACTTTGAAAAAAAAGCATATAAGGATATCCCTGGCGAAATAGAAGCACTCGAAAAAGAAAAAAAATCGGTTGAAGAAAAATTCTTAAGTCCAGACTTATCCAGTGAAAAAATTTCTTCTCTCTCTCAGCGCCTTGGGGAAATTAACCACACGATAGACGAGAAGGAAAATCTTTGGTTGGAGTTATCGGAGTGGGTGTGAAGTATATAATGAAATTGTGTAGAATTTGCGTATTAAGCACTCAGCGCAAATGAGTGACGTAGGATAGATAACTCATGTACTGCCTGTCGCACAACAATCCTAAAATGAGTTTCATTATCAAAGAACAATCTCAATTGAAAATTAAATAAAAAATTTTTCTAATTTAGGGTAACAATTTCATCATAATAGGGAACAAATCTAATACAAGGCTATCTATAGTAGTCTGTAAAGAAAATTAACACGTAAAACTATGAGCAATTCCATATTAATCATCCTATGCATTATTATACTTTTAATTGTCATACCTATTGTCATGTACCTTCTAAATAAATTTAAACTAACTGAAAAAAAGGAGGAAGAAAAACCCGACCCGACAAACAATGATAAATTTGACAAATTCGTAATAATTGATGATACAGCAACAATAGATGAAGTCAAAGAAACTGAGAAATTGCTGGAAGGATTTGATAGAATTTGCTCCTGTCTTAAAATCTATACTTTTAAAGACAGATGTTTACCATCAGGCGTATTATTATCAGGAGTCGCAGGTAGCAAAAAAGGTCACAAGAGTGGTGAAAATGTAGCGTTCTCTTTTGATAATATTGAAATACAAGCGGCTAATACTTTTATAAAAAACAATGATGAATATAAACCAGAAAAATATCCACGACAGAACCCAATTATACAAAATCAGCTTCATAAAAATGAGATCTCGAATGCATTGGATGTAGCTATATTAGATACCTACGTTGATAGAGATAAATTATACTCAATCTTGCAAAATAAGTTTAATGATATTGGTTTCAATGTATCTGTATCCAACAAAAGGGAATGTACTGAAGGACAAAGTGGAACAGAAACTAATCATGGAACTGTAGTCGCCTTTCAGCTTATCGAGAAACTGATAAATAATGAAAATAAAAAAGATATAAACATTCACATATACAGTATCACTAATCAGGATGAATTTGTGACTCTACCACATGTCATATGTGCGCTCCATGCTGCGAAAAAAGATAAGAATAAGTACGTTAATATGAGCTTTGGATTTGATCATTGTGATAAATTATTGAAAAAATATGTAGAGCAATTAGCTGATAGTGCTATTTTTATCACAGCTGCACTAGGAAATAATGGGGTACACACACCTGAAGATTCTTTGTGTGAGAGAAACATTCTTTCGGCCTTCCCTGCTATGTATAAACATAAAAAAATAATCAGAGTCGGAGCCATTCAGAATGATATTAGATGGGCAAATTCTAATTACACACATATTTCAGAAAATTTCTATGTAGCTACACCTTTCGTTGATAATAATCAATCAGGTGGTGGTACATCATATGCATCACCACGGATCCTAGCTGATTTGATAACAGACCAAACATTCAGTTCAATAAATATCTCAGATAATGCAGGTGGTTCTAATATTCTAGTATTAAAAGAGGCTAATTAATTTAAATGAGAATCGTTATATTATGTAGTATTATATTTCTTACATATTATAATGCCATTTCTCAGAGCACAGTGCCTGTTTTAATCAAGGACTGTATTACTGATACTGCAAGTTGTGTCTGTTTAAATAAAGAGCTATCTGCATCTTCTGATGACAGCCTGCTTGCATATGCTCATTACTACATTGCCAATGACTATTGTGATATCACTTTGCAAGAAAAAAAGTATCACTTTAGTCAAGCTAGAAAATACTGGGATAGGATAAATTATAATAGTTTTAGATATGGCTTCACCTATATGTATTTTCTACAACATTATGAAGGACTTAATATAGATTCTGTTGAATATTATTATGCCAAACAATTCGAACTTCAAGCTCATTCAGATGAAGATGTTCAGTTTAATCTGATAGAATCTTTGCGCATTCTTACATTACAACTTTTTCACGCTGGAGATTACAATAAAGCGATATATCTATTTGATGCTTTTGAAGAATCACTTTGGTTTGATCATTTGACGAATACAAACTTTGCCACATATTTAGGTTATAAAGCTGATGCATTCATAGAGACGCCTTTAAATGCACTCATTGATAAAGGCAAATCATATAACTTAGAAGCGCTGCAACTTTTAGAAGACATCAATATTCCAAATCATAAGGCAAGAAGATATTATAATTTATATTCTTTAGGTCGTCACTATGAGAAAAAACAACAGCATGATACAGCATTTACTAAATTTTTAGAATCTTATGATTATCTGATGACTAATAACAGCCAACAAATAAGCACTTCCCATGGTCTCAGTCCACACTTTAACGAAGCAAATAATCTAGATGCAATAGCAGAAATGGCACTCAAATTAGAAAAGTATGATGAATGCATAAGGTTTTCTCGTATCTCAGTTCAAGCATATCGAGCAGACAGCACTTTCGAAACGTCTGAGGCAAGACCCTATATTAATTTAGCAGAAGCATACGTACGCACTCAAGAATTTGAAAAAGCTGATGAAATACTAAACAAGGCCATACTATCTTCCATAGGTGATACGACAAAACAGATCGACCTTCAAGATAAGATAGAAATCAACTCAGCTAACGCTCCAGACCTATTGATTAAAGCAATGTCGATCAAAATTCTAAATTACATACAAAGTGCTAAATCAATCAGAGCGACTGAAAGCGAGGAAGCAACTAAATATTATGACATCACTATATCTCTATTTGATTCCTACATCAAAAGCATTAAAAATAAAACATCAAAATTTTGGAATAGATCATTACAGAATAACATTTTTACATTAGGTATAGAAAATGCTCTTCTCACTGATGATCCAAAATCAGTATTTGACTTTATAGAAAACAACAGACAAATTATCGAAGCGAAAAATCCTTTAGTGAGTAAGCCGATACATGATAATAATCAAATCATACAGTACAGCTTTACATCGGATTCTTTAATTGGGATCACATCTATAGCCAATGAATATGATCTACAATATTTAGCTTCTAAAACTTCAGTTGAACGGCTGATAAAATCACTAATCGAAAAACTTAAACTACCCAAGAGTGATATTAGAAAAGAACAAAAAGCACTCTATAAAATACTAATCGATCCACTAAATCTAAATCAAGATATAGCTATACAAATTATTGCTGATGGTATGTTACACGAATTACCATTTGAACTTCTTTTAGACTCAAATAATCAGTATTTAATAGAATCATATACTATCAACTATCAGCTATCTCATGCTTTCTATCAGAATCTATTAAAAGAATCAGATCATAATGATTCGATAGCGATTATAGCACCAACATATAATCCTAATCCTAATCCAAGTATAACACTGTCTAGAGATGGAAATTATGATGATGAACTATATAACCTGATGCATACAGAGAAAGAAGTCAATGCAATGAAAGAGAATATTGATAAGTCAAAAATTATACCCAACGATAAACTTATAATATTAGAAAAACTCCAAAGTGATAAAATAGTCCACTTTGCTGGTCACGCCATCAGTAATTCTATCGACCCTGAAAAAGCCTATCTGGCATTATCGTCAGCTATTGATATACCTTCGAATCGGATTAATCTCTCTAATCTAAGAGATATCCAGATTCAAAATGAGATGATCGTGCTCAGTGCTTGTGAGACAGGTGTAGGCCAAGTCATAGAAGGCGAAGGCTCATTAAGTATAGCCAGAGGATTCCTATACGCAGGCGCCAAATCAGTCATCTCCACATTGTGGTCCGTCAATGATGAATCTACTTCTATGATCATATCCGAGTTCTACAAAGAACTACTAATGGGTAAACGTAAAGATGAAGCACTACGCCAAGCTAAATTAAATTACTTAGATCAAGTCGACCCTGAATATCAACATCCCTATTATTGGGCTGGATTCATAGCTATGGGTGATATGTCACCACTATTCTTCCCTCATAGAAAATGGTACTATGCAGGTTCTATCATTTTAGGGCTGTGCCTTTTAGGTATGGTATATTGGAAAAAGATTATTCCAAATCGGCGCGCAGCCTAAGTGCATTCTTATAATATAAATGGTTTTTATCATTCAATATCTGATTCAATAGTCTATCTCTCTCATCTATATTTTCAAACCTCAAATGATACAAGCATAAATACCACTGTGATTTATCTTTACAATCTATTGAATTACTCTCGAGGTCTTCTTCAAATATCTGTTTGGCTAATTCAAATTCTTCTTTTTCTTCCAGATAATAGTGCCCTAACTGACATGGAGAAAGATTAATAGGATCACGTGCCTCTCCACTTCTTATATCAGGAAATATAAATGCTGTCAGGTGTTTTGCATATAGCTCCATTCCTGATGATCGACTCGTCTGCTTCAACAGTAAATATCCAACCACAAGTAGTGCGACTGCGGCGGCTACAATGATAAACCACTTAAGATTATTTCTACTTTCAGATACTTTGTCATCATCTTTAGGATTTCCCTCAGTAGCATTAATAGAGTTGACTGTGCTATCCTGAATGACTTGTCGAATATCATCCTCAAGCATCAGCTCGAATATTTCCTCGACAACTTCATGATTACTGACAGCGTTATGTAATTCTTTATTTCGCACAAGCTCAGCTTCAAATGCTTTTAGATCTTCTACAATGAGTTCTCCTCTTTTATATTTGCCAATATTTTCGAAAAAATCTATCATAACATATCTCTTAGTTCCTCTTTGAGAAATTTATTGTTTTCTACGATTTGATATAATTTACGAAGACATAAATGTTTCTTCTTGCGAGCCATACCTTCGGATTTATAATTCATTTGATGTGCTATTTCTGACATTCTGTTTTTCTGTGACCATAGTAATAGAACCTGTTGACAAGTGAGGTCTAATTGGTCTAAAAGTGTACGCAAAGGGCTAATCTGATCAATACTCAGTAGTACTATCTCAGGATCGGTGTAGTTTTCTTGCAGCAAAATTCTATCTACTTGTCTTTCTTTCTTGTGATTCGTTACCTCCCTGAGAAATAAATTTTTTGCTATACCGACGATGTAGTTATTCAGATTCGAATGGATTTCGAAATCAGGCTTATAGCATGCCTTAATGAAATTGATGATAGCATCAGAAAAATTGTCCAGTGCTCTTGCTTCAGAACATCCCTTCTTCACTAAGGTACCGACGACGGTTGACCTCAGCTTCTTATCATTATATAGACTTACAATCACTTCATTACGTGATTCTAGAGAGCTTCGTACTTTTTCTATAATTGCCTGATGCTGTTTGATGGCGCTGTCTATTAGTTAGAAGTTATACCTTAATATACTGCTTTTGTTCTGATACACGAAATAGCGACTGCGCAATTAGGAAATTAACTGAAAATGAATCTGAGCTTACACTCCGACTAATTTATGATGATGACTTCCCTCTTCGGTAACCGATAGCAATAAACACAATACCAATCAAGAGCAAACCTACATTACCCACCATGAAGCCTTGTCCGTAGTCAGATAATTGACCCACTTTAAGAATGAATCTGGATAATTGGATAAGTGCGACTATTGAAATAATGAATCCAACAGTTATGAGGAAATACTTCATATGCTTTAATCAAGAGATGATTATCCAATAGTCACACTTTCCTATTTATTTCTGAACTAAAAACTACTTTGTGACAGTCGTCGTCGTCGGAGTATAGAGGCCAAATGTCAAGGCATTAATCAACCCATCGATGAATGAGTGTTCAATCTTTACATTATAATTATCTGTATCTCCAGCCATTTCAGTCGGGTCTGAAGTACTGAGCTTAGCTAATCCACCAATGAGGTAGTGGTTTTTCTGTTTTAATTCTATACCTGTCTGTGCTCCATTACCCACTTCATAACTTAAAGTGTAGCAAGAACTCATTAGAATAGATATCGTTAGCACGAATGCAAAATTAGAAATAGTCTTTTTCATTTAATATAATTTACGCTGTTTACAATTTAAATCAATTGCAAATATATCAAATGATTCACTACTCTACCAAAGACTTTATTTTCTTTTCCATTTCTTCTTCATAGCCCTCATAGTAGCCTTCTGAGGTAGATACTATATTGCCTGACTGATCAATCAGCATAGAGTATGGTATGCCTCTCACGCCTAATCCCCCAGCCAGTTTGCCATCAGGATCACTGAAAAATGTATAGGGCCACTCTTCTCTTAAAGCCATCGTATGCGCTCTCTTGACACTTCTGGCATTATCCAGTGTGATGGCGACGATCTCTACACCATATTCTTCCTTCCACTTAGGGTATACAGACTCCAGCGCATTGAGCTCTCTCTTACATGGACCACACCATGTCGCCCACAGGCTGACTAATTGAATTTTTCCATTAGATGTATAATCCTTTATGTTGACTTCTTCCCCTTCGAATGTAGAGACAGTGACAGCTGGCAAGGTCTTGAAATAAACGCCAAATGCGCTCAGCATGACTGCAAGAATGGTTGACTTTAAGATCATAATCTATATTTTACTTCTATAACACCAAATGTAATGCCCTAATGCGAGAGATAAGTTGTTTTAACCTACTGTTAACTAGCTGGTTTTTACTCGACTCTCAGCGTTTTCAGCTCTTTGAATGGGTTAAACTTAATTTTTGAGACTTCAGATTCATACTTACGCCAGTCTCCATCGATGTATTCATTGATCAAGTTTATAGCATCTTTAGACTTTTTTGCAAAGGTATTGACAGCATTTTTAGCATTCATACCAGGCTCTCCCCATGATGATGTCAGGTATCTCCTGGCACCCTGAAGCATACTATTGAGTTTAGAAGGATCTCTTTGGATACCTTTGACCTCTTCAGTATTTCTGTACAGATTTTCTAATTCTTTGATTTTACTCTTGTGCTCTTTATTAAGCTCTTTGAGCATTGTCTCTGTAGAATCGGGTAGATTGACCATCATTCCTTCGACAAGTGAGATAGACTTACGAGCTTCATTCAGCAAAGTAAAAGACTTAGCTGATACATCGACTAACTCCTCAAATCGCTTTAGGGCTTGCTTCTTTATCATAATCTCTGATTCTGAGATATTTAGCCTTGGGTCTAGCATCACATTCACCATTGTCGAATCCCTATGATCTCCATACATCATCACAGCTTTATATTGTCCTGGCATGACTTCAGATCCACTGGGCAAGTCAGCATCCTCATCCGGCTCATTCCTGCTTGCAGATCTGACACCATCTTGTCTCATATTCCAAGAAAATCGATTTAGACCTTTATCTTTCAGCTTTCTACTGAACTGTCTGATGGTGTCGCCATCTTCTGAAATGATCGCAACATAGAGCATATCACTTTTTCGCTTTTTCTTCGCATCTATGTCCTTTTCTTCTTCTGAATCTTCTGTTTCCTCATTATCATCATCATCATCTTTTTCTTCTTTCGACTCAGCATCACTCTTTTCTGGTGGATTATTCCAAATTGAGAATACAGCTCCGCGACGTTTATTTTCTCCAGAGAAAGACCCCTGAGCCACAAATCTGACACCATCATAAGATCGATTAGAAGTCAAATAACCATCAGGCCCTTCGAATGCATAAAATTCTTGATTTACGATGCCTGCAGCTGAAGCCAATTCTCTAAGTGGTCTGATATCATCCATAATCCAGAATGATCGTCCGAAAGTCCCGATCACTAAATCATTCATTTTCTTTTGGATTTTCATATCTCTGATCTGGACTTGTGGAAATCCCTCTGTCCAGTGAGTCCAGTCTTCCCCCTTATTCAGAGATACATACAGACCGATATCTGTCCCTAAGAAAAGTAAATTAGGCTGCACGGGATCTTGGGTAATAGCATTGACAAATCCACCTGCGTCCTTATCATCGACCAGTCTTGTCCATGTCTTTCCATAATCAGCCGTATGGTATAGATGTGCAGACCAGTCATTCTGTCTAAAATTATTGATGACAACGAATGCCTCTGCCTCATTATATGAAGACACTTCAATCTGAGGAATCCAAGCTTTCTTCGGTGCTGAGGGAATATTACTGATTACGTTATCCCATGTCCGACCGCCATCTGTGGTCACTTGTAGATTACCATCATCTGTACCGACCCAGATGATATTTTTATTGATAGGACTTGGCGCAATCGACAGAATCGTCGTGTTATTCTCTGCGCCCGTGGCGTCGTATGTTAGTCCTCCGCTGTAAAGTTGCTTTTGCTTCATGGTGTCATTAGTAGTCAGATCTGGTGAGATGACATCCCATGACAGTCCGCAGTCTCTGCTATAATGCACAAACTGACTGCCATAATAAAGGCTACAATTATCAAATGGATCCTGTGCTAATGCTGCATTCCAGTTAAACCTCAAAGCGACTCCATCAGGATGTACAGGCTTGATAAACTCCGTGCGGCCTGTTAGCCGATCATACCTTCCCACATTACCACCCTGCGACATAGCATAGCCATATCGATTATCACTTGGCAGCGGCACCACATCAAAGCCGTCGCCAAACATCACCTCCTGCCAATCATGATTCGTTATACCGCCCCTCTTTAAGACAAATCCAGGGCCAGCCCACGAGCCATTATCTTGCATGCCTCCATATACGTTATATGGAAAGTCTTCATCTACACTTACATGATAAAACTGACCTACTGGAAGATTAGGCACAAACTGCCAAGTAGCTCCTGCATCATGAGATATATTCATCCCTCCATCATTCCCATCAATTAAACGATTACTGTTATTAGGGTCTATCCAAAAAGCATGATGATCTGGGTGTACATCATTACCATAATCCGCTATGATCTTAAATGTCTTTCCTCCATCAGTACTCTTAGAGACATAAGTCCAAAGGCTGTAGACATTATTTTCATTATTTGGATCTACGAATAAGTCATAATAATAGAATGGCCTGTTTCCAATGTTTTCATGAGTGGAATGTTTCTCCCAGTTCTGCCCTCCGTCAAATGACTTGTAAAGTGCATTTTCTTTCGCTTCTACCAGTGCATAAACGACATTAGAATTGGCCGCTGACATGCCCAGTCCGATCCTACCTAAATCTCCTTTGGGCAGTCCTTCTTCTTCTGTCAGCTTTGTCCAGTTATCTCCAGCATCATAACTGACATACATGCCTGATCCTTTGCCACCCGATGTAAAATCCCAAGGTGTCCTGCGGAAATCCCACATGGCTGCAAAGAGTTTATTGGGATTATTAGGATCGGTAATCAGATCAGCCACACCTGTTCTTTTATCTACATACAAGACCTTCTTCCAGCTCTCGCCACCATCGGTAGACTTATAGACGCCTCTGTGCTCACTATCTCCCCACGCAGAGCCCATCGCTCCAGCAAATATGGTATTTGAATCGTCCTTCTTGACGATCACTCGATGTATGATCTTGGTCTCTTTTAATCCTTTATATGTCCAATTAGCACCACCATCTACCGTCTTATAAATGCCTGCGCCAGAGTTATGCGAATTACGAGGATTCCCCTCTCCTGTACCGACCCATATCTCAGAAGGGTTTGCATCATTCACATCAATAGATCCAATGGACTGCACTGGCTGATCATCGAAGATTGGGTCCCATGACACTCCACCATTAACAGACTTCCATACACCACCTGACGCTGCTCCTCCGTAAATGATATTATT
>ENA-ORXT01002058-ORXT01002058.1-marine-metagenome-genome-assembly--contig:-NODE-2058-length-25102-cov-10.865135_pt1 | contig 25102 bp, 24 predicted proteins | sample MGYA00237868_ERZ511482 | MGnify/ENA metagenome assembly ERZ511482
TATCGTACTAAATACATTATTTATTTTAAATCAATACATAATAAGCAGTAATAGATTAAATCTATATAACCAAATTACTCTAGACTATACGGTTGATAAAGAGTTGCTGATTTCCAGACACTCTAAAAAAGGCATAAGCTTTATTCTAATTGATGATGATGCGGATATAATGATAAGTTTTTCCGGTTATAAGGAAAAAGGTTCAAGAAAGTTCTTTGAGGTTGAAGAATATAATCCTATGAAAGCGTGTTTGTTTATTTGCTCTATTTAACTAGAAGAATAGCTAATTGTAATTGACTAAAATTGAAATCTAATCCTCCTCATTGTAATCTTCCATATATTCCTAAATACCTTCACTGGGATGGGGTATCTTACGTGAATGAGTTCTTTAATGAAGAGAAACTCTTCTGGAGGTGCAAAGATTTTTCTAATATAAATCCATTTAAAACCATTCGATTGGCTGATGTTTCTGTTAATAGGAGTGGGAGCGAAGAAGTCTTTTTCAGCGAGGCTCAAGATGTTTTATGGAACATCTTTGAAGACCAGGAGCAAGAGAGATATGCGGAACATGGTTTTATCGTTTTGTCTATAATGAACTTAGGGTTAAACGAGTATTTCGTGAGAAAATATCAAGAAACACTGCATGATGTTACAGTTTCTGCGGAAATGCAGCTAATTCATGATCCTTTACTGTGTAATAGAGCTCATTCTATGTTGAGATTTACATATGAGGGGAATACTGTGAAGTTTGAAGATTATAAAAAAGGTTTTGGGAAGAAAAGCCCAAAGGCACTGGAACGCCTAAGAAGAGTTTGCAAAGATGAGTTGCTTAAGATTATTGTTAGCAAGGTTGTAAATTTTGATAAATAGAACGAATTTTCGTACAATTTTGGTTGCAAATTCGAATTTGTTTTTATAGTTAATTAAATACCAGTGAGATATAGTGGTACGAACGAGTCCCGTCTGGATCGCAAAAGAGCACAGCGAAAGCTGTGCTCTTTGCATTTTAAATATACTCTATTCCATTGCAGACTTGATAAATTAAGTACTACTAGTCTTTCTAATGATCCACTACTACGTTTACATCATCCAATCTGAAAAAGATAAATCATTCTATATAGGGTATAGCCAAAAACCTGAATCGAGACTTATCAAACATAATTCATCAACTAAAGGATACACAGCTACAAAGAAGCCTTGGAAAATAGTGTATACTGAAAACTTTGAGTCGAAAACGTTAGCTATAAAGCGAGAGAAATTTATTAAAAGGCAAAAGAGTACCGCATTTATTATTAAGCTAATTAACGGTAGTTCAGTTGGTTAGAATACCTGTCCCGAGTAACTCGGGTACAGTCCTCAAAAGACAATTTCTAGTGTATTAGATACTCCAAGGATCTAAACTTGAGTTTAGAAAAACATAATAACTCAAGACAGGCTACACTTCCCTAAAAACCCTTAGTTATTAAAAGACACTGAAAAATTCAAATCTACAACTCTAGCACTCAAGGGAGATCCATTAAGAAACAAATGAGTAAAGACTTCAAAAAAGTGCTAATCGATAGTAGTTCAGATGGTTAGCATGTCTAATCCGAGTACACGGGAGGGTCACGGATTCAATCCCGTCAGAAATGGCGGAGTTTCTACTATTGATTATTTATATGTATAAGTACACTTGCTATTTAACCTCATCGATAATATATTGTTAATACACGTTGATTGGCTGTCCCAACTTTGCAATTGGAATGTATCTTGGTAGCAACTCATTGTTGAATTTACAGTTTAGGAGGTGTACATTTTTGATAGTTAAAAATAGTTAGGTATTGAGTTTGATGTTCCAGATATTAATTTCCTTTCCCTACATCCTCATGTAGTATCTCTTTGTTGTTATTACTCAGCCATCAGCTTATCTTGCGGTCATAATGAAATCAATAACGGCTGAGTTATTAGGTATAGTTTCAACTGCCTAATATTATGAATCCAGGATATAAACCAATATGCTACATTTTTATGTAGTCCGCTTTATTTGATAAAGCAGGTATTGATTTCTAGATTCAAATCTAATATTTTTTAGATTTTAAAGTCCCACCTAGAAGACCAAATAATCAAACGACAAAAACCTCGGTAAATAATTTCTAAATCCAAAGAGATTTAATTCGATTAGATCATCAATCTTAAACCATTTGATTAACGAGTCTTAATTGATATTAGAATTATTTTTATTTTATAACATTTTAAAATTTTACTATGAGTAAATTAACAAATTTCAACGACGCTGCCTTGAATAATAAGGAGCAAAGCAACACACAAGGTGCTTGGGGTTCATGGGGATCTTCTTATTCTTACCATGCACCAACTTACACTGTGCCAACTTACAGTGCACCAGTACATCCTGCGCCAGTAGCTGCACCAGTACATCCTGCGCCAGTAGCTGCACCAGTACATCCTGCACCAGTAGCTGCACCAGTTCACCCTGCACCTTCTAATTCTTACTCTTACTCTTTCTCTTACTCTAATTCTTATTCTAACGGAAACGGATGGGGAGGATATAGTAACCACTAAAGAGTAAACAAGTATTATTTTTTATAGTACTCAATATGATACACTGCGATAAGACCGATTTGATAAATTCATCAAATCGGTCTTTTAGTACTATCAATTTTATTGGAGTTATTTAAGATTTATGGATAGAATTAGAACTCTCTAATACTGGATTCAGCAATATAGAATACACTTACTCGCTTTACTGCCTACTGTATCTAAGAAATAGGAATAGGCAGTAATTGAAAGATAATATTATTAAAGTTTGGATAAGGAAAATCTAAGACATAAACATATTAACCAAAAAGGATTATTCCATAGTCCTGCATGAAGAGCAGCTTATTTTATCAATTCTTCTTTTATATTATTATTAAATTAATTGCCATTACTTGTAAAGTAGCATAGATTACAACAAACCCAACAAGCATATTGTGTACTACATCTTTATGTAGTACTATATATTTGATAAAATAAGGGTAAATATCCAATTTGAAGACAATTTATAGCTGTTTGAAAGGACAAAAAGGGGTTATTCTCTCTCGTCAGTTGATTGTTATGTTATTTTAGTACAACTTACATTGCTAATTGTTCTTTTTCCTCTTTCCTCTATTGTATATCCCTCATAACTTTTTATGATTTGAACAGATTCATCATCATTTATCTAAATGATTGTTGATACTATGAGTAGCATACATGAGTAAAAAATTTCCATTTTATAAGCAAATGGACCAAGCAGATTGTGGTCCTACTTGTGTCCGAATGATCGCCAAGCATTACGGAAAGGCTTATACATTGGAATATATTAGAGAACGAAGCTATATCACAAGATCTGGTGTTTCATTACTTGGTCTAAGCGAGGCATCTCAAGCCATCGGGTTACGTTCATTAGCTGTCAGTATTAATTTCCAACGATTATCAACAGAAGCTCCACTGCCCTGTATTGCTCACTGGCGCAATCGCCATTTTATTGTTGTTTACAAAGTACAAAATGATAAAGTTTATGTAGCTGACCCAGCACATGGTTTGATGACCTATACCAAAGCAGAATTTGAAAAAGGCTGGACAGGAGATCAAAAGAATAAAGATGGCACAGGAACTGTTTTGCTTTTGGAAAAAACACCCGAATTTGATTCTTCCGAACAAAATGATGGTGAGGATGAAATCTCCTTTGCTTATATTTTTGATTACGTAAAACCATATAGCAAGTTTATATTTCAACTGGCGTTAGGAATGCTCATTGGTAGTTTGATGATGTTGATCTTTCCCTTTTTGACCCAATCAGTTATTGATAGAGGGATTGAGTATCGAGATGTAGATTTTGTTTACCTTATCTTAGGAGGTCAGTTGATGCTTTTTATTGGGCAAACGGTTGTTCAATTTATACAAAGTTGGATATTGCTCCATGTCAGTACACGGATCAATATCTCTCTGATTTCTGATTTTTTGGCTAAGCTAATGCGTTTACCTATTTCTTATTTTGAAACAAGGGTAGTAGGAGACATTATGCAAAGAATAAGCGACCATGGTCGTATTCAGTCCTTTATGACAACGGACTCCTTAAGTGTGCTTTTTTCTGCTTTCAATTTTATCGTTTTTGGGGCATTGATGGCTTATTTTGATACAAGGATATTTTTGGTTTTTTTAATAAGCACCATATTGTATGTAGCGTGGATTTTAGTTTTTCTAAAGAAAAGAGAAGAGTTAGATTATCGATCATTTGACCAAATGGCAAAAGATCAAAGTAATATAGTACAGTTGGTTACTGCGATGCAAGATATCAAGCTCAACAATGCAGAACATCAAAAACGTTGGGAGTGGGAAAAAATTCAAGCCAAACTATTTAAGATTTCGGTTGATAAATTGAAGCTATCGCAGTACCAAGAAGTTGGCACTTTTTTTATCAGTAATCTCAAAGATATACTTATTACTTTCTTTTCTGCCAAAGCAGTAATTGATGGTAATATTACTTTAGGTACCATGATGGCGATTCAATATATCGTTGGGCAAGCTAATGGCCCTCTAGGAAATTTATTAGGTTTTATCACCACCGCACAAGATGCCAAAATTAGCCTCGACCGTCTTAATGAGGTGCGTCACAAAGAAGATGAAGAACCTTCAGGTACCCCCAAACTTAGAAGTCTTTCTAGCAGTCGAGATATTTATATGAAAGGACTAGACTTTAGATATGGTCCCGCAGGAACAGATTTAGTATTAGAGAATATCAACCTCTATATTCCTGAAGGAAATATAACTGCGATAGTTGGCGCAAGTGGCAGTGGCAAAACGACTTTAGTAAAATTACTATTAAAATTCTTTAAACCTACAGAAGGCGCTATTCACTTAGGTAAAACTAATTTAGATAATTACCATAGCGGTTGGTGGCGAAGTCAGTGTGGCACAGTGATGCAAGAAGGATATATTTATTCGGATACCATAGCTAAAAATATTGCCGTAGGGGATGAAAATATTAATTATGAACGCATGATGCATGCGGTAGAAGTTGCTAATATCCAGCATTTTATAGAGTCCTTGCCTTTAGGATACCAAACAGAAATCGGGCAAGAAGGGGTTGGTATCAGTCAAGGTCAAAAGCAGCGGTTGCTTATCGCTAGAGCCGTCTATAAAGAACCCAAATATTTATTTTTTGATGAAGCTACTAGTTCCCTAGATTCTAATAACGAGAAAGTTATTATGGAAAATCTCAATCGATTCTTTAAAGGAAGAACAGTTATCGTCGTTGCACACAGATTGAGTACTGTCAAGAATGCAGACAATATTATCGTTCTAGATCAAGGTCAGATTGTAGAACAAGGTACACATTTAGAACTGGTGTATAAGCGAGGGTATTATTTTGACTTAGTTAAAAATCAATTGGAATTGGGTGTTTAAATGGAATAGTTATGAATATACAAAAGCAAACATATTTTCATGTAAGTGATAAATTAAACTGGCAAAAAGATACCTCCTATTTTATAGGAAGAGAAAATTCTGTGCGGTATCAAGATCTGATGAGTAGAGGTTTTTTTAGTCCTCAAACTAATGACGGGCAACTGCCATTGAATGGTGTGGTAGAAGGAATGGCGCACTATATTAATACTCAACAAAAACCTCCTTTCCTTCCAGAAACTTATCATTTTGATGCAAATCAAACTTTGATGGAAATACTTCCCATGTTGAGAACACAGTTGGTACTCATACGTGAATTAATTTTTGAAGAGGTGAGAAAAGATTATTTCCCACAAAAATTATCGCGCTACAAAGGATTGCATGTGATACCATCAGACAAAGAATCTTTGTCGTTTTGGTTGGAACAATTAAAAACGCCTAACGCTAAAATATACAAATTGGAATTGACTGGAAAACTACATCGTGCTAATTCTGAATTGCTAAATACTGCGAGTATTCCTACAGAACATTTGAGGCATATTGCTTATAAATATTGGTTAGGCAATAAAAAGCAAGAAACGTCTAAAGATGAATGTCTATTTGAAGGAATGGTACACGTAATAGAAGTAATTGACGCCAATTCAGTAGCTAGCAAGTAAGGAATAAAGATTAAAAAATGAATTTAATAATTAAACAAAGAACGCTATTATTTTTAATAAGTCTCAGCATAATGATGATGACTAGTTCCTTGTTTGCCCAAGACAAACTTAGCTTAAGCAGAGCTATTCAAATAGGATTGAATAATAATTTTGGGATACAAATTTTGAAAATAGAAGAAAATATTATTCAGAACGAATTGGACAATATTAATAAAACGAGATTGCCAAGAGTAGAATTATTTGCCGGGCAACAAAACAGTTCTAATAATATTAATTCGCCTACTTCTTTTGTACAAGGTTTTTATACAGATAGAGGACTGAATCTAGGTGTGGATGCGAATTGGATTATTTTTGAAGGATTCAAAGTTCGTATAGAAAAATCAAGATTAGAAAAATTAAATAAATTGAGTCAAGGCAATAGTCTGATTTTGGTGGAAAATACCATACAGGCTATCATGTTGGCCTATTACAATACTCTGGTTCAAAACGAAGGTCTTCGGGTACAGCAAGATGCCAAGCAGCGTTCGGAAGAAAGATTTAGAGATGCCCAGTTTCAACTTAAATACGGTAAGGTGAGTGCCTATGATGTATTGCGTTTTGAAAATGCTATGCTGATAGATTCGACAAACAGCATTATCCAAGCGAAAAATATGAATATGGCTATGCAAGCGGTAAATATGGCTATGGGTAATAAATATTATAAGGAATATGAACTTACAGATGAGTTAAAGTATCAAAAGGAAACTTACAACTTTGATAAGCTTCAACAAAAAATGGCTTCTCTAAATGGAGAATTACTCAATCAATATCTCAATCTTACTTTGCGAAGAAATGACATAGGATTATTAAGAGCAAAACGCTATCCAACACTCGCTATTAATGGGGGGGCTACTCGAAATTCTAATTCTACTAAGTTTCCAGAAATACCAAAAATAAAAGGTAAAAACTTCAATTTTTATCTCAATTTTTCTGTATCATATAATCTATTTGATGGGGGAGAATTGAGGCGTGCCATGCAAGAAGGGAAGCTTCGTGAAAAAATTGAAAGTTTAAAAATTGATGAAATAAAACAAGAATTATCATCAGAATTACAAAATGCAATCACTAATTACAATATACAATTACAAATTATAACGATTAACGAAAAGGTAATTAGCAATTTGAAAGAAAATGTAATACTTGAAATAGATAGATACAAAAATGGATTCTCTTCATTATTGGACTATCGCTCTTTGCAGCAAGAATATTTACAAGCAGAACAAACAAGGTTGGAAGCAATTTACGAATTATTGGTTAGCGAAACGGAAATCTTAAAACTAACAGGCAGTTTAACGAAGTATAATGGCAGAAAATAAAAGCGAACAATTTGATGATTTATTCCAAGATTTTTTTGGAAAGGAAATTGATGATTTGAAAAAGCAAGTTGTTGATATTAAGCCTGTAGTGTCTGTACATAAGCCAAAAGAAAAAGAAAGTATTAGTGCTATTATAAACCGTTTATTGCCTCAAGATGATAAAAAATATGCTCCTAAGAAAATAGATAAAGTACCGACTCCACAAGTTATAGATTTACCAAAAAGTAAGATAGAAAGTACTATTGTGGAAAAAGGACAACTACAAGAAGAATTACCAAATCAGATCCAGACTGCACTCAATGAAACGGAGAAAAGTAATATTGAAGGTGGCTCCTCTGCTTATATAACAAATCCAGAATCTTTGATACCAAGAAGTCAGGAGCTAGATGAGATCTTAGGTTATGTGCCTAATTGGATGATTCGTTGGGGTATAACAACTGTCTTCATTATATTGATGGGCATTATTGTCATGAGTTATTTCATAAAATATCCTGATATCGTGAACGGTCAAATTACGATCACCTCCAATACCCCACCAGCCACTGTTCTTGCCAAAACGAATGGGTCATTGAAATTATTTAAATCTGATAAAGATTTTATAAAGGAAGGTGAAGTCATAGCCTTAATAAAAAATGATGCTAGATATGAGGACATTCAAAAATTGAAAGAGAGTTTAGAAGATTTAAAATTAGAAATCGATAAAGGACGTAAGTTGACTAATTTTATTTTTCCAGAAGGAATGGACTTAGGAAGTTTGCAAGGATCATTTTCTGAGTTGCTTTTTAGTTTGAAAAATCAACAAGTTCAAAGAATATCTAGAGGAAATGATCTTCAGCGTAAAACGAATATTGATAAACAAATAGGTCAAATCACTCAAATAGAACGTGATAAAAATCAGCAAATAAAAGTATTGGAAGCAGAATATATTAGAGCCAAAGAAACTTATGATAAAAGGTACCAACCGATGTTTAAAAACGGAAGCATTTCTGCAGACCAGTTGGAAGGTAAATTAAGCGAAGTTACTCAAAAACAAAATGCTTATCAAAATGCCAAATCTGGATTAAGCGAGTATCGCAAACGTGTCTTGGATTTGGAAGCACAAAAAGATGAAATAGATTTTAATGATAATCAAGTATCTAGCACCAATTTTAATTCTATTTCCAGTGCCTATGGCAAATTGATAAACGATATTAATTCTTGGGAAAATCAATATTTGCTTACTGCTCCAATAGATGGCAGACTGAATTATCTACAGTTTGTCAAAGATAATGTAAACGCAAAGAGAGACCAAGAGATTGCAAGTGTAGTGCCGATAACGGAGGAGGAAGATGCAGAATTTACTACAGTATTGGGCGAATTATTTATCAGTTCAGCAGGTACAGGAAAAGTTGAGTTAGGTCAAACTGTAAATGTAGAATTGGACGCTTATTTGAAAAAGGAATATGGTATCATTGAAGGAGAGGTTTTAGAAATAGCAGATGTAGGAACCACCGTAGTTAGTGGCAATGGACCAAAGACGATGTATAAAATATTAGTCGGTTTTGAAGGTGGACTGAAACCAACAACGGATAAAGAAATTATTTTTAAACACAATATGAAAGGAAAAGCGGAAGTGATTACAAAAGATGTTCGATTGATAGAAAGGATATTTAATGAGCTAAGGGAAGTAGTAGATGCGAAATGAAAAAGGAGATCCAATTTATGAATCTCCTTTTAGTGATTTGGGTTTAGTTTTACCAAACGCCATTTCCATTTCCATTAGTATCAAAAAGGACTACATTTCCCGCCATCATTTTAGTGGGAATTCCCCGACTATTCATAGTGAATCTAAAAAATCCGCCTTTTGTGGCATTTTGTTGAGGTATATCTAGTGATGAATCTTGAAAACTGTTAAGATGTTTTGTTAATTTTTGCTTCTTCATAGCAGGTTACTTTAAAAGTTAAAAATAAGTGATAAATACGTATATAACTATGTTACAATATCATATTTAAGTTACGACATATTAGGATGATATACCAAATAATCATGCTTTTTTTTTAAAAGATAAAATAATAAAATTATGCCTGTAACATATCCTGTTTTATTAGTTTTAATATCGCTCTTTTTGTCTTTTTCAGAATGCTTACTGGCTAATGAATATATCGACAGTTTGAAAATTGAATTAATTCAAGCTAGTACGGATTCAAAGCGGTCAGAATTGTGCAAATTAATAGGGAATAGATACTATCCAATCAGCGAAGATAGTATTATGAAATATTATGATTTGTCTTCTCAATATGCCAACAAATCTGATACCCATAAAGATGACGCTGAAATTTTGCGTGCTTACGGATATTACAATACTAATTTATCCAATGATTATATCCGAGCTATTAGTTATTATGAAGAAGCATTAGAACTATCAAAAAGCAATAATGATCAAAGGAATATATCATTAATTAAGAATGACTTGGGCATAGTATATTGGAAGAAAGGAGGATATCAAAAAGCGATTGAGTATTATTTTGAAGCCAACGAAATAGCCGAAAGTATGGATGATCCAGATTTACAAATGAGAACGTTGTTGAGCCTTGGAGTCATTCATAATGAAGCATTACGAAATGAAGAAGCCAAAGATTATTATAAAGCTGCGCTTCCTTTGGCAGTCCAGCTTGGACACCAGAGAGCTAATGGAATTATTTTAAATAATATAGGAAAGGTGTATCGGGATTTGGAAGATTATACAACATCTCATGAATATTTTGAGAAAGCATTAATTGTTTTTGAAGCTTCCAATGATGATTATTGGAAGGGGCTATGTTACTATAACATCGCTTATAATTATTATTTTCTAAAGCAATTTAAAAAAGCAATTGATACTTATGAAATAGCTCTATCCTTAAATGAAATTTTGCAAGATAAGGATAGAGAAATAATGATTTTATTTGGCTTGGCAGAAACTAATGAAGCGTCAGGTCAAGATAAGAAAGCAATGAATTATGCGCTTCAATGTCTGAAGCTGCTTGAAGACATTGATACAAAATTATATCATTATGATTTAAATATAATTTTGGCAAGGTGTTATGAAAGAGAAGGAGATTTCAAAAAATCAAGTTTCTACTTTCAAAAAAATATTGACTCAAAATATGATGTTAACAGCACCAATAAACACCAAGAACTCGCAAAGATGAAAGCGATGTATGAAAATGAACGAAAAATTGACCAAATTAATCAACTAGAAATACAAAACAAAGAGAATATAATCAACAAGCAAAGAGCTACTTATAAATTTAGATTTTCTGTTGTATTATTCTTATTCATCTTATCCATGTGCGGTTTATTCTTTTATGGATTGAAATTAAAGCAGCTAAAAAGGTTTGACGCTTTGCGTACCAAGCTGACCAATGATCTACATGATAATGTAGGAAGTTCTTTAAATCAAATCAAAATGCTGGCAGGTAAATTGAACAATAGAAATGATACTAATGAGAAAGAAACGGCAGCCGAAATATCAATAATTAAAACGATTAGCAACGATCTAATAAGTAATATGTATGATTTGATTTGGTCAATAAATAAGGATAAAGAAGTTTTAGATGATCTCCTTAATCATATGCGTGACCATGCTAGCAATGTTTTTTCTCCTATGGAATTGCCATATAGAATGAAAATCAATAATGATTATATCAATAAAGTAATCGATGCAGAAGTGAAAAATAATATTTACTCCTTATACAAGGAAGCTATTAATAATGTTGTCAAACATACTCGTCCTGAGCTAGTGCAAATTTATGTCGATGTAGTCAATAATAAATTGAATCTCAAAATAGAGAATGACAAAAAGAATATTTTAGAAAACCAACTGTCAAATAAGAGAGGTCTAAAGAGTATGAAAGATAGAGCCAAATTAATAAATGGAAGATTAAATATAAAAGATGAGACGAATCAATTTATTGTTAACTTTCAAGTAAGCATATAATGGTAATAAAGGTAGGTATATTAGAAGATGACGCATATGTTTTACAAGAAATTTCCAATATTGTAAAATCATCAGATAAACTGGAGTACGTAATGGCTGCAAGTTCTGCAGAACAATTTTTAAAGTATTTTAACGAGGATACTTGCATGGATATCTTATTGACGGATATTGGCTTGCCAGGAATGTCAGGTATTGAAGCTATTACTAAGGTTAAAAGCATACGTCCTACAATAGAAATTATTGTATTAAGTTCCTACCACGATAATGATACAATCTTCAAAGCCTTACGTGCTGGTGCATCAGGCTATCTACTTAAGGATTCCAGTTTTAGCGAAATTGAGCGTATTCTTATAGAAGCCAATGAAGGTAGTCCTGCCTTGTCGCCAGCTATCGCAAGTCGTATGATTAGTTTTTTCAACGCAACAAAAATACAAAACAAGGACTACAAACTGAGCACAAAAGAAAATCAAGTATTGCAATTACTTTTAGAGGGACTTAGCTATAAACTTATTGCTTCAGAATTAGATGTTTCGATTGATGGTGTGCGTTACCATGTTAAAAAAATTTACAAAAAACTACATATTAATTCTCGTCCAGAATTAATGAGATTATATATAGATGGAAAATTGAAAATTTAATTACAAAAAAAGAAGTCGACCTTAATAATTAAAAATATGGCTTTCAAAGATATTAATAATTTGAACAATGAATAAAAGGCTATTTCATTCTTTATTGACTTTATTATTACTATTATCTGTTTCTTTTGAATCACAGGCTAGCACCTTAATTGATAGTTTGCAGCTACAATTGCTTGAGGCTTCGAAGGATGACGATCTGGTAGACTTATATACATCTATAGGAAAGGCATATTATTCAATTAACCAAGATAGTGTAGCCAAATACTATGATTTAGCACTACAATGTGCAAAGAAGACACCTACGTATGAAGATGACATTTATGCCTTTACCAATAAAGCTGTTTATTACACTGGTTATAAAATTGATTATCCAAAAGCCATCCTTTGTTGTGATAAGGCATTAAAGCTAGCCAAGGAAAATAATAATCATGAAAAAATAGTCAAGTTACTAAATAACCTTGGTGTAATATATTGGAAAAAAGGTGACTATAAAAATGAAGTAAAATATAAAATCGAAGCCCATTATTTAGCAAAGGAAATAAATGATACTTCTTTGCAAATTGCAACATTAACAAACTTAGGGTTACTGCATGAGGAAAGTTTGGCCCATCACGAAGCTATAAAATATTTTGAAGAAGCCTTAGTTCTTACAAAAGGAATAAAGGTTGAAACAGTAGGAATTATTTTAAATAATATTGGACTAGTTCACTTAAATACTAAAAATGTTAGTGAAGCTTTAGAATATTTTGAAAAGTCATTAACTGTTTTTGAGGAATTAAAATTAGATTATTGGAAGAGTTTGATTTATAATAATATTGCTTACTGTTACAGCTTACAAGGACAGTATAAAAAAGCATTTGATACGTATGATAAAGCATTGGTTTCCAATCAAATGTTTGATAACAAGGAGAGGCAGGTCCTCATTTTTGTTAGCTTAGCTCAAACTTTAGAAGCCTCAAATCAATATATAAAAGCTATTAATAAAGCACTCAAGACTTTATCATTACAAGAGAATATAGGTATAAAAACCTACAGCAAAGACCTATATCTCATTTTAGGCAGATGTTATGAGCTAATAGGAGACTTTAAAAATGCCAGCTTTTATTTTAAAGAGAGTGTCACCTCTGAGGAAGCAAAATTGAATGAAGATAAGAAGCAGGAGCTGAGTAAAATGAAAGCAATATATTCTAGTAATCAAAAAAATGAAAAAATTAGTTTTCTAGCAATCCAAAACAAAGAAACATTAATCAAAAATCAAAGAACTACTTATGTCTTTCGTTTTTCTGTTGTTTTATTTTTATTCATATTAGCTATATTAGGTTTATTGTTTTATAGAATGAAATTGAAACAGTTGAAAAAGTACGATTCACTACGTTCTAGACTTACTAATGATTTACACGATAATGTCGGCAGTTCCTTAAATCAAATAAAAATGCTAGCAAACAAACTTAATAATAGGGAGCTCAATGTAGAAAATAAAGCAACTAAAATTGCTAGAATAAAAGTAATAAGTGATGATTTGATTAGTAATATGTATGACTTAATCTGGACCATAGATAAAGATAAAGAAAAAATAGAAGACCTGATCAATCATATGCGAGACCATGCAAGTAATGTCTTTACATCTCTGGATTTACCTTTCAGAATGAAAATAAAAAATGAGAATCCCAATAAAATAATTGATCCAGCCATAAAAAATAATATTTACTCTGTATATAAGGAGGCCATAAATAATATTGTTAAACATTCTCGCCCTGAGTTAGTCTATATTTATATAGATGTTATTGATAACCTATTGGTTTTTAAAATAGAAAATGATAGTACCCTCATTTTAGAAAACCAAGTATTAAGTAAAAAGGGACTATCTATCATGACGGAAAGAGCCAAAATTTTAAAAGGGAAATTGAATATAAAAGAGGAAGCTAACAAATTTGTAGTGAACTTTCAGGTTAATATATAACTGGGACAGAACTAAGCTAGGTTTTTTTATTAATTATTCTGTCATAATAAAATCTGCTTTGAACTACTTATCAGTTGGAGACTCCTAGTATTAAAAAGGCGCTAATCTAATGTGTCAGTGAATATGAGCTCATGGAAGTGGACGTAGATCGTGTGGGTTGAATGAAGAATTATTCACCTAGGGGGTAATAATGATAAGTTGGTGACCATTGTAAAAGGTGTACTATTTGATAAAGTAGATTAATAGCAAAAAAAGTAACTAAAGGGTAACTTTGTCAGAACTGTGGAATAAGTACTCTAGGCTTTCACCCATACTAATATCTATTTAAGTTATTCAACATGAAACAATCCAATCTTGCTCCATCAGACTATAGCACATATTTTAAAAAAGCGATAAGCTACCAAGCTTATTTAGAGAATTTTCAAACCGAATTGCGTAGTGGCGATGCAAGTCCGTTTGCTGAATATCTACCTCAAAACTGGTCAAGACAGTCTCGCTTGGATAGAAAACTAAAGCTCCAAGAAGAATTATTAGCCGCGATACAGGATTTAAAACTGTCTATCAATTGGTTAGTTATAACCGAACATTGGTGTGGAGATGCTTCTCAGATCAATCCTATAATTAATAAAGTAGCTCTTGAGAGTAATGGGAAGATCAACCTTAAATTTATCTATAGAGATGAACATCTAGATCTAATAGATGCACATTTGACGGATGGTCGGAGCAGATCTATTCCAATACTCTTGCAGATGGATAAAGATTTCAATCTCCTTAAGACATATGGTCCACGCCCAGCCGAAGCCCAAGTATTGGTAATGGATTTAATAGCTAAAAAGGAGCCTTATAACTTACCATTGCATACTTGGTATGCCAAGGATAAGCAAAGAATTATTCAGGAAGATTTAAAAAGAATTCTTTCCTATGAGAAGTAATTTTACTAATCAAAACTTTAGTTTGAACTTTATTTAGGTTGTTGCTTTCTAGTGACAAAACATTAAATTACTAAAAAATTATAATTATGAACGGAATAATAAATATAATCATCGTGTTATTAGTTGTAGGTTGGTTGGTTGGATACATCGGTTTCGGTGCTATGGTCGGAAACCTTATTCATATTCTTCTAATAGTTGCTGTTGTAGCGGTAGTATTTAGACTGATATCGGGCCGAAAAATATAGTTAAGAACTAATGATAAGTTTAGATAAAAGACTCCTAATAACGTGGTTCATTGGGAGTCTTTTTTCTTTACAGGGCGAAAGGTTAATTTGCGGAATAGAATATAAGCAGAAATTTATATCATGGTCAACTTAAAATCCAAAATTAGAGCTAAATACTATCTAGTTATAAACAGTATTGCCTTTATGCCAGCTTTAGTAACTATAGGCTTAAGTATAACGGCGCTTTTGTTAATCAATTTTGAGACTATAGAAATAAGAACATGGTTAAGCGAGAATGCTGAATCGATAATTTTAAAAGACAAAGATACTGCTCGTAGTATTTTAGGTGTCTTCATAGGTGGCCTGATTAGCCTGACCGTATTTAGTTTTTCTATGGTGATGATACTGCTAAACCAAGCATCTAATAATTACTCCCCTCGCCTTCTACCTGGATTAATTTCTAGTAAACGACATCAGATAGTTCTAGGTACTTATTTAGGGACTATCGGGTTTTGTATTCTTGTACTTATCAATATTCAGCCGAACAACAATAGCTATGACCTTCCCATGTTGGGTTTTATGACGGCCTTGGTATTAATGGCAATATGCCTTTCTCAATTTATCTTCTTCATTAATAATATTTCTAAGAGTATTCAAATTTCAAATATCTTAGTGGAGCTCTACAGAAAAACCAGTAAACATCTTTCTGAGCGTAAGTATACAGAAAAGGAAATAATCGAAGAGAGCAAAGGCGATCCAGCCACTGAAAGTAACAAAAATCAAAATGGCCACTTAATACAGGCTCATAGATCAGGATATTTTAGGGAGGCTACTATTGACGATATGCTAAAAATAGCAGCGGAAGAGAATTTAAAGATTCGTATCTTGATCGCAGAGGGTAAATTTGTCTTGCAAGATCAAGTCATGTTAAGTATAGATAAACCTATTAGCGAAAGCATAAAAGATGAACTGTTAGGCACATTAAATTTTTCTATTGAAGAAATAGTTGATGAGAATTACTTTTTCGGATTTAAGCATTTCACGGAAATTGCCACAAAAGCCATGAGTCCAGGGATCAATGATCCTGGTACTGCACTCAATGCCATTGATTATTTATCTGAACTATATATGGAGTTATCAAGTCTTATGGGTATTTTGAACCATAAAGATGAGGATGAAGTTTATAGAATATTTGTAGAAACGCATAGTTTTGAACAAATACTTTCTGATAATATGACACACTTACGGGTATACTGTAAGGGTGATCCGATAGTAGCAAAACGTCTATTGAGTATGCTCCATTTTCTTAAGGATTTAAAGGGTTTATCGTCTCAACGTCATTCCCATATCAAGCAAGAAATTGAGCTAATGCAAAATGACATGAAATTGGCTATAGAAAATAAAATTGATTATAGCAGAAGCATAAAGGTTTAGCCCAGTCCAGTAACACTAGTGATAACTCCTGATGCTATACTAACAATCGCAGCTAAGGCAAGTGCCCACCAAAAATTATTAACCTTGAAACCAGGTAAAAACCAATCTGCTACTTGTATTAAAACGGCATTCAGCAGCCATGTGAAAATTCCAAGAGATAATATCCCTAGGGTTACGATTTTCAGCACATTTCCAAGTGTAAAGTCTAGAACCGCTACTAGAACGGCCACGATTAGGGATTCAACAAAACTCTTCATTTGGACACCACTTAATAAATAAGCTCCAATATAAAATGCTACTGCTGCGACTACAAGACTTACTATCACGGTTATTATTTTATAGATATTTTGAAATAATCTACACTAAAACTATGGTTTTATCTATAAGTTCAGGCATATCGCAATGATTTTGTATAATATATTAAGTTATAGGTGTCGTCTAATGTCTACAAGTATAGCATGCGGTACTCTTTAAATCTTAGGTTTTCCTTCCATTGATGCTGATTTTTTTTGTTAAATGAGTAATTTACCCTTGCGAAATTGGAATTATGAAATTTATCTATTACTCTATTATCATTATTTTAGCTATAGCTGTAGCCATAACATCCGCAAATGCACAAGTTAAAAGTATAGATCCTATTCGCTTGCTGAAGAAAGCAGTTAAAGCGCATGGCGGTAAAAAATACAATAAAGCACATTATCAATTCCAATTTAGAGATAAAGTCTATCGCTTCAAAAATAGCAGAAATGGGTATTTATATAGTGTTCATAAAACGCAAAATAATCAGGCGATATATGACCAACTTACAAATGGTAGCTTTGTTCGTACAGTGAATGGTCTAGAGATTCCGGTTGGGGATAAAGAAAAGCAAGGGGCAATCAATGCTTTAAATTCCGTTATTTACTTCGCGACGCTTCCCCACAAGTTGTTAGATCCAGCTGTAAATCTATCTTACGCTGGGGAGGCCAATATCAGGGATACTGCTTATCATATGCTTCAGGTGACTTTCAATGAAGTTGGTGGTGGAGTTGATCATGATGACCAATTTATGTATTGGGTCAGGAAGGATAATAGCAGAATTGATTATCTTGCATATAATTATCAAGTAAACGGGGGTGGAGTAAGGTTTAGATCGGCATATAATACTAGGAATATCAAAGGGGTACTTTTTCAAGATTATATTAACTATAAGGCAGAAGTAGGAACAAATCTTGCTGTATTGCCTACTTTATACGAGCAGGATTCGCTCAAGGAACTATCCAAAATAGTTACAACCCAAGTGGTAAAACTCAAATAATTATAACAAATGTCAACGATTAAAGATACAGCTGCAGAGCAAAAATATTGGTCGCAGCGATATGAAGAAAACCAAACTGGTTGGGACATTGGTTTTCCATCTACTCCATTAAAAGAATATATAAGCCAACTTGAGAACAAGGAACTCAAGATCTTGATACCAGGTGCTGGTAATGCATATGAAGCTGAATATTTATTTCGTAAGGGATTCAATAATACTTATGTGCTGGATATTTCCGAAGAACCCTTTAAGTCATTTAGACATCGAAACCCTAAGGTGCCAGAATCTCAACTGCTCTGTGAAAATTTCTTTGAGCATGAAGGTCAATATGACTTAATTATAGAGCAAACTTTCTTTTGTTCTTTTCCTCCAACGGAAGAAAATAGAAATGCTTACGCAGAAAAGATGCATAACTTATTAGCGGACGGTGGGAAGTTAGTGGGCTTGTGGTTTGATATACCGCTCACAGGAGATATGGAGAAAAGACCTTTTGGAGGTACAAGAGAAGAATACCTTGATTACCTAGCACCCCATTTTTGGACCCATACTTTTGAAACTGCCTACAACTCGATTGAGCCACGAGAAGGGGACGAACTTTTCGGGATATTTGAAAAGAAGTAAGGTGGTTCCTGGAATTCAAATAACCAATACTGAATTAAAGTTTACAGGATTCTCTATGAAAGAAATTGGGTTGGCGATCTATTGTAAGTCGTTTAGCTTAAAATTGAACCAGATAGAATTAATTGGAATAAGTCCAAGACTTGCTCTTGATGACGAAACGATTTTTATACTCGTAATCGATAGCATCGGAAAAATATATCCTATCCCATATAGAGTTATTGGAACAGAAGGATTGGATGGTTTTGAAGAATATTTCCGATTGCCCCCAATTCAACAGGAATGGAAGAAATTTGCTTACAATGACTATTATGGTAAATTGGATAAAGTGATTTACCCGAAAGAAAAATATGGCATGGGTGTGTTTGTAAACGATTGGAAATTATGGTTAAGATCCCTCTATGCATGGATTATTCCCAAGTCGTTTTATGGAAATCTGGATAGAAGAAACTTTGAGTAATGTCTATTAAGAGTAATGTCTATTAAGATGATATTCTAATTTGTGCTTTTTTTCTACACCTCCACATTCAACATCACCTTGATGTCATCTTCAATTTTGGCAGGCTTAGTAGTAGAGCCATAGCGCTTAAAAGGAATCCCCTCTGGAGTGATTAGAAATTTTGTAAAATTCCACTTTATTTTGTCCCCTAGAAAACCACCTAACTCCTCTTTGAGGTACTTGAAAATAGGGTGTGCATTAGTACCATTTACTTCCACTTTTTCGGTTAACTGAAAATTGACACCGTGATTAACCTTACAAGCTTCCTCAACAGTTTCATTCGTCTCTGGCTCTTGATTTCCAAATTGATTACAAGGAAATCCTAAAACGACAAGGCCATCTGGGCCATATTTTTGGTGCAATTCTTCTAGACCTGTTAGTTGAGGGGTAAACCCACACTTGGTGGCTGTATTGACGATCAAGACTGCTTTCCCTTTGAAGTCCGACATGTTAATAACCTCTCCAGAAGGACTGTTTACTTGTAAATCATAAAAGTTCATAAGACTGTGTTTAAGTAGCAAAACAAGCTAATTTGGTTTTGGTTCGGAGTTATTAGCTTCTTTGTGACTTTTAATCTAGGCTCAAAAAAAAACGTCACCGAATTTTTTCGGCAACGTTTTTAAGCATTTAGATTCTGTGTCTATTAAAACTGCTATATAAATACTAAGCTACTTCCGATGGAATTCTCAACTTCTGACCAGGATAGATCTTGTCAGGGTGAGAAAGCATTGGTTTGTTAGCCTCGAATATTGCAGGGTACTTCATAGGATCGCCATACTGTGACTTAGCGATCAAAGAAAGTGAATCTCCTTTCTGTACTGTGTAGAAAGTAGCCTCTGGTTCTGGGTTAGTTACATCTATGTAGTCTTCGACTGCACATATGCCCTCCACGTTCCCTAGTGCGAGGATGATTTTTTCGCGATCCGCATTGGTAGCTGTAGTTCCGTGAACGGATACAGATTTACCCATGATCAGATTCATGTCGTCTATATTGATGCCGATATTATTGACTTCTGCGGTTAGTGCTTGAATGTCCATTTGTTCTTCAGTCAAGGGTGCTGCTGTTGCTGCGACTTCTGGAGCAGAAGTAGCTTTCTTTTTGAAAATTTTTGCGCCTGCATTTTTGATAAAAGAGAATAGTCCCATGTAGTAATAAATTGTATTTGTAAGTAAATAATATTTTTAAAATTGCTAAGATAACTAAATCATAGCGTTCATTTAATGATATTAGAAATAATCTTTTTGCAGAAGGGATAGAAGTGATATGAGGTGCTGGCGAAGTGACATAGTATAGGGAGTAGGGACGGCTCCTGAAGGTACGAAAGGAGACTAGCTGCGACCATATACTTCCCACTGAGACAGCACTGAATACAAACGGATAGCCCGCCCAGGAGCATTTTTCATGCGAATGGGTGCCCTAATAATATATCGAAAAATCAGGAAACTAGCCAGTAAATATATTGGCTTAAAACGGATCAAAAAGCTGCGGCAGCATACCACGAGCCTTGGCGACGTAGCGCAGCACGACCAGAACTAAAAGTACCAGCGCAATCTGGGATGCTACGGAGTACTTCTTGCTGTGATTCAAAGATTTTTCATATTCAATATCTTCATGTGTCGCTTCGTGATGGGTAAAAACGGACTGATCGGTATCCTCCATTTCTTGAAACTTCCCAAAAATTTCTTGCCCTAGCTCTAAGTGTTCTTTGTGGATGTGGATACCTACGCCGCCACCAATATGAGGCAATAGAGAATTGGCATGGGCATTTGAAACAAAACTAGGAATATTTGATTCTTCTAGACGAGCCTGAAATAGTGCAGCTTTGCGCTCATCAGCGAAGTAAGCAATCTTTATGAAATCTCTTTTCATTACTTCAATTTATACAAATCTTTCGGCTTGAGCAAGTTGGAGATCTTCCCTGTACTTTTCAGGGGCATCTTGCTCAAGAAGTAAGCTACCTTGAGGAGCGTATGGATATATTTCCGCATAACTTTTGACCATGTTCATAAACACTCTGCGATGAATGTGCCGTCGATTTATCTGTGTAGGCTCCTTAAGGCCTGCTGCTGCCAACAACTCTACAAAACTCTCGATGGTCTCTTTATGAAAGGAGGCAACTTTGTCTTTTTTATCAGAAACGACTAAGCCTTCAACTAGAGAGGGCACTTGTGTAGCCACCCCCGTTGGGCAGGTATTCATATTGCACTCTAAGGCCTGGATGCAGCCGAGTGACAACATCATGGCTCTCGCGCTATAGCATAGGTCAGCACCGAGCGACATAGCACGAAACATGTCAAAGCCAGAGGTGATCTTTCCACTAGTGATTATTTTGATGTGTTTTTTTAGACCGAACCCTACCAGTGCATCATAGACAAAAACGAGCCCTTCCTTATAAGGCATTCCCACAGAATTGGAAAACTCTAAAGGCGCTGCTCCAGTGCCGCCTTCCCCTCCATCTACCGCAATAAAATCAGGTAATATACCCGTTTTGATCATAGCTTTGCAAATAGCAAAAAATTCTGACTTGTTACCTACACAAAGTTTAAATCCCACAGGTTTGCCCCCACTTAGATCTTGCATTTTTTGGATAGTCACTAGTAAACCTTCTGGTGTATTAAATGCCTTGTGGTAGGGTGGAGAGTGTACGTCCTTACCTTGCTCTATACCTCGAATATTGGCAATTTCTGCCGTTACTTTTTTTGCAGGAAGTATACCTCCATGTCCAGGTTTGGCACCTTGAGAGAGTTTGAGCTCTATCATTTTGACATTGTCGGGAGCGGTTCGCTTTTGGTAAGCTTCCCAGTCAATATTACCTTCTTTGGATCGACAACCAAAGTAACCTGTCCCGATCTGATAAATCAAGTCTCCTCCAAATTTATTGTGGTATGGAGAGATGCCTCCCTCACCAGTATTATGTGCGAAATTTCCGATTTTAGCGCCTCCATTTAACGCCTCAATAGCGGCACTGCTCAAAGAGCCAAAGCTCATAGCAGAGACATTTAGCAAAGAGGCTGAATAGGGTTGCTTGCATTTTGAGCCACCGATGACAACTCTAGGATCGTCGACTAGGTTGTGTGGGTCAAGTGAATTTATAGAGTGGTTCATCCACTCATATCCTTCCGCGTAAAAGTCCATTTGTGTTCCAAAAGGTGTCGTATCCAGCGACTTGTTAGCTCGTGCATAGACCATCTCTCTTTCCAGTCTATTGAATGGCTTCCCTTCTGTATCTGGCTCTATAAAGTACTGCTGTATTTTGGGGCGTAAGATTTCCATCGCATGTCTACCGCGACCCACTAAAGGGAAGTTGCGGCGAATGACATTTTCCTTTTGATAGTAGTCAATGAGGCCAAGGAGAATTAGTGGGACTAACAATATCATCAGCCACCAGAGCGGGGGCCACAAAAAATAAGCCACTGCAGCAGTTATGACTAAAGAAAGAAGAGAGAATACTATAAATTGGTTTCTCATTTCACGTATTTTTGTCCCAAGTTACAAAACCTTAATGCAAATGCAACGAAGCAAAAAAATGAAGATTGCGATTATTACTGGAGGAGACAATGCCGAGCAGGAGATTTCGATCAAAAGTGCGCATACGATCATGGATAATCTAGATAAAGAAAAGTATGATGCTTTTATGATCGATTTTCACTTTGGAAAGTTTACGGATGCGGTGACGAAGTTGCCAGTAGACCTCAATAATTTCCGTATGGAGATATTTGATGGTATAGTGCGTTTTGATTTAGTCTTACTTTTTTTGCACGGCACACCAGCAGAGGATGGCAAAATACAAGCTTACCTCGAACTGATAGACCTACCGTATGTAGGCTGCGATCACTTTACATCTGCACTCACCTTTGACAAGCAGGCATGTAAGCAATACTTGCAAGGATTAGAAATCCCAATGGCGAAGTCAGTACTACTGCATAAAGCCAATCCTGATCTAGAGCAACTCAAAGAATTGACAGGTGCAAGCCTATTTGTCAAGCCCAATAAAAATGGCAGCAGTCACGGTATTTCTATGGTGGAGTCCACTATGGATTATTCGGCTGCGATCGACAAAGCTTTTGAGTATGATGACGAGGTGATCGTAGAAGAATATCTCAAAGGAAGGGAATTTAGCAATGGAGTTTATCTAGGCCCAAAAGGAATACGGGTACTTCCAGTAACGGAGATTATTCCGCACACTACATTTTTTGATTACGAAGCGAAATATAAAAATAAGAGCGATGAGGTAACTCCTGCTGACTTATCGGATGTCCTGACACTCAAAGCGCAGGCGCAATCTCGAAAACTCTATCAAGCGCTGCACTGCAAAGGAATAGTGCGCTTTGATTATATCTTAGTGGGAGAAGATTTTTATTTTTTGGAAGTGAATACTATTCCTGGGTTCTCCGCAGAAAGTCTCCTACCACAGCAGATCAAAGTAGCAGGGTTGAAGATAGGTACAGTGCTAGATGAGGTCATCGTAGAAACGATATCTCGGGAATAGGAATATCACATAGACATAAAAAAGCCCGCTGAAATACATATTGTACACAGCAGGCTCTGAATTATTATTTGCTAACCTATCTTGTTATAGTATTATCGTTTGTAAGAGGAGTAGCTGGGCAAGGTGCTATATCTGCACTAAATTCTCCACCTAATAAAGTAGAAAATCCTGGCAATAATTGTATACAATCTGTACCTTGATAAGTAACATTCGATGCATCTCCTATTATACCTTGAGAGTATATATTTGTCCCATAATGTATTTTAGAAACTACTGGATTTTCATTAACTACTAAGTCCGTCATGCAGTGGGTGTTGAGCATGATTTGACCTCTGATTTCGCCTCCACCGTTAGTAGTAGAGTGAATGTTGACATACATTCCGTTAGCGAGTAAATTGAATTCTTCTGTCCCGTCTAGTACATGACTTGCACTGAAAGTTCCGCTTTGTACTCCATTAGAATAGGTGAGTCCAAATGTTACTCCTCCATTTGATCCAGCAGGTGCACTGTGTACGTGGGCTGCACTTGCCGTTCCTAATAAGTTATTGAAATCTCCCTCTACAGACATCGTCATTGTATTGAACAGGTAGGTTGCATTGCCTATGCCTGTTCCAGGGGATCCTGTTCCGCTACCAGCGTTAGCTTGCGACTCATCTAAGTAAATACTAAAGGTTTCGGCTCTTAATATTTGACCTCTTATTTCACCACCTCCAAAAGAAGTAGAGTGAATATTGACATACATACCATCTGCTAAGAGGGCAGTTTCTTCCGCTGTAGTTAAAATATCACTACCACTAAAAGTTCCGCTTTTAGCGCCGTTTGAATATGTTATTCCGAATGCAACTCCACCGTTCGATCCAGCTACATTTTGATGCACATGTGCGGCACTACCATTACCGATCATACCATAATAATCTCCTAATAAGGACAATTCCATGGTAGCCATATCGTATGTGGCATATCCATAACCCAATCCTGGAGATCCTGTTCCGTTACCAGCGTTAGCTTGCAATTCATCGATAGGAATAACAAAATTGATGGTTTGTGCTTGCATCGTCAAGGCAAATAAAGAAAAGCACAAAATCATACAGAAAATATAGCGTGTAAGTATTCTTGTCATAATGTGAAGTATTTATTGTTTTTAAGCACTGCCTTATAAAGACTCTTAATATACGTTTCCAAAGGGGCGTTTGGATTTTTTGGGGCAGGTTAAATTTTATAGAGGTTTGAATACCAGCACAATATAGCTAGTTGTTTTGTATATAACAGCATTTATTCGTTTAAAACAGATGTTAAAATGGATTCCTCCTCATATTTCAAAGATTATTATATTAACTTCACACAGCGAATATTCGTACAAATATTCATCATAGAGTCCACTCCGAAAACTGACGAATTGAATAGAATGGAATAATTTGGATGTGATCTTACGATGCGCAGCTATATTGATTCCGCGGTACCGCGGAATCAATATAGGAAGGGAATTACTGCTATATAGCAGTGGCATGCAACATCTCTCAGTGATGCCTGAGCATAAGTTATACCTTTTGTAGTTTAAAATGGCGCATAAGATTTTGAATAGAAATGATTAAGATCGAGGCAAAAAGCACAAT
>ENA-ORXT01002060-ORXT01002060.1-marine-metagenome-genome-assembly--contig:-NODE-2060-length-25095-cov-14.082221_pt1 | contig 25095 bp, 27 predicted proteins | sample MGYA00237868_ERZ511482 | MGnify/ENA metagenome assembly ERZ511482
CGACTCGAAATGAGCTTCGATTAGCGAAAAAATCCTAATTTCCATGCAATACAACTTATTTTGGAATAAAGTCTAATTAGTCAATCAGGTTACGCACTATTTAGGATTTTTTTCATATTTTTACAGAAATCAAACTTTGACTATTGGTTATGGATTTCTTGCTTGCCACACTTTACTCCGTGTTAAAGCAGGCAAACCACCGATGTCATTGTGTTTTCTATACCAACAAACGTATTTATGAAGTATAAAGACAGATAGCAAAAATAAAGATTAATAAATAGTGGGACAAAATTAGGTTACACTTTCACGCCTCATAATTCGCTGAAAGCGAATTAATTATTGAACTTGATACTTGGGTTTGTACTTGCACTTACCTCCATTTTATTCGCCTCTAAATGTTTATCCACAATGAAAATTCTTATTTGTGAAGATGAAGAAATCATGCTCACTGCCCTCGAGTTTAGACTGAAAAAGCAAGGCTACGAAGTCATCAGAGCAGAAGATGGGCAAGTTGCCATAGATAAAATACGGACAGAAGACCCGGACTTGATTATAGCAGATATAATGATGCCGCACGTCAGCGGACTGGAATTAATCACCTTTGTGCGACAAGATTTGCGCAAGGGTATTCCTATAATCGTCATATCTGCCTTAGAGTTGGACGAAGTCGTCCTCGAAGCATCCCGTCTGGGTGCCAACGATTTTATCTCCAAACCCTTCAAACCAATCGAACTCATACTCCGTATCAAACGCATATTCCAAGAAATGGAAATGAGCAAAGTGTAAATTTAGGGAGGAAAAGATAATAAACGCTACATCTTCATACCGTTATTTTTTCTTTACACGAGCCAAATTCAACGTGTCCCTAATGCTTTCGGGATAAAGAGAATTTGGTGAAGTATAAAGGAAAAATAACAAGTCGAGAATGTACATTTATTTTGTTGCTGATAAGTGAAAGGACTAAACTAAGCGACACTTTAAATCGTCATAATTCACTGAAAGTGAATTATTTATTTAAACTTAAACTTACGCTTAAACTTGTACTTCCACTTACTGAGTAGTCATTCAAGTTAATAGTGTTGGATAAATTTCGCCAAATTATCTGACACTATTAACTTGAATGACTACTTAGTAAACCTTATAGAACTAGTAAACGCTATAAACCAAACAAACTACTTTCCAAGTCTTCTTGATTATCTATATCCGTCAATTCAGGAAGCATATAACAGGTCAACCCTGCGGTTTCAATATCTGCCATAGTATCCTCAAATACCGAGGGTGTACTCCAATATTTTTCTTCAAAAACAGCTGTGAACAAGCGATTCATGCCCAACAGATAATAGCCCCCATCATTAGCCGGTCCTATGACCGTGTCGTGCTGCTCCAGTTGTTGAAAAGCAGTCGTGATAATATCGGCTGTCAGGTCGGCACAATCACTACCAATAATCACCACTTTTTGATAGCCATACCGCTCAAAAGCCGCTTCAAAAGCCCGATTCATACGTTCCCCCAAGTCAACTCCCACTTGTACAAACTTTCTAAATTGCTGCCCGTCCCAATCATCATCTTCACTGATATAACTACTGTAAAACAACAAACGGTCAGCCGCTACCTTTTCACAAATCTGCCTCGTATGCTTCAAAAGCTGTTCGTATACCACCAACGCTTTTTTATCGCCAAGCGTAGCCGCAAGGCGTGTCTTCACTTTTCCTAACCGTGGGTTCTTAATAAAAATAATTAAAGCTTTTGTCATATTTTTTGAACTTTTTATCGTGATTTTTGTTAAAGAACCCGTAAACAATTACCGGAATTTACATTTTGCTGATTTACATACATTTAAGAAAAAACATCCCCCCCTCAAAACTATCCGCAAACTGTGGACTATAAATAATGGCAGTATATTCAATAAAAGATTTGGAACAGCTCTCCGGCATCAAAGCCCATACCATCAGGATATGGGAAAAGCGCTATGAGTTGATACAACCCAATCGAACTCAGACGAATATACGCTATTATACCGATGAAGACTTGAGGTATCTACTCAATGTCGGATTACTCAATCGAAACGGCTTCAAAATCTCGAAAATCGCCCAAATGACAGAAGGCGAAATCTCAGAAAAAGTAGCTGATCTCTCCGATGTCAATTCCGAACACGTCACCCAACTTGATGCACTCACCATTTCGATGATTGAGATGGATGAATACAAATTCGACCGCATCATCAGTACCAATATCAAACAAATCGGATTGGAAAAAACGATGCTTGATGTCATCAACCCATTTCTTAGCAAACTCACCGTGCTATGGATGACCGGCTCTGTCAATCCTGCCCAAGTACATTTTATTACCTGCCTCATCCGGCAAAAAATAATTGTCGCCATCGACAATTTACCCCCAAAGCAAATCACCCAAAGCCCTACCTTCTTACTCTATTTGCCCGAAGGCGAAATACAAGAACTCATCCTCCTTTTTGTGCATTATCTCCTCAAAAGTAGAGGCAATAAAGTCATCTATCTTGGACAAGATATACCACTCGACGAATTGCAAACGCCTTATCGAATTCATGCGCCAAAATATATTTACACCATACTTTCGCCATCATTCATCCAACTTCCCGGCTCCAATTATATAAGCGAACTATGCGAAGCCTTCCCCAACGCAGAGATACTCCTTTCCGGCTTACAAGCACCTTACGAGGGCAATTCATCCAACATACGCATACTCAGTACGCTTGACGATACCATCAAATTTTTCGATGCGTAACACAGACAACTTATACCGACGAATGACGGTATTCTTCCCCTTCCCTTATCTATATTTGTTAATTTGGCACAGACAGAAATGCCTATGTCACACATTCAAAATAGCCTCATAAGTTGCCCAATAATCCTCTCCGTTCAGTACCAAATTTGAATTATGCCATAGCAGCACAAATTCTCCTTCAAAATGGCGCACCGTCTCCATTATTTCCCGCACCTTTTCCAGAGCTTCTACCTGATTTAACCCCATATATGCTTCCGAAAACAAACTCACCTCCATCACCAAAAGCGGACGCTCCACCAAGTTCAACTCATTGCGAGTCAATACATTAAACACCGGAAACGCATAGCAAGTTCCGCACCGAAAACCCACCGCACCGGCATAACCCATCGTGCTATCCCACGCCATACCATTATCCTCCCACACTTGCCAGGTATACGGCACAGCAAAGCGCAAAAAATGCTGTCGCCCCATCTTTACCGACTGTGGTGATACCGCTCGCAATGCCTCAATTTCCCAACTCAACATCGCCTCATCACGATACGTATCATAACTCGGATGTATGCCCACCACATGCCCACGCTCATGTATGTGCGCGATGAGTTTTTTTATATAAAAATCTTCAATATTATAATTACTTTCAAAATTAGTCTTTCCGCCCGAAATGAAAAAAAAGTGAGATATAAGGTTTTGATTTTCAGATAATTCCATCAGCGCATCAAAAGTATCGAAAGGGTCTTTTTTTTGTTTCCAATAAGAAAAATGCTGTCGTGCGGCTGCCTTATTTTTTCTTTTAAAAATATCTCCAAGCGTAGTTTTTATCGGAGAAAACGCATTGCGCCAAAGCCGTGGTATATCAACATCATGCGTCAACAGCTTTGAAAATTTCCTTACTTTTCGCCCTTGCTCTATGCCTAAATGAGTCAGCATATTCCACAGCAATTCCACATACTCATTGACCACCGCCCGATGCAAAAAATTACATTTAAATGCCAACGAAGCCTCTGCCGGAAAACGCTCATGCACATCCCGCACCGGATTCACCATTTCCTCCCAACGACTCAGCATAAAAAATGCGCCTGCAAAAATATCTATGCCGCAGTACATAGCATGAGCCTCCTTCCAGCCCCTCCCGAAACGAGTTTGGGACAGGCTTCCAGAGGGGGAAACTAACGTAGGATTTCCAAGAATAACAGGAATGTCATTTAGCGGAGCAAATTCAGACGCAACAAAACGAACCTGTTTAGGTATATTTTTTTCGTGTAAATAATTCTCTTTTTCTGAAAAATGTTTAAAAAAATCATCTGCAAAAATGAGTGAATTGTCGTTTTTCAAAGTTAATTTATACTCATGCGTTTCGCCCATTTCTATCGAATAATCCAAACCCAAATACACCTCCATCAGCACACGAATGATGTACTTTTTTTCTGCGGAAAAATTAGGATGTACTGTTATTTTCAATGAATGAGTGAATGAATTTTGAATGAATGAATCCCGTCAAGCCGAAGGCGTCCGTCTGTCGCCCACCGTCAAGCGCAGCATCCGTCTACCGTCCGCTATATATGCGTTCTATGATTTCGACGACTTTCATACCTTCTAAAGCATTGGTTGTTATTGTTTTATGTCCTTTTAGTACGTCGATGACATTTTCAAAAATAAAGCCGTGATTATTAGTTGAGCCTTTATAAGTGCCGTAATCGTTGGCAGGATTTGAGGCTTGGAGATCGGGCATGGTATAACCGTCGATGTGACAATATTCGACCTTATCCATATACTGACCGCCCACACGCACACTACCCTTACTACCTGTAACGGTGATACTCGTTTCCATGTTTTGTCCCCATATCGCGGTCGAATAATTGAGGCAACCCATACCGCCACGCACAAAATTAAAAGAAACAATACCCGTATCTTCAAATTCGGTGCTATGCTGATGCGTGAAATTCTCAAACCGCGCCTCGATATTTTTCACATCACCAAACAGCCAATACATCAAATCTACATAATGAGAAAATTGGGTAAAAAGCGGTCCGCCATCCTGCTTGATAGTTCCGTGCCATGTGTGCTGCTGCCCGTTTTTCAAATAATAACGGTCATCACGATTCCAATAACAATTGAGCTGCATCGTGTGCAATTCACCCAAAATATGCCCGTCCATCAGCTCCTTCAACCACACGGCAGGCGGCGAATAACGGTTTTGCATCACACAAAAAACCTGTCGCCCAGCGGTCAAAGCCTTGTGGATGACCTGCTCACAATCGGCTTTCCGCAAGCCCATCGGTTTCTCACAAACAACGTGTCTGCTCGACTGGAGTACCTGTATGCACTGCTCGGTATGATAGCCGTTTGGCGTGCAAATACAGACGACATCTACCTCATTTTCAGCAGCTAACAAAGCTTGTAAATCGCTATAAAACGGCACGTCAAAGGCTTCAATATTCAGCTCGTCCTTCGGCGCAGTATCGCACAAAGCCACCAACTCCGCCTCTGCATGTGCGCCTATCGTGCGGGCGTGTCGCTTGCCAATATGCCCGCAGCCCACCACCGCAAACTTGATGGGTGCATTTTCTTTGTGTTGATTATTCATTGATGGGCAAAGATAGTGCAACCTATGGGAATTTTGCAAATCGGTGGGGGAAGTTTGGTTTTTGGGAATTTAGGTTTAACGACAAAAAATAAGGTGTTTTTTGTCGTTAAGTTGGTTTTGAAAGTGACTTAGTAAGGGAAGACAAAAAAAATAATCTACCTGTCTGAATTGTTCTTTTTCTTATATGTTTCACTAAATCTTCCTTACGTAGCTCGGCTATGCGCGTCAAATTTAGCCAAACGTATAAAAAAAATAACTTCTTCATTTGGGGTAGATTATTTTCTTCCTCTTCCCTAAGAAGCATTGCAAGCTACGGCGCAATCCACAAATTTATTATCATCCGCATCATTCGGGATTAAATTCCAGCTAAAAAAAGTGTTTATGCGCTTGATATTTGGTAAGTTAAGAATGGTCTTTAAGACCGTATCAGCGTAGGGCGGGTTGTGGTGATTTTGTTCGAGAATTTTGGCGTATTCATTGAGGATATCGGTTTGGCGATTTCTGGCGGACTCAACACGTTCAAAGCCACATAAATCCAAAGATTGCTATCCCAGAAAGTTTTATCTTGCATTGCGTTCTTCTCTTGTCATCCATTCGATTTTATCAACCTTCGCAGCATCATTTTTAATGAAGTCGCGTAAGCCGTCAACAGCTTTATCTCAAGCTGCTTCGTCGGCATTGTGGATGTTCACTTTTGCCATCGGATGATTTTGTAAGTCGTCAAGGTATTTGGCAATCCATTGATATTCGGCTGCATTTTCTATGTTAATCGTGATTGTCATGTATGCAAGTTAGTGGTTTTTGTGGGAATATTCAAATGAGGTCTTTCAACCTGTCAGGATGTTGACTACTGTGCGTGATAGCGATGATTTCTACTGTTTTATCTTCCTCGTTTACAAAAAATATGATTTTGTATTTCCATTTGAGGACAAAACGATATACCTCATCTTCGCTACTGATTTCGTGAACAATAGGTAATCCGGTGGGAAATTTTTCGAGCTTGCGAGTTTCGTTGATGATACCAATTCTTACATTTTGGGCAGTGGTTTCACTGACATTTCTTCGCAGATAAGCAACGATGTCATAGATGTCGTCCCAAACCTCGTCGGTTATGGTAACACGATAAGTTTCTACCATTTCTCCGATTCTTTTTCCAATTCATCTAATGTTCGATAATGTCCTTCCTTGATACGTGCCCTCGCTGCCCTTGCACGTTCTTTAAATGCTTTTGCTCTAATCGGCTCACCTTCAATGGTATAGCCGATAATTGGGTCATCTTCTACATAGGCATTCAGCTTTTGAAGTTCATCCTCAGAAGCGGTGTCAATGTACTGGTATAATTTTTCTTTTAATTCTGTCGTACTCATTTTATTGTGTTTGTTGTGATTGTCATGTATGCAAGTTAGCGGTTTTTGGGAGAATATTCAAATGAGCAAAAAGCGACTAAACCAAGACATTCTGTGCTTTGATAATCTCTCGCAAACCTTTCATAATTCGCAAAATATCATAAAGGTCATCGCGAGTAGCGATGTATTCATCGCTGATGCAATAGGCGTTATCTTTCAGCGTTACGAAAAACCAATTTCGCCCTGCAACGTAAGCACCGTAAATCGGAAATTCGTTATCATTCAGTGCTTGTGCGGTCAACATGGCTATCAATAACTGTCCAAGAGGGTCGTTGTCTGCGCCTTTTTCTTTTTTGTATTCATGCAAACAAAAATAGGGTGCTTTTGGCTCATAATCACCTGTGGCTATCATCAAATCTACCTCTCCGCTGACTTCTTTACCGTCGATTTCACCTTTTAATCTTCGATTAGCAAAGGACTTAAATTGTTCAGTATCGTAATCCACCAATTCAATGATAAAGGAAATGAATTTGATGATAAGTTCCTGTTCGTTCCAAATATCTACGTAGCGTTTGAGTTTCTTCTGCAAGCCGTCTAATCGCTCTTTTTCCGCATCTGTTACCTCTATATCGTAGTCCACCCATGCGTCCAAATCGTCACATTGTAGTTTAGTTTTTAAGCCAAATTCATCGGCAATATCCTGTCGTGTCCAGTGTTTGAATGTTTTCATTACATATCTTCTTGTTGTGTGAATCATATACATGCAAGTTAGCGGTTTTTGGCTAAATATTCAAATGAACAATAAGCCGCACACGAACAAACCGCAACAGCTTACCAAGTCAAAAAGCCGAAAAATAAGCACCACGACACCCACCAAAAAGCAAGTCGTCATTCCGCACTTGATGCGGAATCTGTGATGACTTGGCATGATGCCAGATAGTAGCTTCGGGGTGAAATGGTGCTGAAAGTCGGGCAGATTCCGCGTCGGGGCGTGGCATGACGGGTTGATATTTGTAGGAGTAGAATGGCGGTTTTTTTGTAGAAATGGAAAAGGCATTTGCAAAAATACTTTCTTACCATACATCAATTTTTTTACAAACTCCTTGCTTTACCTTTGTATCAAATTATTAATCATAAATAATAGATACAAGAATGAAAGCACTACAAATCGTAAAATACGGCGAAATTAAAGACAGTTTAGCCTTTAATGAAGTCGATAAACCAAGCGTACAAGCTGTAGACGTACTCATCGAAGTCAAGGCGGCTGCCATCAATCCAATAGACAAAAGTATCATCTTAGGAAACCTACATGGCTTGATTCCCATTCCGTTTCCGAGTACCTCCGCTTACGATGTCAGCGGCATTATAGTCGAAAAAGGAGCCGACGTAACCAAGCTTGAAATTGGCGACTTGGTGTATGCCAGAGTGCCGCAAGAACAAATGGGTACAATCGCAGAATATGTTCCCGTAAACAACATGGCAGTATCCAAAAAACCCGGAAATATCTCTTTCGAAGAAGCTGCCAGTATTCCATTGGCAGGACTTACCGCCTTTCAATCTTTAGAACATGTTGGTATCAAAGAAAACGACAAAATTCTGATTCACGCAGGTTCGGGTGGCGTGGGTAGTTTCGCTATCCAATACGCCAAAGCAAAAGGTGCTTACGTATATACGACCACCAGCACAGGCAATGTAAAATGGGTCAAAGAACTTGGCGCAGACCGCGTCATTGATTACAAAACCGAGGATTACAAAACCATCGTAAAAGACGCTGATATTGTATTTGATACACTTGGTAAAAACTACACATTAGAAGCCTTTGAGGTCGTCAAAAAGGGCGGAAAAGTGGTGAGCGTTGTCGGTCCGATAGATGAAGAAAGTGCTAAAATGTTCGGTATGGCAGACTACAAATTGCCCGAAGAATTAGCCCAACTTATTAGTGAGAAAGGGGCTTCGTACAAATTCATTTTCATGCACCCAAATGGCGTTCATTTAGGACAAATAAAGTCATTGATAGAAGACGAAAAAATCAAACCCATCATTGACAAGGTGTATCCCTTCAATGAAAGTATTGAGGCATTCGCACACCTCGCAACAGGCAGAGCGAAAGGTAAAATCGTCATAAAAATTAATTGAGTGGTGTCACAAATCAGTGGTGAGTAAATTAGCTTGGGCGTGTCCCCCTCCTTATCAGTCGGGGGTCGGGCTATCCGGCACTCTCTCCACTCCGCTATCGCTACGTTTCGTTCAAACAACACCTCCTATCCCTCACGCAAAAAACGAGCAATCGCGAGTCAAAGCTGTATGAAATAATATTTTTTTTGGTAAAAATAAGGAACACGAGATAAATAAGTTTACCAACTTGGGTAGGTCATTTTGTGCTTAGTTTTCGTCTTGAAAGAGGGCGTTTATCTGGATAAACAACTGATTTCAAGGCGGAAAATAAGTGCAAAAGAAGCAGCCAAGATGGTAAAGTTATTTTTTTCGCGTTCCTAAGTCCCAAAGGGACGACATATACTAACAATGGGCGTAAGTAAGCCCATTGCTCCAAACAAAACCACTTCGCCAGCCCTGAAAGGGCGATATAGCGCGACATTTCGCCCTTTCAGGGCTGACGAGATACCTTAAGAGACTTGGGGCTTACGCCCCAAGCTAACATATAGCACCCCTTTGGGGTTTTTACGAACAAAATTACTATTCAGTAGAATAGACTTTTTTAAATATAAAATAAAAAAATCATGATAATAAAAATATTAATCGCATTAGCAGGTATTCTTATTCTTGGATTTATAGTGTTATACATTATGTCCCGACCACAACAAGAGGCGGATGGTTCTTATATGCCTTCAAAATTGGCTTTAAAATTAGCGACTGTTGATGTCAGTGATTTTGAAAATGTGAGCTATCAAAGATATCAAGGAAACAAGAAAAAAATACTCGCGATTTTCACCGAAGAGAAGAACATGACCATGAAAAATGGCAAAATGTTTTCTACCGGAAACCACCCGATAGAGGCACTTTTGCCGATGTTGCACCTCAAAAATGCGGGCTTTGAATTTGAAATAGCGACCCCAACCGGAAAGCCAGTTGTATTTGAAATGTGGGCGTTTCCGAATGACGATGAGCATGTAAAAGCCATCTACAGTGAATACAAATCCAGCTTTGAGCGACCCAAGAAATTAGCCGATTTCATCAACACTTCATTTGAAGATGCGGCATCTTACGCTGCGGTTTTTGTACCGGGCGGACACGGCGCGATGATAGGTATTCCGGAAGATAGAAACGTTGGAAAAATACTGAATTGGGCGCACGAAAGCGACTTATTTACGATAACGCTTTGTCACGGACCGGGTTCCTTATTAGCGACTACATTAGACAATCAAAAATTCCTCTACGACGGATATAATATGGCTGTCTTCCCCGATGCTATCGACAAACAAACGCCTATGATTGGCTACTTGCCGGGACACATGCCACGCGGTTTGAGCGAAAAATTAAAAGGTTTGGGCGCGACACTGATGAATACGAAATCAGATGATACTGTCTGTATAGATAGAAAATTAATCACAGGCGCGAGTCCTTTAGCTTCCAACGAATTGGGGAAATTGGCGGCTAATACTTTATTGGCAGCATTGAAGTAAAAACAAAACCAAATTTAGCAACAACCGTTATTCCGCAACCCATTGTGGAATGACGGTTGTTTTTCATTATTTCCACGCTGTCCTTCAGCGAGTTTTAAGCGCGAGACCGGATATTTGGAATATTTATTAGTAAATGTATTTTATTATTTACTTTTATCAAACAAATGGCAAAATTAGTTTTAGAAATATCAAATTACCTCATAATTTGGTTTTTAATGGTGAAAAAAAATGAATTGACATGTCTAAAGTTCAAATAAAAACAGAAATAGATTTATTAGCTGTTCTTCCTCAATTAGAGACGAGTGATTTAGAACGGTATGCTAAAGAAATTGCTAAATTATTGATACAGCGGAAAGCAAAAAGCAAAAAGGCTAAGATTGCTGAATTATTGAGAAGATTAAACGAAGAATGTGTATTGCCTGAAGGAGATTTAGACCGTTTTTATGAACTAAAATCCAAACGGGAAAAAGCAGAATTGCCCCCAAAAGAACTAAAAACGTTTTTCAAGTTAATTCAAGAAGAAGAAAAATTAAGAATCAAAAGGATAGAAGTTTTAGGAGAGCTTGCTCAACTTAAAGATATTCCACTCGCCAAGTTGAATAAAGAATTGGGCATCAAAATTGCTAAACGTGCCTAATTCTATGCTCTTAATAATCCAAAGAAATATCTTCAAACAATTCATGCAGTACACCGTGCCAAGCACTGAAGCCAATGCTCACTTATCACGATTTAAGTAAATGTACATTCTCGACTTGTTCTACCGGAGTATTTAATATTCTCAAAGCATCTTGAACATGTGAGCTTGTTAAGCCGATTAATGGCTTTGTTAAAACTAATCTTGTTTTCAAATAGCTCGACAAACCATTTAATGATTTATCATCATCAATAATTAAAAAATTATCAATATTATCATTGGAAGTGTACCAATTTGTAATCTCTTCTAATCTACTTAAATGACGATGATTTTGTGGTAATTTATCTATATTATTAATTGATATGCCTCTGTTTTTAAATATTACAGCCCACTGTTCCAATGAAAATCTACTTTTATGAGAGGTTGTTAATAAAATATCTGCCTTACTTTTATCAATAATTTCATTTAAAGCTTGTACAGATTTGGAATTAAACATAGCAAAACCATCCTCTAAAATAGGAGGCGCACTCCAAGATTTGGCAGAAACCATTACTCCATCTATGTCTAATAATATTAACATAATACAAAAATAAGCTATTTTATTCAATAATGCTTTCAATCTCCTCAATTTTCATGTTGTTGTATCGGGCATCCAATGCATTTAACATGTTGATTTTTGAAGGTGAATCCCAGTCATCAACCGTAAACTCAACAGTTTTCTAAGTAAAATCGTTCACAACACTTGGTTTTGGATAATTTGACACAATTTCTATGTCAAAATCTGATAGTAAGGAACTTATATATCTATGATGACCATCAACAATCAAATTATCCAAAGACACATGTATGGGCGGAAATTTTAATTTATTTAACATTTTTTTATATATTCTCTCAATTATCGGTATTGATAAGGCACTCTGATTAGGTAATAGTAATTCACCTTTTTCGCTTATTTTGGTCAGTATTAATTCTTTAGTTAAATTCATAACTCAAATATAATAGAAAAAAGGTGTACACTATAATAAAAGTAAAAAAGCCAATACTCGAACTCTTCATTAGAGAAAAATCAAGTATCAAAAAACAAATTTAAAAGCAACCGTCATTCCGCAACTCAATGTGGAATGGCGGTTGTTTCAGTTTTCAGCTTTTTATCGTAATTTTAGGCATTTGAATGAAAAATATACGCAATCGTGTATTTTCAAGTTTACTTTCATCAAAAAGATAAATGAATATAAAACAAGTAAAATATGAATTACAAAATCTCATTTCGGGAAAGAGCGGCGCAAGCTATGATGCGCTTATCCAGACAGTCGCCAGTTACCTTAGAAGCGGCAAGAGAGCAAGTCCAATGGCTGAAGAAAAACACCAAAACAAAGCACAAGAAACAAAGGAGTTGATTGACTTTGCGAAATCAAATAACCTAATAATAGAGAACATTCCAGAGGAAAGATTTATAGCAAGTGGCGCAGAGCAAAAAGTTTATATCACAGGGGGCAAATATGTTATCAAGCTAAATGATGCCATATATTATGCTTCGTGGGAAGATTACTTTTACAATCTACTCTTGCATAATTACTTTTTTGCTGATACAGCTTATCAGCTATTAGGTTTTCATTTGTCTGACAATACTTTTTACGCAGTAGTTCAACAACCTTATATAAAAGCAGACAGCATAACGAGTCTGAAAGAAGTAAAAGATTTTATGGCTGCCAACGGTTTTGAAAATAAAAAGCGCAACGATTATGAAAATCTAAACCTTGGATTGATTATAGAAGATTTGCACGATGAAAACGTATTGACAGCGGAAGGGATGCTCCATTTTATTGATACCGTTTTCTTTATCAAGCCAGATAGGTTTTGGGATTAGGATAAATAAGAAAAATGAACGCAGCCTCAAATAAATAAGCCTTCAGTGCAAAACAAAAAAACAAATTTAAAAGCAACCGTCATTCCGCAACCCAATGTGGGATGACGGTTGTTTCAGTTTTCAGCTTTTATCGTAATTTCAGGCATTTGAATGAAAAATATACGCAATCGTGTATTTTTAAGTTGGATGTAATTAGAAGAAAAAAAGTACTCAGGGAAGACGAAAAAAATAATCTACCCGTCTGAATCGTTATTTAGGGTAGATTATTTTCTTCGTCTTCCCTTATCTAACTCAAAATTTGACGAACCATTTCTTTGTAATTATTTTGAATTGTATCAATAACCAAAGATTTATCTGAATTTAATCCCGGAATAAAATCTATATCATTGTACTCCCGCATATATTTATCGCCCCACAAGGTGTATTCTACGATAAGGGGAGTCAAATCAATACCTTTTTCTGATAGAAGGTAGATATTCTCCTTTTGGTTATCGGGTAATTTTCTTTTAGAAAGTAAACCATACGATTCCAATAGCTTAAATCTTGCCGATAAGATACTTGGAGCAATTTTTTCGTCTGATTCAGATATTTCTTTAAATGTTTTTTTGTGTTTTACAAGCATATCTCTAACAATTAATAAAGACCATCTATCTCCCATTACATCTAATAACGAAGCAATTGGGCATCCTGAGCGAAATTTTTTTTTCATTTTTATTTAATTATTACTATCAATTTGATAGTAATTATTACTTTTGCTTTCAATTCAATAGCAAAAATATAAAAATAAATCAAGAATTATGTTAGCAGGTCATTTTACTACGGCATTAATAGCCAAACAGAAATTTCCAAAAGGAACTTTATTGTATTTTCTAATCATCTCGCAGTTGCAAGATTTTTTATGGTTTTTATTTCATTATTTAGGACTTGAACCTACTAATCCTAGTGATGCTTTTGATGCCACCTTAAGCAATATGGCAGTAGATATGTTGTATAGTCACGATTTAATACCTCAATTATTTTGGTTGGCTCTTGTATTCGTAATTGGAAAATTCTTATTTAAAAGTACGCAAATAGGATTAGTAAGCATGGCTTTAGTAACAGCCCACTTTGTATTAGATTTCTTTTCCGGTCATATGCATCATTTGTTTGGAGCGGATACAATGGAAGCTGGTCTTGGTTTGTATGCTTCCAATCCATATTTAGCCATTTTTATAGAAGCTATATTTAGTGTTGGCGCACTTTGGTATTTCTTTAGAGAAGAAGCAAAAATGGGAATTATAAGAACCATTAAAAATAGAGTTGCTATTATTTCTGTTTTCGCTTATGGAATTATTTTCATGTTACTCATTGCAACACGTTCTTTTAGAGACATATTCAATATTCCGGAATTTGATTTAGGTTTTAATACCAATATGCCTACGCTCATTTTTACTTATGCAGCAATGCTATATTGCTTGAATTATTTTGTACCGAAATTTAAGCTAAGGAGATAGAAAATGAAAATTACAGCAAACCGTTGCCAGCCGTCAGTAAATTTAAAACACCAACAAGCTAAGTAAACAACAACCGTCATTCCGCAGCTCAATGTGGAATGACGGTTGTTTTTGAAATATAAGCTATTCCTTGCTTAATTCCGCCTTGAAAATCATCTTATTTTTTCGTAAATTTGAAATAATAAACACAGTCATAAAAATCAACATCGCCAACCTATGGCAAAAGACAAATATCACTATCTTGTAAAAGAGGCACTTATCGTAGAAGGTTGGAAGATTACACATGATCCATATCCGTTAAAAGAGTGGCATCCTGATTGGGAAATTGATTTAGGTGCTGAAAAATTAATCGCGGCTGAAAAAGGCAAAGAAAAAATAGCGGTAGAAATCAAGTCATTCAGAGCCTTATCTTTTGCTTATGAGTTTCATACAGCGATAGGACAATACTTCAATTATCGCGTAAGCCTGAAAGACATGGAAGATGATAGAGTTTTGTATATGGCTGTTCCCTTAAGTAAATGGGAAACAGAGTTTGTGAGGGCAGGAATTATAGCTTCCATGAAGGCGATGAATGCAAAAATTATTGTTTACAATGTTGACACAAAAAAAATTGAACAATGGATAGCGTACAATCAAAAATAGCTACACACCAAAAAGTATTAATCCAATACATCACCAAACTTGCCGAAGAACGTAACAACGCACTCGGTAATGATATGACCTATCAAGCGGTTATTGATACACAAGGTAATCATTATCAATTAGTTAAAATTGGTTGGAGCGGACAACGACATATTTATAGCGTACTCATGCACTTTGATATCAGCCCTGAAACCGGCAATATTTGGGTGCAACAAAACAACACTGAAATTCTGATTGACCGCGATTTAGCGAAATACGATATTCCTAAAAAACACTTTGTCGCAGGTTTTCATCTGCCGAGTATGCGCGAAGATACAGAGTTTGCGGTTGCTTGAAAGTAGATAATTTGTACGCCTTCCGACCATGATTTTCAGCTTTTTATAGTAATTTCAGGCATCTGAATGGAAAATATACGCAATCGTGTATTTTTAAGTTGTGTGTAATTTGACAAAACCGAACTGAAATAAATGAACGAAATAAATTTACCATATCACTTAATAATTCCAAGCTTGATTTCATTTTTGATTTTGGGAATAATAACGCTGAAAAGGAAAAAGTTATTCGCGAATGGAAAATGGAAATGGTTTTGGATAAGCACAACAATATTTTTCGGAATTTATCTTCTAATTGTCGGAGAAGCAACTTATTCTGACATTTCATTAGAATTGGCTCTACAAAAATTTGATTTGAATGGAGACGGATTTTTTAGCGGAGAAGAAATTACTACCGAACAAAATGAGGCGATGCGAAAATTGATACCTGACACAGGACGAAATTTCTCATCGATAACTGGACTGATTTTTTCTGTAATTATAGCATTGTTTGTTTTTATTGGTGGAATAATAATTGAAAAAATAAACATGAACCGAATAAAAACTACACACAATAAATAAGCCTTTATACGACACAACCTGCCAAGCACTCAAGCCAATACAAAACAAAAAACAAATTTAAAAGCAACCGTCATTCCACAACCCAATGTGGGATGGCGTTTTTTTGGTAGAGCAATACTTTAAGCGACTTATCAGCCGTTAATAAGTTTTTCCCTTAATAATCCAAAGAAATATCTTCAAACAAGACATCCAAAGTAATATGATTTTCAATTAATCCGAGACTATGCGTGTTAGACTTAAAACCAAATGCGGTTATCATCGCCCAAGAGAGGTGTTTTTTCGTTTTAGTGGTGCTTTGAAAAACATACTTTTTTTGATGTAACTGTTCTGCATACGATTTAGAAAGACTATAAACTTCCTTATGAAACTTCATTTCTATTAAATTAATAACGGCGTCTGCCCTATCCAAAACTAAATCTATCTGCCCCCCCTTTTCATTTGGAGTGCCTCTTTTTATAAAGGAGTAAGGAATCGTATAAACATTGGCAATACCCAAGGCTTTTTTAATTTGTAAAAGGTGTTTCATACATATGCTTTCAAAGGTGTAGCCACTCCAACTTTTATATCCGGCGCTTTGGCTTAGGTGCTGCCAAGTCCCCGGACCCGCATTTACTTTATCCTCTATAAATTGTAAATAAAACAGCGAATATTCATCCGTCAAGCGATACAGTTTTTCTTTTTTCTTTTTACCAAACGGATGATAAGAAGTGATAAATCCGGATTGCTCCAATTCTTCTAAAACTCTCGTGGTTCCTCCTCCATTTGTGATTTTTGTGATTTCAATAATATCCTTCCGCACCAGCCCCTTTCTCTTTTGAGCTAAAGCTCTAACCACTGCAATATGATTATCCGCCTTTTCAAATAAAGAAGGATATAATTTTGAAAATTCATCGGTTAAAATCCCTGCATTGGAAAAACAGAGATAATCAATATTTTGAATGACACTTCGAGCTGCCCTGACTTCTTTTAGATAATGCGGAATGCCTCCTATCGCCATATACAAGTGCATAATCTGATAACGGTCAAAATTGATATGCCGACTTTTCAGGTATTTTTCTGTTTCCGCTAAGGTGAAGGGCTGGAGATAAATTCGTTTGGTAATACGATTGTGCAAGCCGCCTTTGTGATGCACGACTTTCTGAATCATCCATGAGGCGGCAGAGCCACAAATCACCACAACGATATTTTCTCGCGATGCCCAACTGTTCCAGAAATAGGCTAAAGCACTCAAGAAGTCCGACTTAGCCGTTGCCAGCCACGGCAATTCATCAAAAAACACCACCTTTTTGTCTTTGCCCATTAATGGTTTAAGGTAATTTATCAGTAATTGAAATGCCTCAAACCAGCCGGTTGGTGTTTGAATAGGAAAATCAGGATTGATAACTTGTGTCAATTGCGCTGCAAAATTTTTTAACTGCCCGCCTAAAGACACCGTTTGCAGTCCTGATATTTCAAATACAATTTGCTTTTCATAAACACAAGTAATCAAAAATGTTTTACCAATTCTACGCCTTCCTATTACGGCTACCATTTCCGCTTCCGAAGAATCAATCGCCTCCTTTAAAACCTTTTTTTCTAATTTTCTACCAATAAATTCAATTGCCATGATTGTTGAATATGTTATTAAATCTACTTTTAGCAACTTTCAGAAATTTATAGATTGCTAAATCTGTGTAAATATAACAACTTTTAGCAATTTTCATAAATTTATAAGTTGCCAAATCTATGTAAAATTATTATTTCAATTTAAAATGGTCGGCTACCTACCATGATTTTCAGCTTTTTATAGTAATTTTAGGCATCTGAATGAAAAATATACGCAATCGTGTATTTTAAGTTCGAGGCAACGAAAGAAAAAGAAACAAAAAATTGCAAGATAAAATCAACTTGTGTAGATTTACACAAGTTCAAATACTAAAGCAATTTTTAATATGAAAGGAGAGATTATTCTTTATCAAACCGAGAACGGACAAACTAAAATTGAAGTAATATTAGATAATGATTAGACTTTAGACAAAATACTTTTATGGTGACCACTGGTCTCCGCCAAATACATGCAAATAAAATATAATATTTCCGATAAATCTATTCAAGCTGCTCAATTTTTTGTTTACAATTACGCTGATTTTTGTGTTTTCGGGTAGGTGGATGATATTTACGCTTGGTAAAAACGATGCCTTGTTTGCGTCCTTTACCATTTTTGAACTCTTGGGGTTTAAAGGGGGGCAAATCAAAAGTTAAAAAAGTCTTTTAGCGGCTTTTCGGGTCATAGCAACGGACTTTCGTTTGTCGGATTTCTGTGCTCTTTTGACTTCGGGTAAATATTTTTCCCATGGTTTGACACAAAGCTCAATTTCGTCAGCCGCCGCATAAAGTAACCAATAAGCGAGTTGAACTGCTGTAGTGGTATTGAAAAAAAGGACTTTCACTTAGTTGTACCGGGCATCGGGCAGTTGTCTGGCTGCATAAGGCCATGATAATATTCGACAAGCCTTTGGCATGATTCAAGTCAAACTTTAAAGTATCATGGCAAAACTGTTCTGCTTTTGTTGTTCTATTCACACATTACAACTAGCAGTAGTTTTGCCTATTTTTTTTAAACGACTTTTCGTCCAAAGTCTAATTATTTTAATTTCTTTCACTACAAATAATGACTACTTAGGGAAGAGGAAATCAATCAAGAAATCCAAGCCCAACAACAAAAATTCACCAAAGCCGGCAAAGAAAAAAAGCTACAAGACCTAAAAGATTTTATTGAAAATAAAGCGGTCAAAGTAGATAAAATCGAATTTATGACCAGAGAAGAAATCCATGCCAAATAGAATCTTTTGGGATAAAATGAGCAAAAAGCCGCACAACACAGTTCAAGTCATTTCATTCTTCTTCACCCAAGCCACCCAAATGCTCAATGTCATTCAAATCTTTCGCACGGTTCACCGCCTTTTTTTGTCGGATAAGGTCATCCAAATGAATCACTCTGATGTTTAGTCCGTCCACTTCTTTCATTTCGGCATTTTCAAATGTCTCATCAAAATCTAATTCTTTTGGTTGAGTCAGAATATCAATACTCACAGGCGGCATTCCAAAGGTGAATACATCTAATTTGGCATTATGCAGAAAATTATCCAAGGTCATATCAAACATCGGCATCCCAAACTCCCGAAAAGCCAGTTGTAATTTGCGATAATTTTCTTCGCTTTTTCGCACAAAAATATCCATATCACCTGTATTACGCGAGTAGCCGTACAGAATCACCGCATATCCTCCGAGCAAGATATAATCCACATTATTATTGTTTAATGCAGTGATAAAATCCTGAAAATCAGCATTAAAAATATTCATCAGTTGGCGAGTTTTCGCATAGAAAAAGCGGTTCTGTCCATACGCGGTGGGTTATTCAAATCAAAATTGTAGGCAATACTATTGAGATAAAAAGCCGCCCGAAAACGCTCTTCTATGCTTTGCTTTTTCCAATATTCGTATTGCATATCTGCCTCCTCGAAAGTTTGCATCTTGAAGGCGGTGCGGTCTAATTTGTAGTCATTCATTGCTTCGCAAGTTAGCGGTTTTTAACTAAATATTCAAATGAGCAAAAAGCCGCGCAAAACAAATTCCAAACAGAAAAACAATCACCATTTACATTTATGATAATCCATTTTCTCTAACAACAATATAATCACGTTCTGACGTTGATTCGTCGCCTTTAATTACTTTTGAATCGTATATTAAACTAATAGGGTCACTTAGGCTGTAAACAATAGAGTTGTGGTTATCAATGTTTATTAAGTCGTTATTATTTGGGTAGGATTTATATGGAGTTTTGTTGTATTCTGGTTTCATCGTCTTAATTAGTGCCTTTTCAGCATCTAACGATAAGGTTTTATTAGTAGGCATTTGATAATTTATGGAGTTATAAAAATCTTCTGTTTTTAATTCCCCTCTCCAAAGTTTGATACTACTTTCCCCAACAACACGAAATAGTAAAATGGTTATTTCTTGGGAAGGAATATCTCCGTATGTAAAAGCTATTTCATGTGATAAAACATCTTGGAAGTTACTATGTCCTGTTAGTCTTTTACAAATATTTTGTTCTGTAGCTTTCCCTACATAATGTACTTTATAATTCAAAAAATTTCTAATGTCTCCCACAACTTTTGCACCTATAAACCCACGCCAAAAGTTTTGAAGAAATCTCTCAGGATATAACCAAAACAATAATTTTTCCCCTCCGCTTTTATCAATTTCACGTATGAAAATATTATCTACACCACTATAAGGTGGTACTTTTTCAAACTTTCGGTATTTATTTGTGCCTAAACATATTTGAATGTCCTGAATGTCTTTACTTGCGTTCGCCATAATGTGTTTTTGGTGTATTGGCATTTCACAATACAAAACCTCATCATTATTGGGCTGGTGAATCTCAAATTTAATATGGGTGTCACTACTCAAATCAAAGTTGTTAAAACTTAAATCTCTTCTTTGAGCAATTATGTATAGATGACTATCATAGAGACATTCTATAAACTCCTTTTCTTTACGTAAAATATTAAAAACGTATGCATTAACGGGAGAATGAGCTAATTGCAAGCGATTAGATAAAACGCCATTTTTATTCATAATACAGATTTAAAATCATTACGATAATTATATTTAATCTTCCCTTTCTACCGTCAAATTCGCATAATTGTGTTCAATATAATCTTCAGCACTTGACTTCTCGTTCAATTCCGATATTAAATTATCTAAAAGTTCATTTATGAAAAATAAAATGTCAGAAATGCTACTATAATTTATAGGGGAATTTTTTACAAATTTATATTGAGTCCCCTTATAAGGAATATTAGCTTTGTAACTGGAAATTCCACCGTTATGCATTGAGTTTCGTATATTAGACAATATCTTCCATAGGTTCAGACAATCAGCACTTAGATTAAATTTTTTACCCAAATTTTTGACCGTGATACTTATTTTGGTGTGTTTAATCTTATCATATTTTTCAGCTATCAATCGAAGATAATTTTCAATTTGAACGAATGCAAAAATTAGAAAAGAATTGGAAGCTCCATTGATATAATTAGAAACAACTTTATCCATATAGGCTGCATTTATATTTTCTGTTTTATAGCCACCTTTTTCATAAAATTCTATTTCTTGGAGCTCTTTTGATAGAGTTAAGCTCAACAATAAATTCTGAACATATCCACTTAGAAGTATAAAGATTAAAGAACGAGCGTCATTATCTTGATAAATAGATTCACTCCTTTTAGTTAAGCATTTTTGATTCAAATCATCAATTTCATTGATAATATCATCAATATTTACTTTTTTTACTATTATTTCTTTCATGTTAAATTTTTGATTAACGCATTTATCTGCGAAAAGATATTTATCTCCACAAAGCACACATCAGACATTTACATATTGTAATTATTTTTTTAATAATCTGCAAACTTGAACTTGAAACTTACGCTTGAACTTGCACTTAAACCCTACTCATCCACCTCCTCCCGCACCCCACTCCGCATACTATCCACCGTCAAATGCTCCCTCGTAAAATTACACCACTTACAAGTTTCCTTCCCGCAGCCCTCGAAAAAATCGTGTTGACGAATACTCGCATACACCTCACGCACCTGTGCGCGAACTACCTCAACATCAGCCGCTTGCAGTGGGTACGACACCCGTTTGAAGGCATCTTTTTTATCCTTTTCCATATAGTCAATCTCGCCAGATGTGATGACATAAGGCGCATTGCGGTAGTTTTCCAATAGGATTTTATAGAAATGCACCTGTCGCCAATAATCGCCGCCTTTGGGGTGTTTATCGTTGGGTGCGGTCGTCTTTTCGGGTCTTGGTTTGCCGGTTTTATAATCGACGGCGTGGGCGGTGTTGTCCTTGTGGATTTCGAGTTTGTCGATGATGCCCGATAGCGGGATGCCCTCCATTTCTACGTTGCGGACGTGCATTTCGACCTCGATGTGCTTGTGCCAAGTGCCGACCCGTGCGGCGTGGTAGTCCGGCAGCAATAAGCGACCGCGTTCGAGACTGCGTTGGTAGCCTTGTTCGGTAAAAAACAGGCGTTGGCGACGCATTTCACGTTCAAAATCGCGTATCATCACCGCCGCATCGGGAAAGGCTTTTTCTTTCGACATTTTCATCCGTATAAACAATCGCTCGACCGCATAGTGCATCGACGTACCATAAGCCGCCGGCTCGCTCGACGTACTCGGAATCTTCAAGACATATTCAAAATAAAAACTCAAAGGACAATCCAAATACGTGTTCAAACCCGACGCACTCAGCGTGTAGCCCTCCAACATCGCCTCCAATTCTTCGCTCGTAAATGGCTGCGTCAAAACGGGTTTTTCCACCTCCATCACCGCGAGAACTTGGGCGCGTAGGAGTGCGTCTGCATCGGGCATGGCGGTGTGTGTGGCTAGGGCAGTTGCATCCGTGAGTTCGCTGACAAATTGCGCCGGAGAAAGTTTTTTTCCTTCCAACGAATTTTTATTTATCGAAATATGTAAAGCCTTCTTAGCCCGCGTCATCGCTACGTAAAATACGCGACGCGCAGCTTCCATGCTATCTTGTTCTTCGCTTGTAATCGTGAGGTTTTCGGGTAGCGTAAATTGGTAGCGACTCATACTTTTCGGCTCCCAATCCGACCCGCAATCTATCATAAAAACGTACTCAAATTCGAGTCCTTTCGAGCTGTGGGCGGTCACGAGATTGACCCCGCCGCCTTCCGTTCCCGACACCTGCAACATACCAAGTGCCAACTTATTTTCTGTCATCCGACGAATGAGTGCGAAAAGTTGTCGCAGGTCAAAATCGGCACTTTTTTGGGCTTCGAGTCGCACAAAATCAAAGAGCGTAAACACCATTTTTGTCTGCCAGGCTTTGTCGTCGGCTTGGGTCATTTGCCGCAGCAAACCACTGTGATTGATGAAGCGTTCCAAGACCACAGGCAAGGCAAAATTGACATAATCCGCCAGCAATCGCGACAGCACTTCCTCAAATCGCAGCATCGCCGCCGCGTCTTCCAATTTGAGGGCATGAAGCAATTTTTTATCGCGCAACACCTCGCGCCAACGTATCGGCGTATCCGCCCGTTTGCGTCTTTCGCTATTCAAACGCGACATGTACGCCGTCAAAGTAGCGATGTCGCGAATATTTATATTAAAAAAACTAAAGTGTAAGACTTTGTAGAGTTGGTGTTCGCCTGAATGTGGTGCGTCATATTCTTTTTGTAAATATTTTAAAAATTCTAAAATGTTTTGAATTAAATGTTCTTGTAAAATATCGACATTGCGCTTGGTGTGGTACGGGATATGTTCGGCTTCGAGCAAGCGGGTGAGGTAGTCTGCCTGTCGGTGTTTTTTGTAAATCACCGCGATTTCACTCGCCTTCGCACCCGCTTCAATGAGGGTTTTAATTTGCGAAGCTACATCCACCGCTTCATGGAAAATATTTTGATATTCAGTCACTTGCGGTAGTTCGGGCAGTTGTGAGACGGCATCGTTTGCAGCGCGAAGTTCCTTCGTGACTTGGTACTTTTTGAGTTGATTGAGCAAGCGCAATTCGTTGAGGTCAATCAGTGATTTCGAAGCATCCAAAATGTGCTGCGACGACCTGTAATTTTCCTGCAAAACCACCAACTCAATATCATCCGAATAGCGGTTATGAAAGTCCAAAATATTTTGCATTCGCGCCCCTTGAAACTCGTAAATCGACTGGTCATCATCGCCCACCACAAAGACATTCGGCTTCTCCCAAAAATCAATCAACATCGACATCAATTTATTTTGTGCGCCGTTGGTATCTTGAAATTCATCCACCAAAATATACAAATATTGCTCCTGATAGCGACGCAACAAATCCGTATTTTCCCGAAACGCACCCAGCACCCACAGTATCATATCCGCAAAATCGTAGCGGCGGCGGCGCGTCATTTCCTGTTCATATACGCGAAACAATTTGGCACCTTTCAGCAATTTTTCCATGCGTGCTTCCTCCTCACGCACCAGTCGCGGATTGAGGTCGCCCTTATTGTATTCCTTGTATTTTCTTCGGTACAAAAAACGCTCATTTTCGGGCATACTTTCCAAATGCTCTTGTACGCGGTCTTCGATATGCTCCACCGTCCAGCCTTCGGATTTCATGGTATCAAAGAGGTTTTCGAGGTGTTTTTGATAGTAAAAATTCTCCCCGCGCAAAGGCTTCAAAGGATGCGAAGCGGGCAAATCTTCCAAAATACCCTGTACGATTTCGATACGTTCCAATTTGCTCACAGCCTCCACATCGCGCAAACCAAAATGTCCTAAGTTGTTCTGAATGACAGTATTACAAAACCCATGAAAAGTAAATATATGCAGCTTATGACTTTCCGGTCCGATAAATTCCAACAGTCGCTCACGCATGGCGTGGGTAGCGGCATCGGTGTAGGTGAGGCACAAAATATTATGCGCCTTCGTATCTGTCCGACGAAGTATCTGCCCGATACGTGCGCTGAGGATATGCGTCTTGCCCGTGCCGGGTCCCGCCACCACGAGTACGGGTCCTTCGATGGCTTCTACCGCCTCGCGCTGGGCAGTATTCAAACCGCTGAGGATGTGGGCAAAGCGGGCTTCGTAGTCTTGGCGGGTGGCTTTTTTCATAGTTTGGTGCATGGATTTTACGGATTACGCGGATTTTTTATTTCGGCGAATGTGAACGATGTTTTGTCTCTAACGAGACAAGAGGAGAGAGGAGTTTAGCGTTTGTTACCGATGTTTTGTCCCTAATGGAACAATGTGATGCGGTATGTTGTGCCTTGTTACCAACATTTTGTCCCTATGAGACAAGGATGTTATTTGTTGTGCCGCTGTTACCGATATTTTGTTCCTATGGAACAATGTGGTATATTATGCTCGTGCACTGTTACCGATGTTTTGTCCTTATGGGACAATGGCGTGCGGTATTTTGTGTGTTGTTACCAATATTTTGTCCTTAACAGGACAAGGGATTCTGTTCGTTTTGATTTTGCTACCGATATTTAGCCTTTAACAAGGCTGATACATTTCAATTTCAAAGATTCCGTTGTTACCGATATTTTGTTCCTATGGAACAATGTGATATATTATGCTCATGCACTGTTACCGATGTTTTGTCCCTATGGGACAATGGCGTGCGGTATTTTGTGTGTTGTTACCAATATTTTGTCCTTAACAGGACAAGGGATTCTGTTCGT
>ENA-ORXT01002061-ORXT01002061.1-marine-metagenome-genome-assembly--contig:-NODE-2061-length-25095-cov-3.731673_pt1 | contig 25095 bp, 25 predicted proteins | sample MGYA00237868_ERZ511482 | MGnify/ENA metagenome assembly ERZ511482
ATTTTTTTGCAGCAGAATCTAACTATGGGACTACCTTTGAACTAAAGCATTTGATTGATGAATGCCACGGTAAAGGAATTAGAGTTATTGTAGACGGGATTTATAATCACTCCAATACTGAATGTCCTCTAACTCAAATCGACCATGATTACTGGTTTCATCACGATCCTACCGACCCCGATAATAGCTGGGGTCCAGAATTTAACTACGAAAAATACGACGAGAATTTAGATATCAAGCCCGCCTGGGAATATATTGGCGATAATGTTAAATTCTGGATTGAGGAATATCATATTGATGGTATTCGCTATGATGCAGCCAAACAGATTAATAATTACGATTTTCTACACTGGATCGTCGATCGCGCCAAGGAATATGCTGGGGTAAAGCCTTTTATTAATATTGCCGAAAACATTCCCGAAGATCCAGCTATTACCAATGTTGATGGCCCGATGGATAGCTGTTGGCACTACAGCTTTTATGCTAACATTACGGCTCAAATATGCGGCGATCGCTATGATGCAGAAGAATTAAAAGATATGATTGACTGTAAGCGTGGTGGCTTTATGGGCCCTACCAACGTAGTTAATTATCTTAGCAACCACGACCATAAAAGAGTCATGGTTGAGTTAGGTAATCGCAGTATTCTGAATCAGGCTGCTTTTAAAAGAGTCAAGCTTGGCGCAGTGTTGATGATGACTGCTGTTGGTATTCCTATGATGTGGATGGGGCAAGAGTTTGGTGATTATAATCCCCTCAATCAAGACGCTAGTAAAATTGATTGGACTCTACTAGCGGGAGATGACAACAAAGGTTTATTGGCTCATTACAAAGGTTTGATTAACCTTAGAAAAAATAATCACGCTTTATATACAGAAAACATTGCATTCTTCCACGAAGATCCAGAATCAAAGGTAATTGCCTATGTTCGGTGGAATGATGAGGGTTCGAGAGTAGTTGTGGTGGCAAACTTCTCCGACCAATTTTTGGCTGGTTATGCCGTACCTAATTTCCCAGCCGATGGTACTTGGCACGAATGGACTGGTAATTATGACCTCGAAGCAGGTAATGGTCAGATTTTGATCGACTTACCCGAATACGAAGCACAGGTGTTTGTTCAATAAATGCTGATGCCAAATTAACCATCATCTAAAGGCAATCGACCGATTGCCTTTACAGTGTTTATACATGCAAAACCCTATATGGTTCAATATCGATCGCTATGAAATTCAAAGTCGGATGTGAACTTGATTACGACGTTAACAGTGATAGCACAATTATTTTTAACATATGTGCAATAGAAAACGAACGTCAGCAAATAGTTGAAGAGAAGCTAGAGATTAAGCCAGATTCAGACAAAGAAAAATATATTGTTCCTCATACAGAAAATAGCTATCTACGCATAGTTTTGCCAGAGGGCAAGCTAGCCGTTTCTTATCAGGCAACAGTAGACTTGAATCGCCCTAGCGGCAGCCATGAAGACGCTCAAGAAATTCCTCCAGCAGAGATACCACTGGATATTATTCACTATATATACCCATCACGTTACTGTCAGAGCGATCGCTTGATGAAATTTGCCTTAGATGAGTTTGGTGACTGTGAGCCTGGCTATGCTAAAGTTCAAGCTATCTGTGACTGGATTTATTGCAAAGTTACCTATATGTCTGGCAGCAGCGATGCTCATACATCCGCTTATGATACCGTTACCGAAAGAGCAGGAGTTTGTCGAGATTTTGCCCATTTAGGCATCGCTTTTTGTCGTGCTTTGAATATTCCTGCCAGAATCGTTTCGGCATATGCTTGGCAATTAGATCCGCCTGACTTTCATGCCTGTTTTGAAGCCTATCTCGGTCATAAATGGCATTTATTCGATCCTACCCGTCTTGCACCCACTCAAAGCCTAGTACGTATCGGTACAGGAAGAGATGCAGCAGACATCGCCTTTGCTACAGTTTTTGGTGCAGTACAGCTAAACAAGATGAATGTACATATAGAAAAAATTCAATAGCGGTTGTAACAAATGTACCTACTTAGATAGATACGGAAAATTTGGCAATTGGATAGGCTTGAGGGTGAACAAATAATTTACTAAGCATGGAAACATTTGCAAGATTTGGCTATGCTGCCAAAGGCTTTGTCTATGGAGCGATCGGCATCTTAGCACTCTTAGCTGCATTTAGTGCTGGTGGAGATACAACCGATACATCAGGTGCATTGCAAGCAATTTCCGAACAACCCTTTGGAAAAATACTTTTAGGTTTAATCGCTGTCGGTTTGATAGGATACTCTATTTGGCGTTTAATTGAGGGAATCAAAGATCCAGAAGACAAAGGTACAGATGCCAAAGGGTTGTTGACTCGTTTAGGCTATCTGTTGAGTGGGATTACTTATATAGGAGTAGCTGCTAACGCGGGTTTATTGGCAATAGGATCAAGTAGCGGAGGGGGAGGTGATTCCAAGCAAGATTGGACTGCAATGGTTATGGAACAACCTTTTGGAAGATGGTTAGTTGGTATTGCTGGTGCAATCACTATTGGCATTGGTTTTTGGCGTATTTACCGCGCCTATAAAACCAAATTCCGCAAAAAATTGAACATGAGCGAACTCAATTCCGATCGACGAGACTTACTAGTTAATATTAGTCGCTTCGGAATAGCTGCTAGAGGATTTGTTTTTGTAATGATTGGCTTTTTCCTAATGCAGGCAGCAAAAAGCTACGATCCTCAAAAGGTAAAGGGATTAGACGGAGCATTGCTAACCTTAGCACAGCAGCCTTTTGGTAAAGCTTTACTAGGAATAATGGCATTGGGATTAATGGCATATGCTTCATATCTATTTGTCCAGGCTCGCTATCGCCTTATCGATGCTAGTTAAGATGATCGAGAATTTGAAATAACAGATTAAATATTTATCTATCCAGCGATAGATAAAAACTTAGATACAAATTATATATTTAATACCTTGGCTAGATTTTGAATTAAACAACTCTTGATATCTTGGTACAATTGAAGGCTTTTAGTTTGGAGATATATTTCCCATGACAATCGAAGCTGATAGTAAACAAGCTTATCAGGAAAAAGCAAAAGCACAGCTTGATAAATTGAATGCTCAGATAGATGAGTTGAAAACTAAAAGTAGACAAGTAAAAGCCGATGCTCAAGTAGAATATCAGGATAGATTGGCGAAACTATACAAAAAAAGAGATACTGCTCAAGTAAAGTTTCAAGAATTGCAGCAAAGTAGTGGAGCAGCCTGGACAGAAATGCAGCAAGGTTTAAACTCAGCTTTGAAAGAATTAAACAGTGCTTGGAAAAATGCTGTAAGCAAGTTTTAATTCATAATTATCGAAATTAAATTTAATCAAAGAGTAATAAAAAAATGGACATTATTAGACTTATCTGCGCTATATTTTTACCCCCTTTGGGAGTTTTTCTGCAAACAGGAATTAGCAAACAACTATTCATTAATATCTTGTTGACTTTATTAGGATATCTTCCTGGCATTATTCATGCAGTTTGGATAATTTTAAGAGTGAAGTAATCGATTCAATCGCAATCGAAAGCCTATAGATTTTTTGATTAATCTATAGGCTTTGTTGTTTTGATCTGGTTTACAAGAATTTATAGATCTGAAGCCGTATCAGGAGAGACTTCGATTATATTCTTACCTTCTTTTGCCAACTGCTGATCGGTAATTAAATCATTTAATTCATTGATGTCAACGCCTATCTCTTGACAAGCTTTCTGCAAACTTTCAGTGAACAAGCCAATATTATCATCGTAACCACAGTTTCTAGCTGCTGCTACACTTCCTTGTTTAGCATTAGCTTTGGCACAGTTAATTAATTCTATTCCTTGAAGCATATTCTTATAATATTAGGTAAATATCAGGTTACGTCGCGATCTCCATATCCATACAAATAGTATAAAATTTAATCTTGCTAACGGTTGAGATTAATTCGCTGCGGTGGTCAAACTCGGTGCTTCAACAATTTGTTCATTAGATTCAGCTTGAGCAATGTGCTGTTCTAATATCTCCAAGTTACGAATGTTGGCTTTAAAATAGGCATCAAAAATATCTCCAACCAGAGGAACGCTGCCCAAAATAGTTTCTAAAGCAACATTGCCCACCATTTTGCCAATTTCCTCTTTTTTAAGCCCAAAACTGGTAGCTAAATAAACCATATATGCTGAGATAAGACCCCCAATTAAATCTCCTCCCCCTGGGATCAAACCCAAAATTGGATCTAAACCAAAGCGAATTTTTGTGCCAGGAATACCAATAGCTGAATCTAAAAGCCTAGAGATCTTGCGAATTCTTTTTAGGTTCTTTAACTGTTGAATCTTATCCATCTAATTGTTGATAAATATAGCTTGTTACTAAATTGTAAAGCGATCGCTTTATATTTTCTTCTAGCTATAGATATAAATATAGCCAGAATAACAATCTGATTAAACTTTTTTTATTCATACCAAGCGTATAATGTATCATCATTCAAGATTAAGACCGACCCAGGAGTGTTGAGCGATCGCTTATGAGTTTTCTATCTAAATTATGCCTATCTTTAGGAATGACTGTTGCCATTACCGCCTGTGGAAGTCCATCAGGTACATCTGGTGGTCAAAACAGCAGCAGCACCCTAAAACTGCTCTATTGGCAAGCTCCAACCATTCTTAATCCTCATCTTTCCACTGGATTTAAAGATGCCGAAGCTAGTCGCATAACCCTCGAACCTTTGGCTAGTTTTGATAATGAAGGAAATCTAATTCCCTTTTTAGCAGCAGAAATACCCTCCACAGAAAATGGTGGTGTGGCTGAAGATGGAAAATCGGTTACGTGGAAACTCAAACAAGGGGTCAAGTGGTCTGATGGTCAACCTTTTACTGCTCAAGACGTAGTGTTTACCCATCAGTTTTTGAGCAATCCTAAAGTGGGTGCAGTCTCGGCTGGTACTTATCAAGTAGTGGAAAGTGTTGAAGCGATCGATGACTACACGGTAAAAGTTAATTTCAAAGAAGTCAATCCTGCTTGGTCATTGGTTTTTGTCGGTGGAGAAGGAATGATTCTGCCCAAACATGTCTATGAAAACTATAGCGGTGCCAATGCTAGAGAAGCACCAGCCAATCTTAAACCCATTGGCACAGGTGCTTATCGAGTGGTGGACTTTCGACCAGGAGATACGGCGATTTACGAACCAAATCCCGAATTTCGTCAGGCTGAAGGGCTAGGCTTTGAGCGGATAGAACTCAAAGGTGGTGGTGATGCCACTTCCGCAGCCAGGGCAGTATTACAGACAGGAGATGCAGATTTTGCCTACAATCTTCAGGTAGAAGCTCCAATCTTAGAAGAACTCGAAGCAGCAGGACAAGGGGCTGTGATATCCAACTATGGTGCGCTGATGGAGCGAATTATTATTAACCAGAGCGATCCTAATAAAGTTGCACCTTCTGGAGAACGTTCTAGCTTAGAATTTCCCCATCCTTTTTTGAGCGATCGCCAGGTTCGCGAAGCACTTTCTCTCGCCATAGACAGAGACATCGTAGCCGAGCAGCTATATGGCGTTACAGGCAAAGCTACTCCTAACTTTTTGGTTGCACCACCAGAATATGCTTCAACTAACACCAGCTATGAACATAATCCTGAAAAAGCCAAACAACTATTAGATGAAGCTGGTTGGAAAGACACCAACGGCAACGGCATTCGCGATAAAAACGGTACTGAAATGCAGATGGTGTTTCAAACTTCAGTTAATCCTCTGCGCCAGAAAACCCAAACAGTTGTTAAACAAGGATTACAATCAATTGGGGTAGGGGTTGAGCTAAAAAGTATCGATCCTAGCGTCTATTTTTCTAGTGACTCTAGCAATAACGATACGGTGGAGCATTTTTATGCAGACTTGCAAATGTACACCACAGGAAACACTGTTCCCGATCCTACTTCATACATGAACTTTCAGACCTGTAACCAAATTCCTCAAAAGGCAAATAATTGGTCTGGAGACAATAATTCTCGCTACTGTAATCCCGAATATGACGAGCTGTGGCAACAGGCTAGCCAAGAATTGGACACCGAACAGCGCAATCAATTATTTATTGAGATGAACGATCTGTTAATTGAAGATGCAGCGGTAATTCCCCTAGTCCATCGTGCTGACGTTATGGCTTTTGGCAATAGTATAACGGGATATGAGCCTACTGCCTGGGATATGCGAACCTGGGACATTGCGAACTGGAAAAGGAAATAAATACAGGGTGGCGGGTAATAAGTGACAAATAAATAAGTAATAAGGACATCGGTTACTGGTTACTGGTAGTTGTCCAGTCTTCTAAAATTGTATAAATTACAGGAACGACTATCAGACTAAGTAAAGAAGAAGTAATTAAACCGCCAATGATTCCTACTGCCATTGGCTGACGCAATTCTGAACCCGCGCCCCATCCCATTGCTATGGGCAGCATTCCTAAGATGGTAGAAAAGGTAGTCATAATAATTGGGCGCAGACGCAGCACTCCTGTTTTTAAGATGGCTTCTGTGCGACTCATTCCCGATTTACGCAGTTGATTGGTGTAGTCGAGGAGTAAGATGGCGTTTTTATCGAGTAAACCCAAAAGGAAAATCAAACCAATCAAAGAAATCATGCCAAAATCGCTTTGAGTAGTCAACAATGCTAACATTGCCCCGACAATAGACAGTGGCAGAGATAAACCGATTACTAGTGGTTCTAACCAACGACGAAATGGCAAGTAAAGCACTACAAGCATGCAGATTACTGCTAAAGCCAAAGTAATGCCAAATTCTCCTAATATTTTCTGCGAACGGGCAGAATCTCCCTCTAAATCAAAAGTAATGCCAGGCGGTAATATTTTTTTAGCGATCGCCTGAGCTTTTGCTGTAGCATCACCAATTCCCTCATCGGCAGTTAGATTGGCATTGATATAGGCTACTCGTTGTCGGTCTAGATGAATTACTTTATTTAAGGGTCGATCTACTCCGTTGATTCGTATATCTGCAAACCCTGGTAATTTGGCTATTTCTGCTTGAAAGGCGATCGCACCCTTTCTTAATTGGTTTAGATCCTCTCCTTCTAAAGATACTTTAAAAGAAGCATCTTCCCCTGTCTCGACAAAGGGGATATCTTCGACGCTAATAATTACCTGGGGAACTTTAGGCAGCTTTTGCCTTATTTGAGCTTGTATCTGGGCGGTAGTTAAAGCGCGCTTATCCTTGAGCTTAATATATACTTCACCTTTATTAGGTTCACTCCGCACTCCTGCAATGGTGTAGACAGACTCTATATCGGGATGAGTTAATAATACTGCTTCAATCTGTTGTGCTACCGCAATAGTTTTTCTGAGTAAAATTTTCTCAGGCGATCGCGCGATGTTCTTTAACCAGCTAAACTGATTAGACTGGGATTCTGTTGCCGATTTGCGCTCAATATTGAGACGGTTAGCTATTTTTGGTAGGGGAGTAGTATAAACAATTTTAAATTCGCCCCGATCTAACTGGGGGACAAAACCTTGAGGAATTAGGGGAATTAAGGCTATTCCTGCAATAAAGCTGCCTATTGCAATCCCAATTACCGTCTGACGATGATTTAACGCCCACTGCAATACATTTGAATAAATATTAGTAATAAATCCTGTTTGATTAGCTTCTTTTTGTTTAACCTGTTTTGCCGACAGCCAATATACCGCCAAGACGGGGGACAAAGTTCGTGCTGCTAACAAAGAAGTTAATACCGCAGCAGAAATAGTAATCCCAAAGGGACGGAAAAACTGTCCCAACGTACCCCCCATCAAACCAATAGGCAGAAACACAGCCACAATAGTTAGAGTCGAAATGGATGCAGTCAAGCCGATCTCGCGGGTAGCCGATAATGCTGCCTCACGGGGGCTTTCACCTGCTTCTATATGACGCATGATGTTTTCTACCTCGACAATGGCATCATCGACAATAATGCCAATAGCCAAGGCTAAAGCCAGCAGAGTAAGAGTTTCCAAATTGAAACTAAACCCTGCCATCACAATAAATGTACCGAGTAAAGAAACAGGAATGGCGATCGCCGTAATCAAAGTTGCTCTAAAATTACCTAAGAAGGGAAATATGATTAAAATGGCTAAAGCTACCGCGCTTAACAATGCTTGGATAGTCGCTTTAGTAGCTTCGCGAATATAGCCTGCGGGATTCTGGGCTATGACTAATTGAACATCTAACAAGTCTTTTAATTGAGCGACTTTTTGTTCGACTTGGTTGACTACTTCTAAAGTATTAGCATCACTTTGTTTAATTACCTGAAAAGCGATCGCCTGTTCCCCATTAAAATGAATCAGGGTATTACTATTGGCAGTGGGAATATCTGAATTACCATCACCACTATTGGGACTACCCAATACATCAACCCTTTGTACTCCTGGTAGCTTATTTATAATGGGTAAAATCTTAGCCGTAGCAACGTTACTCAATTCCTCAAGACTACTATTCCTATCTGTAACCACGTAGCTAATTGCGCTAGTTTCATTTAGGTTAAAAGGAAATATTGATAAATCTGTCACCGATGGCAAAGACAACTGTTCTAAACTAGTTTCAATAGTTGCTGTAGCCTCTTCAACATCAATATCAGTATCGAGTAAAAGGTTAACTACCGTCTGTCCAGCATAGGTCGAAGAAAATAACTGTGCTAACCCAGTCAGATCTGCCAGAGAGTCTTCCAGCGGTTTAGTTATTTGAACTTCCGTATTCAAAACTGAACCAGTATCAGCCTCAACTCTAATTACCACCACAGGAAAGTTTACCGCAGGGAAAAGAGAATATTTTAAAGAACTAAAGGCAAACATACCCGCAACAGCGATCGCCAGCCAGAGGCAAATAGTGATACGGGAATATTTAATTGCTAAACGAGATAAATTAAACCGCGATTTCTCAAACATAAACTGTATAAGATTATTATCTAATCTTCTTCCACATCAATCATGGCAGGATCGATTAAGGTAATGTCGTAAGGATCGTCGGGGGGAATGGTAGGAAACAGATCGTATTCACGGTATTGATATACTGCTGCTACTTGAGGTCCAAATACAACTTTGTCACCCTGTTTTAAATCGTGAAACCTTACTTTTTTGCCATTAATTAGTAAGCCGTTGACGCTAGTTTTGCCCTCGGAGTCACCGTCAACAATGCGATAGTAGTTGTGATCTTCTTCTTCTCGTCTAATTAGAGTAGCGTGGTGGCGGGAGACAAATTGAGACTGTAGCACAATGCCACATTGCGCTCCTCTCCCTAAAGAATATGTTTCCCTTTTCAGTTGAATTTCTCGATGTCCTTTGCCATCTGTAACCACTAGAATATGTTCTTCACGATGTTTCACAGGTTTTGCAGTCATAAGCCCAGCCAAAAGTAACCTAGTCTATTTTAACTTTTTGTTTAGATTCAATAACAAAGAGTTTGTCACTACAATCAAAGAGCTAGATGCCATCGCGATCGCTGCTAATACGGGAGATAACAATACACCATAGTGGGGTAACAGTATTCCTGCTGCAATGGGAATAGCAAAGACATTATAAGCCAAAGCCCAGATCAGGTTTTGTTTGATTTTATTAACCGTAGCGCGACTAAGTCCGAGCGCAGTAATTATGTCTGCCAACTGATTTTGCATTAAAACAATGTCAGCAGTAGCGATCGCCACATCGGTACTGCCTTGAAGGGATATTCCCACATCTGCTTGAGCCAAGGCTGGTGCATCGTTAATTCCATCACCAATCATGGCTACACTTTTATTTTGCTGTAGCGATCGAATTATCTCGGCTTTGTCTGCGGGTTTAACTTCAGCATAAACTTGAGTAATATTAAGCTGTTTGGCGATCGCCAGAGCCACTTCTGAGCGATCGCCTGTAAGTAGTGCCACCTCTAAACCTAGATCTTTTAATTGAACAATGGTTTGGAGTGCATCGGGACGAATATTGTCTTTTATTGCCACTATGCCCTGTAAAGCATTATCTAGAGCTACATAAATAATTGTTTTACCCGCTTTAGCTAATACTTGAGCTTCGAGCTGGTATTCTGAAGCGATCGCTATTTGTTGCTCTTTTAAATAAGATTCATTCCCCAGCAATACTTTCTGACCGCTCACCATTGCCGACATTCCCTGTCCCAAACTAGTCTGAAAATCGTTGGTTTCTAAAAACGGTAACTCTAGCTTCGCTGCTTCGCTAATAATAGCCTTGGCTAAGGGATGATTACTACCGTTTTCTACTGATGCAGCCAGTTGGATTAATTTGTCGGAAATAAGATCGCTAGAGGAAATGCAGTCAGTAACTTGAGGCTTGCCAATAGTAAGGGTACCTGTCTTATCAAAAACTAAGGTGTCTAATTGCTGGACTCTTTCTAAAACATCGCCACCTTTGATTAGGATACCCCGCTCTGCACCGATGCTAGTACCAACTAAAATTGCCGTAGGAGTAGCCAAACCAAGGGCGCAGGGACAAGCAATTACTAATACGGCGATCGCTAATTTCAAACTTAATAGTAAAGGTGAAGTGTCCATCACCATTTCACCCATTGGCATCATTGAATGAGATGCAGTAGTTAATACAGAGTCCCAGATCTTTGTCCCGTAAAAATACCAAAAACAGAAAGTCAGAGTGGCTACCGTCATTACTCCATAGGCAAAATAACCCGCAATGGTATCGGCTAATTTTTGCACGGGTGCTTTACGGGTTTGAGCATCTTCTACCAGATTAATAATCTTTGCCAGGGTAGTATCTTGACCAATATTTGTTACCTCAACGGTAATTACCCCCGACTGGTTGATCGTTCCTGCATAAACCAAATCTGAGCTTGCTTTAACCACTGCTACCGACTCACCTGTCAACATAGACTCGTCTAGAGTGGTTTCCCCTATGATAATTTCCCCATCCATAGGGATTTTTTCGCCTGGTAAGACACGCAGCCATTCCCCCGACTTAACCCGATCTACAGGAATTTCAATTGTCTCGCTATCATTTTGTTTACCAATCAAACGAGCAATGGGAGGTTGCAAGGAAACCAATTTTTCTAATGCAGCAGAAGCTCTATTACGAGCCTTTCCTTCTAGGGTGCGTCCTAATAGAATAAACCCCAACAACATTACAGGCTCATCAAAAAAACATTCCCAACCCAACTGGGGCAGAAATAAGGCAAAACAGCTAGCCAAATAGGCACTGGTAGTACCTAAACCAACTAAAGTATTCATATTAGGCATTCCACTAGCCAGGCTACGCCATCCATCCACTAAAAGCGATCGCCCTGGAATCAATAAAGCCAAGGTAGCCAAAGTAAAGTGAATCCAGATATTACTCAATCCAGGAATGTAGGGTAAACCTAGATGATGTAGATGACCAATACTAGAAAAAAACAGCAGCAACCCTGCGGTAATTAATTGGTTTACCTGATTTTTTGACTGTTGTTCTCTTTTTGCCTGATTATCTATTGCGGTTTGATAAATACTGCGATCGCTATGCCGTAACTGGGAAGGAAAACCAGTTTTAGTTAGCTTGTCGGCTAAAGTCTCTGGTGCAAGGGTTTTTGCCTCATATTCAACCACCGCCACTTCCGTAATCAAATTAACGCAAGCAGATACCACTCCCGTATTTTGCTCTAGCTGTCTTTCTACAGCCTTAACACAGCCAGCACACTTCATCCCGTTGACATCAAGGACAATAGTTTCTAACTCAGACTTTGCAGGAGTATTAATATCTTTGTCGATTGGGGATGATGGAGACTTAACCATAAGTTGAGTTTGTAAAGGCTTTTTTTTTATAACGCGATTGTATTAATAGAGATCCTAACTAAATCTTCAAATTAGTTTACGTTACTCCTTCCCACCAATTTCCCACAGGGGTAACTATGTCTTTGTCACAGAGAATAGCACTGCTGCAATGGGCAGAAAAAACTAATACCTTAATTATTGAAGATGATTATGATAGCGAATATCGTTACGAATCCCAACCTATTCCTGCACTACAGGGAATGGATCGTTCTGGTTCAGTAATTTATATTGGGACTTTTTCTAAAATCCTGTTCCCATCATTGCGAATTGGTTATCTGGTTGTTCCTCCCAATTTAATCCCAATTGTTAGTAAAGCTAAATGGCTGTGTGACCGCTTTTGCCCAATTTTAGAACAGTATGCCCTTACTGATTGGATTAGATTAGGGCATTTTGAAAGACACATACGACGTATGCGCCAGCTTTACAACCTCCGCCGTCAGACTTTGATTGCAGCCTTTGAAAAGTACTTTGGCGATCGCATTGCTATCCTGGGAGAAAACGCAGGTATTCATCTGATGGCAAAAATTCAGACAGATTTATCAGATGAAGTAGTAATTAAAAAGGCAGCAGCAGCAGGAATTGGCTTGATTAGTGCTAGAGATTATTACCTGCAACCTAGAAACCAGGGGGAGTTCATTTTTGGCTATGGTCAATTGGAAGAATCAGAAATTGAGCGAGGTATTTCCATACTCGCTCAAGTGTTAAATAAATGATTTCTTATTTATTTTTTGGGAGAGAATAACAACACTGGAAACCAGCTACTCCGCATTACATCGTTAGCAAAGCTACGTACTGTCCACTGCAAGAAGTTGTTACGATAATCTGTAGCGATCGCGATCGCGCTGATATCGAAATCTAGTGCAGCCATATTAATCTCCTCTAGAGGATTGCCTACTTTAACTAAAGTATTTACTTCAATTCCCAACTCTTCTAGTTCTGCCTTAACCGATGCTAAACTAGCCTCTGCCTCTTTGGTGCGTTGTTCGGCTAATACTGACTTCCTACCACCGTCATCAATCACCGACATTAGCATACACTGCTTGAGAGAGTTTTCGGGGCGATCTTTAGCATATTTTTTAACCTCTTCAATTAAGTAGCGAGCCGTATCACTATCGTTGTAAGGAATCAACAGATAACGCCATAGGTGCTGACAGCGTAAAGCTAACTCTTCAAGAGTATAGGTAGTAATGAGTTCGGGGCGAATAATGTTGAGGGGTTGACTAGTAAGTTTTGCTAATCCTGCACTGGTGCTACCAAAAAACTTTTCTTTAGCCAAACTTCTAATCGAAGTACCTGTCATAATTACATCTACAGGGTGGTTTTTCAGTACTCTAGGAACAGTATCAAGCGGTTTTCCTGAAAGAACTTCTATTTCTACCTGCACACCATTAGGCACATTTTCAGCAGCCTTTTGTAGACGCTGTTTTGCTTTTTCTACTTTTTCTTCATCAATTCTGGGAACTTCTCCTTCTTCCCACAAAGGGACACTATGGAAAAAGACGATTTTGTTTAGACCACACTGGGCTAAATCAGGAACACAATCAATAAAGCGGTATAGACCATCAGAAAAATCTGTGCAGATTAAGCAACTTTGAAACATACAGGCTAAAGGCGAATATCTTTTCCTCTTACACTAGCAAAAAAACGATTCTCCGTCTTCATAATCTTGATTTTTGTATCTTTTATCTAGATTTTTAAACCCCAACATCCCCAGCTTTTTTCTTTTGAAACTAGCAAGAGAAGGAGATTGAATTAAAAACCTAAACTAAAACCTAAACCAAACCGAACCTTCTCAAGTTCTTATAGTTGAGGAGGAGATTCTATACCCCACTGATGGCGAATAAAATCTTGGTACATATTATCTCTAAGCAACATCTGTTCGTATAGCTTGATTAGAAACTCTTGAGCTTGTTCGTGACTCATGGATTTGACCTGAGTTTCAAAAGAACGAATATTAAATTTTTGCTCTAAGGATAATTCCATTGGATTAGACATAAGCATTTTTCCTCTTCTGGTTGACAATAAAATCATGATTGATGATATTGTAAGCTAATGTAACAATAGTTTGACAAATACCACTAAATAATATGCTGGTATTGGAGTAGCGCAAGTATTGGCGATCGCTTTGCGCTTGTTTTGCTTTGATAAGTATTAAAACGAAAATAAATAAATAAATTGGCTAATAGTGTAATAATTAGAAAGAGTGCAAAGTTTAAAATAAGATAAGATTCGATTTTTTCGATTTTTCAAATCTCATTAGTTGGCATTTATCTAGTTAACAGATGTTTTTACGCTATTGTGATAGCAGTTAAAAACAACCTTATATTTCGCAATTGGTTTAGCTTGAAATGCAACACCACGTACTTATTATTAAATTAAATATAAAGGCAGTGGATGTATTGGGTTGTCCATAGTTGTGTAAAGTAAAGTAGTCTACCAAAAGATCCATCTATAAAAAGCTTTTGGAAAATTTATTATATTTTGGCGTAATTGCCATAAAAAAAGCGTTCGCTCTGCACAGTATTTTAGAATTAACCTAGCTTGGGAGATATATTTTCATGTCTATTCGTTTATATGTAGGTAACTTACCTAAAGAAGAAATTGATCGCGATGCCTTAGCAGCTATGTTTGCTGATGAAGGAGAACAGGTTACTACCAAAGTAATCAAAGATCGCAAAACAGGAAAATGTCGTGGTTTTGCTTTTGTCACTGTACCTAGTGATGAAGTAGCAGATCAGTTCATTGAAAAATACAACGGTAAACCTTTTATGGAAAGCCCTCTAAAAATAGAAAAGGCTTTACCCCGTTCTAAGGCAGAAGATGGTGCGCCCGCAGAAGGTGCTGTTAGCGAATCTCCTAAGCGTAAAAGTGGCAACACTAACGTCAACAAACAACGCAACAAGAAACAAGCCACTGGTCAAAAACAACAGGGCAGTATTCAACCCGATCCTCGTTGGGCTGACGAACTAGCAAAACTTAAAGAAATGCTAGCATCTGCTAACAATTAAAATCTATAAGCTCGATGCTTCAAAAACGGTGGCAATAACTCGAAAGGAAACCTAGAGTCATTGAACACCGTATTTTTTTGTGACATTGAGAACTACTAGTATCTTGGATATATTTGATTGGATAAATCAATATTATTGCTCATGTTTAAACTAAACCAAATTGGAATTAGAAATAAAATAGCTAACGATCCCTACTATCGTTTTCAGTCATTAAAAGAAATAGCGATCGCCGTTGAATTGGGGATTAAGATCGATGTAAATCAGGCTGGAGTTGATGACTGGCTTAGGATACCAGCATTTTCAATTCGTCAGGCGAGATCGCTAGTGGAGTTGGTCAAAATGGGCGTACAGTTATTTTGCCTAGAAGATGTAGCGGCTGCTATCAATGTCCCAATCAATCGCCTTCAACCCTACGAGTCGATTCTAGCTTTCGCTTACTATGACCGTTTAACTAGCCTTAGCCCAGAGAAAATAAATCTAAATACCGCATCCATTGCCGAAATCGCCACAATTCCTCATTTGAATCCAGTCTTAGCTCAAAAAATACAGTCAGATATTCAAACAAACGGCAAATATCGCAACATAGTAGATCTACAACGTCGCCTAAATTTAGATCCTGAGCTAACATCTGGGCTAATGCACTATGTTCAATTCAGCAATTAGTAATCAAGAATTATCCATGTCTCCACAAAATGAACCAATGCGGAGTGTTCATACCAATAATTTTCCTCATATTCTCAATCAACTAGGAATTTCTTTGGTAGTTTCTACTTATCAGGCAGGAAAACTAATTGTGCTGCGTGCAGATGGGGATTATATTAATACCCATTTTCGGATCTTTAAAAAACCAATGGGTATTGCAGCAGATCGCCACAAAATTGCTGTAGGCTGTAGTAGCCAGATATGGGAATTAAATAATATTCCCGCGGTAGCTGCCAAAGTCGAACCAGAAGGAAAGCACGACGCTTGTTTTTTGCCCCGTCAATCCCACACTACGGGAGATATTGACATTCATGAGATGGAATGGGGAGGAGAAAATAACTCTGATTTATGGTTTGTCAATACTAGGTTCTCTTGTCTTTGTACCTTAGATAAAAACTATAGTTTTGTTCCTCAATGGCGACCAAATTTCGTAACGGCATTGACTCCAGAAGATCGCTGTCATCTCAATGGTTTGGCAATGGTAGATAGTAAACCCAAGTATGTTACCGCACTGGGGGAAACGGACAGAATGGGAGGCTGGCGAGACAATAAAGCCAACGGTGGAATATTGATGGATGTGGCTAGTAATGAAATTATTAGTCGGAAAATATCAATGCCTCACTCTCCTCGTTGGTATCAAGACCGTCTTTGGGTATTAGAATCAGGACAAGGTAGTATTTCTCTTTGCGATCGCGATACGGGAAAATTAGCAACAATTGTTACCCTTCCTGGCTTTACCCGTGGGATTGACTTTTATGGTTCATTAGCTTTTATTGGACTCTCCCAGGTAAGAGAAACCGCAGTCTTCAGTGGTCTTCCCCTCACAGAAAGACTTGACGAAAGAATTTGTGGTGTGTGGGTAGTCAATTTAGAAACGGCTCAAACAGTGGCTTTTTTGAAATTTGAAGATGCAGTTCAAGAAATCTTTGCGGTTAGAGTGCTACCGAACATTAGCTTTCCAGAGATCGTTGACTGGGATGAACAGCTGATCGGTAACTCATATGTTTTGCCTGATGCAGCCTTAATGGATGTTCCCCAAGAAAAATTATCTATGCAGTAGTAGGGATATTGGGGATTGGGGATTGGGGATTGGGGATTGGGGATTGGGGATTGGGGATTGGGGACTAGGAAAAACATATTTTAAGTAGCTATGTTTACCTTACGTTTTTTCAGGTAGAGCTACTTAGTAGTCATTAGTCAATATCAATTTAGCAAGTAATAGTTTATTTGCATTAAGAGCATTTGCGATCGCTTATAATGAATTATTTAAAAATATACTCTTTGTCTATTTTCGGTTTTCTTTTACTTATTATGTTCAATACTGCTTTAGTAAAAAGAAAGTTTGAGAAATCTACTGAAAAAGCTTTGGAAGATTATTCAATGCTGCCTAATGGCATCAAGGTAATAGACAAAGTTATTTTGGGAAGGGAGGAAGATACATTACGCCCTGGGGCAATCAGCCTTATTTGTACCGATCAGAAAGATGTTTTGCTATTCGTACAGGATTCTAGAACTAATTATCGTGAAGGGGCAGGTGGCTCTGGAAAAGGTGATTTTAAAGGATACAATTTAGCTGGTGAAAGAGGTTATGTAGAAATTTCTAACATGATTCCTTTATCGAGGGGCTATTTTTATACGTATATGAGCGATTCGCTTTCAAGTAATCAAATAGCTGAAATTTTAAAAATTTTAAAGATAGAAAAGCTTCATGGAATCAGTATCTATACATTTGACGGAAACGACTCGTTCAATAGTAAGTTCGATCCAGTAAAGGTTGAACGATTGATCAATAATTGCCAGTCATAGTGCAATCGCCCGTAGACTGGGCAAATATAAAATTAATTTCACTAAATTCCAAGTCAAAGCTATTGCCCAGCAAAAGAACATTTACTGATGAAAGATTATAGTTCGATTAATTCTTAATTAGCGATCGCCAGATATCCTTTAGAGCAAAACCTCTGTGACTATTGCTAATCAGCAAATTTAAATTAAAAAAATTCCCAAAAATCTAATCAAGTCATTTCTCTATTTTTTATTTAATGCAGAGCATAAAGATAACCATTTTTACATCCAACGTATATTGCACCTGCGTAAATTATTGGAGTTAAGAATTTTTCGGTACTAAATCTAGCTCCTGTTAATTTGGACAAAATTCCCTCTCCCAGTTTACCAATCAAAAACTGTGGCTCTAACATTAGGTTTTCAGGCAAAGGAGTTGTAAATTGCCATAGTTCTTTTCTTGTATTTGAATCTAATGCTTGCAAAAATCCTTGACCTCCAATGTAAATCGTATCTCCTGCCATAACTGGACTAGAAAGGTACTTTACATCACCTGTTTGAAATGTCCATTGTATTTTTCCTGTTTCAATATCTAAGGCGTAAAAGGAAGTATTAGAACCACAGATATATATAGCTTTTTCGGTAATTACAGGTGCATATAGGCATCTACTTGTATCTTTGAACGTCCAAAGTAGTTCCCCTGTTTGAAGATTTAGAGAATGGAGAGTATTGTCACTGCTGATCATGTAGACTGACTGATTAGCGATCGCTGGAAAAGAAGGGTTAAAAGGTTTTAGACCACCAATTTCATATTGCCATTTTTGTTGTCCTGTTGATAGTTCTATGGCATATAAATACCCATCGCCGCTTGCAACGCAAATAATGTCATCTTTAAGTGAGGGGGGAGTAAGTGGCATATTTTTAGTAGTTTTAAAACTCGATACTAATTCTCCTGAAGAAATATCAATACCATAAAGATAGCCATCTGTTCCTCCAATATAAACTACTCCTTTTGATACCACAGGAGATGAAGGTACAGAACCATATATCAAAGATAATGGTTGAAATTCTAATTCAAATTGCCATAATTTTTGCCCAGTTTTTAAATCTATAGCTCTAAGATATTGATCTGTTTTTGATCCATTGAAATTAAGGCTACTAACGTAAATAATTCCATCACAGATTACTGGAGAAGAGAAAAATTTTTCCCTTAATTGATATTGCCACAATTCTTTTCCAGTTTCAGAATCTAGTCCATAAAAATTGCGATCGCTATCCCCAACACAAACTATGTCATCTGAAACACTTAAGCAGAAATCCCAAGGGAAAGAATCAGGAGATTTTCGAGACTGCCACTTTAGTCCATTTAGTTGACGAATTTCAGACGTATCATAAACTCCAGTTCTTTGACAATTAGCTCGAAACATAATTTTGACTTAAGTCTGATATGAATTATTATCTTGTTTGATACCACATAATATCGTTTGATTTAGCGAGTCTTTTAGGATAAAGACATCGCGATTACCATCACAAGATCGAACAAGATTTAGCAAGATAGAACAATGCAAACAGTTCCATAACATGAGAAATTGATCTAAAAATAAAGAGTAGGAAGGAAACAAAAAAAGTAAAAAACAACACTATGACTGATGCTAATCAAAGCGGTACGCCGAAGTTTAATTACTGGCACGTTTGGACAGATAACGATGGCGTTAGTCACCAAACCCAATGTGAGTTAACTAATTTTGCCAAAGAAAGCATGAGTGGCGATGCTGCACCCCAGTGGAATAATCGTTTAATGACTGCCGAATCTAAGATCATTTTTGCCGAACTTCCTGTAGATTGGATAGGGGAATGGCACGAAAACCCTCAGCCACAGTGGATTATTCCTTTGTCGGGCAAATGGTTTGTCGAAACGATGGATGGAGAGAGAGTAGAAATGGGTGCAGGAGAGATTTCTTTTGGGGGCGATCAAAACACCAAGCCTAACAAAGAAGGGCTTCAAGGGCATCTTTCGGGTACGGTAGGCAATGAACCTTGTAAGATGATGATCGTTCAGTTGGAAGGGGATAAATGGCTGAATTTACACCCAGGCGATTTGGATTAAGGAAAAAACTTTTTTGAATAGGATTAGCAATCAATTATGGTAAAGATTCAAAAGATCAGTGCGATCGCTTTAACAGTATCAGACATAGATCGCTCGACTGATTTTTATACTCAAGCATTGGGTTTTAAAGCAGTTAGCGATATTACTTTTGCAGCAGGTAGCTATAGTAAACTAGCGACGATTGCCGATAGTAAAGTTCGTCTTGTTACTTTACAAATGGGGGCTGAATATATTGAACTGATTCAGTATTTGGACATTGAAGCAAAATCGATTCCCTCTGATTCCCAGAGTAACGATCTTTGGTTTCAACATTTTGCCATGGTAGTCAGCGATATGGGTCGCGCCTATAAACACCTGAAGGAATTTGAGATCGAGCATATTTCAACCGAACCCCAAACTATCCCTAAAGAGAACAAGATGGGTGCGGGGATAAGGGCATTTAAGTTTAGAGATAGCGATCGCCATGCTTTAGAATTAATTTGGTTTCCACCAGACAAACGCAAAGCTAAATGGCAAGAAAATACCATCGATTTGTTTTTGGGCATCGACCACAGTGCAATTAGCGTGACTGATACCGAACAAAGCGCAAAATTCTATCGGGATTTGCTCGGTATGGAAAAATTAGAAGGTCCTCTCAATCAGGGACAGGTTCAAGCAGATCTTGATGGTTTACCCGTAGCACAAGTACAGGTTACGCCTTTGGATGCTGAAAAAGATGGTATCGGAGTAGAGTTTCTCGACTACATCAAACCTGGTACTGGTCGTTCTGTACCAAGCGACTGGCAAATAGACCATCTCAGCCATATGCACTATATTGCTGAGGTTAAAAACATAGAATCCAGCTTTAACGAGTTGCAACAGCAAGGAGTAAAAGTTGTTTCCTCTAGTGTGGTTCAGTTTCCTGAATCTTATCGCTATCAGCAAGGTTATTTAATTAAAGATTCTGATGGACATAGCCTTTTGTTAGTAACCGATGTTGAGCATTAATGGATTTGTTAAGGCTGGGGAAAAGGAAAAAAGAATTAACTAAATTTCTACTCATTGCTTAAAAAAATGTCTCAAGCAGTAGCCATTTATGACCAAAGAATGAACTCTATTGTCGATCCCGACTCTAAGCTAGAAAAGCTAGCAGATGGGGCAAAACATAGTGAAGGTGCAGTTTATATCCCTAAAGAAGATAGCGTCATTTTTAGTGATGTGAGTGGCGACTGCGTGTTTCGCTGGAGTGCAGCCGATGGAACAAGTATCATCCGCGAATCTGGCTTTTATTATCAAAATGGTAATTACCTAGATCCTGAAGGGCGGTTAGTTAGCTGTTCCCACGGTAAACGAGCAATCATTCGGCGAGAACATAATGGGGAATGGCAGGTTATATGCGATCGCCTTGGTAAGATTTTTGTACCCGAAATTGTTGCTAACCTTGCTTTTGGTGGAAAAAACGGCAATCATTTATTTATTACCGCAGGTGGATCTTTATATCGGATTAATCTGAAAAACTAACTGTACGGGCGAACCAGGTCACGTCCTCTTATGGGCGAACAGCCGTTCGCACCCGACTAACTATTGTACGGGCGAACAGCCGTTCGCACCCTACTAACTACTGTACGGGCGAACAGCCGTTCGCACCCTACTAATTATTAACCACTAACAACTAACGATGCTGGATATATTAGAACCTATTTTAAATTTGTGGAAATCCCTTTATGGTTCGTTTCCCTTGGGTATTCAAGGCTATACACTATTAGCTTTGCGAGTTAGTTTTGGAGTCTTGTTTGTTCTCCACGGCTATCCCAAAGTAACTCATCTTAAAACATGGTCTGAAGCTTTAAAAATGCCAATCTTTCTTTGCTTTTTGTCAGCTTATTCTATGTTCCTGGGCGGTTTTTGTTTAATTGCTGGATTTTTGACTCCTCTAGTTTGCATAACCTTAATCGGTTCGATGGCATTTGCTCTAGTTTTAGAAATTACTCAAGGATTGCCTTTTGTCGCGCCAGACCCCTATCTTATTCCCGCAGGAGAATATGAAGGACCAAATGGAAAGGGCGAACCACCCAGCCAGGAGAAAGCTTTTGTTTTCAATCTGGTGCTAATAGTATTGATGATTTTTGGACCAGGTGCGTATTCAGTCGATGCATGGTTATTGATGCGTTAAATTCTGTAGCGACATATCATGGTACGTCGTTACAGGGTACGTCTCTGCTGCTAAACAAATATATTTTAAGAATTGAATAAATAATGACGAACAATAGCCAACATTACGATCTGATTATCATTGGTACAGGTGCGGGAGGAGGGACAGTCGCACACGAACTGGCACCAACAGGTAAAAAGATTTTGATTTTAGAACGGGGTGATTTTTTACCCAAGGAAAAAGAAAATTGGAGTCCTAAAGAAGTTTATCAAGACCATCGTTATCATACCGAAGAAAAGTGGCGTGATCGCGATGGAAATATCCTCAACCCCCAAACCTGCTATTGGGTGGGGGGAAACACCAAGGTTTACGGTGCGGCACTGCTACCGATGCGGGAACGAGATTTTGAAGATGTGGAACATAAAGGCGGTGTTTCTCCAGCCTGGGGATTAAAGTATCAAGATTTTGCTCCCTATTATGCCCAAGCCGAAAAGCTGTTTAGCGTTCATGGACAAAAGGGTCAAGATCCTACCGAACCAGCCAGAGAAGAATACCCTCATCCTCCTGTGGCTCACGAACCCTATATGCAAAATACGGTAGATAACCTTGAAAAAATGGGCTACTCGCCGTTTAATCTCCCTGTGGGTTTGAATTTAAATCAAGTCGATAAAACTTTGTCTTCGTGTATTATTTGTGATACCTGCGATGGTTTTCCCTGTTTGCTTGATGGCAAGGCGGATGCGGAAGTTAATTGTGTTAATCCTACTCGTCGCCACGACAACGTGACTTTAATGACTGGGGCAAAGGTAGTCAAATTACATACCAATGCTTCGGGCAAAGAGGTTACGGGAGTTGAAGCAGAGATTAGTAATAATACTCAGACATTCTCTGGCGATATTGTCGTGGTAGCCTGTGGCGCAATTAATTCTGCTGCTTTACTGCTACGTTCGGCGAATGATTCTCATCCCAACGGTTTGGCTAATAGTTCCGACCAAGTGGGGCGCAATTTCATGAAGCATTTATGCACCAGTATTGTGGCATTGAGCGATCGCCCTAACGATAGCACCTATCAAAAAACGATCGCGCTGAATGATTTTTATTGGGGAGAAGAAGGCTTTCCCTATCCGATGGGAATGATTCAGAATACGGGTAACGTCAAGCCAGACATGATTCCTCCTAGCGCACCGCCCTCACTCGCTCCTTTTGTCAAATTTGCCCCTGAAAAAGCTTTAGAAATTACCGCTAGACACTCGACAGGTTGGTGGCTGCAAACAGAAGACTTACCCGATCCTAATAACAGAGTACGTTGGGAAAAAGATACAGTATGCCTTGACTATACTCCTAATAATCTAGAAGCTCGCGATCGCCTAGTCAAACGCTGGACGGAGATTTTGAAACAAGTTGGACAAGCAACTAAGCGCGTTATTCCCTTTGGAATTTATCCTCGTAGCTTTATTCCCCTCTCAGCAGTAGGACATCAGTGTGGCACTTGCCGTTTTGGAGAAGATCCTGCTACCTCCGTACTCGATCTTAACTGTCGCACTCATGATATCGAGAATTTGTATGTAGTTGATGGTAGTTTTTTCCCTTCTAATACAGGAGTTAATCCGACTCTGACTATTATTGCTAATGCGATTCGGGTGGCGGAACATCTTAAGAAACTTATTTAATATGAGTTTGGGTCAAAAAACATTGACTTGTTGAGGTGGCTATTAATATTATTTCTTATTAATAGCCATTTCATCAGTTAGTTCATAAATACCGATAAGATTTTCATCTAATACCAATTTAAACGGTATTAACGACAGATAAAGCATCTAAAATGAAGGAATAACCTGTCAGCGAAGCAATGATTTTGGGAGTTAATTCTGCTAAGAGTTCATCTAATCTAATTTGTAGTTCAGCTAAAGTTTTGAATGAAGACCATTTGAGATCGGCTTTGAGATATTCCCAAAGACGCTCAATAGGATTTAGCTCTGGACAGTAAGGTGGTTGAAATAACAAAACAACATTATCTGGGATAATCAAATCCTTACTGGTATGAAAGCGACCATTATCTACTTGCAGAATATTGAGACTATCTGGGTAAGTTTGAGAAAATTCATCTAAGAATCGTTGATAACATTGAGCATCAACGTGAGAAAACTGAAGAAAAAAAGATTCCCCTGTTGCTGGCTCAACTGCCCCATAAAGCCAAAATGCTTTGAAAAGCCATTGCCATTTACCAATTGGTTTGACTCCACAACCTGTAATCAATCGTCCGATAATTGTTTTTAGCCCGAAACGACTCTCATCTTCAGCAAAGTAGCGAATTGGTCGTTTATCTTGGCGAACTTGGCGATAATATTCACTCAGCAATTGGAGGTCATCTCCAAGGTTTTTTTAAATGCTTCTCTCTGGTATAGTTTCTGCTTGCTATTTTCAGGTCGAGCTACCTTTAATTTTGCTTTAAGTCGATAGCGGGTCATTTGATATACCGTATGATATTCTGCTTCAATTCCTAATGTTTCAGACAGCCACTGTTGCACTGCACCATAACTAGAAAAGCCATGATTATGTTCTTGTAATCGTTTTTGCCAAGCTTTTTCTGCCCATAGAGGAATTGTTCGTACTCCTCCAGGAGATGATTTTTTTTCTAGCATCAAATCTATTCCTTCTCTTCTATAGATTGATAACCAGCTTTGTACTGTACCTCGATGTTTTCCCCAAGAATTAGCGATCGCATTAATCTTCGGTGCATTTTCTTGCTTGAGCCAATAAAGTACCTGTAATCTTTCTTTTTCCTGGAGAGTTTTTGCTTGACGTAATTTTTCTGCCAGTTCTTCTGAACTTTCTTTTACTTGTACTGAAGTTACACCTGCCATCGCCTATAAAGAGTTAAACTGCTTTCTTTAGTCTAGTTCATCTGTCATGTATTAAATTTAAATTGGTATAAAACTTAAGTCCATAATTTTAGTTAAGTAGAGTATTTATTAAAGCGATCGCTTTATTCTAATTTTTGACAATCAAAATTGTCTTTCACATTCTTGCCATAACAGTCTATTAATCGTTTTGAACACACAGTTTTAATATCTGTGACACTTGTTTGTCATATTTGAGCGTCACAATAAATATTAAAACGAATTAAATCGCCCTAATATGAACAAGTTTTCTGTTAAAACCATTCTCACAACTCTAATCGGTACTGGTATTGCTAGTAGCTTAATTGCTTTGCCTGTCAAGGCTAATGAGAATTCAATGATTGAATCAACATTTAATTCTGAGTTGATTTTGAGCCAAATAAATTATGGTGATTCTACTAAAGGCGATCGCTCGTCAGATTTTAAAAACATCATTGGTTTAACTGGTTTGGCAATAGGTACGGGTGTTGTTGGCTATCATTTAACCCACGCTTACAAACCCTCTTTGGTTAATTCATTACCAACTTCAAGCAATGGCAATGGCAAGGCTTTACTCACTCGCGTCAAGCCCAAATTACGTCGAGAGTTACTAAGACTGGTAAACGATCGCGCAACCGTCAATCGCCTTCTAACTGGCACTTTAAGTAGCCATCCTGGTAGAT
>ENA-ORXT01002063-ORXT01002063.1-marine-metagenome-genome-assembly--contig:-NODE-2063-length-25073-cov-4.467995_pt1 | contig 25073 bp, 23 predicted proteins | sample MGYA00237868_ERZ511482 | MGnify/ENA metagenome assembly ERZ511482
CTTGCCTCGCATTTATAGTGGCTAGTCAGAGCGAGTCTACTGCCTTAAGTGCTATCGTGACTCGAAAAGCCCCCTAGACTGATGGGACGAACCTCCGGCAGTGTCTACCTTAATGGTGACTTAGGCAACTCTGTCCTCATCAGCTTAGGAGTAAGGTTAGTATATTTTCTGACAGCTAATCAGTTACACTCGCCTCTAATGCAATTATACGAGGCAACTGCGTCCAACTGGCTACTTCAGGAATAGTTGGTCAAAGGATCTTGCATACTCCGTCCACGAAAACCCCGCGGCCCAGTCAGGCCCAGCGGCGGCTTTTGTTACTACGTCGTCTCCTCCCTTAGCGACCAGCGCCAGGGAGTTTGCCAGTGCTTCCACATCATGGGTAGGGTAGTAGTAGGCCAATGTTCCTCCTACCTCGGGTAAACTTGAGTTGTTTGGGCAAATGACGTTGGTACCGCAAGACAGAGCCTCCAGGATAGGGAAACCGAAGCCTTCGTATAAGGACGGATACACCAGGGCGAGGGCGTGGGTATACGCTTGCCCGAGTAGCTCGTGCTTGACATAACCAGTAAGCACAACATCCTCTCGGTAAGGGTGAATAGCTAATTCTGCCTGAAAAGCACTTGATTTCCAACCCATCTGCCCTACAATTACAAGTTGGATTCGTTTGGCATTTCGGTCCCTAAAGATCGCAAAGGCCCGCAGTAGCATGACCAGATTCTTGCGTGGTTCGATGGTGCCAACATATAAAAAATAAGGATCAGTCAGTTGATGGTGCTGGAGGAATTCCTTGCTGAAATCTTCGCGGATGCCTTCATCCCTACCCAGTAAGATGGTGGTGGTTTTTCCGGCGGTAATGGGGTATACCCGGGCAAGGTCTCTGGTCGTGTTTTGGGAATTGGAGAGCACTAAATGAGCTTGCCGGAGAATTCGCTTCAAGAAAAGGCGTTGCAAAACCTGACTGTGCCAGCGATGATAATCCGGCATGAGAATGGGCGTGAGGTCGTGGATCATGGTGACCCTCCGGATGCTTTTAGGTAGGTTGAACGGGCCGAAATGAGCGGGTTCAAATACGGCATCCACCTTTAGTCGCTTCAATAGCCTTGGAATGATAAAAAACAGCCTTAAAGAGCCATAGCCGATCGGCAGGTGGACATCAGGGACTTCAATTTGGCGGAGGGATAGCTCAGGGTCGGCTTTTTCCCGAATCAGAATGTATTCGTGCTCGCTGTTAAGTCCGTCCAGGGCATTGACGAGCTCCCGGAGGTAGACGTGAACGCCTCCTCGTTGATTGTCGAGCGGATCGGCAAGGATGGCAACTCTCATGCGGGATCGTTGAGAATTTTTTCGTAAGCGTCAATGGTAAGCAGGGCTGTTTTTAACCAGGAAAATTTGTTGGCCTGCCGCCAGGCGGTTTCGGCTTTCTGTGCGTGGAATATATCATCGGTGAGTATCCGGTACATGGCGGCGGTGATCCCCTGCACATCGTCCGCTGCAACGCCGATGCCGCCGTCTCCGGCAACTTCCGGCTGGGAGCTGTTATCGCCATAAATAACGGGTGTTCCGCAGGCCATTGCTTCAACGATGGGCAGGCCGAAGCCTTCGTAGATGGAGACGCAGCAAAGGGCACGGGCGTGGGCGTAGAGTACGGGGAGGTCTTCGTCGTTGACGAAGCCGGTGAAGACGATGTCTGGCCGGTCAACGGGCAGGTCCTTGAAAATGCTTTTCGTTTTCCAGCCTTTTTTACCGCAGATGACTAAAGAGCAGATCAGGTCGGGGTGCTCTTGTTTCAGCCGTAAAAAAGCCCTTACGGTATTTCCCAGATTCTTGCGCGGTTCGATGGTGGACAGGCACATGAGGTATGGCCCAGGCGGAATACCATATCGTTGGCGGATGTAGGCGGGATCCATTTTCTTTGCCCTACGGTTGAAGAGAGTTGTGTTGGCGGCCTCGGGAGTCACGTGTAGCTGGCTTGGCTCCGGTTGGTATAGGTTAATAAGGTCTTGCTGGGTAGCGGAAGAAACGGAGAGAAAATGTGCGTCTACGTCAAGGGCCCGCTGCATGCCTTGCTCCGCGAAGTCAACATTGGCTTTCTCATGGAAATCGGGAAAAAGACGATGGCTAAAATCATGAACGGTGACCAGTATTCGGGCGTTGGATTTGGGAAGCTCCCTTACGTGCTGGGGTAATGGGAGGTGGATCAGGTCTGTTGTACGAATGGCCTCATCAATGGAGGTACTGTTTAAGCGATTGACGGTACTACGTGCTTTTTCCTGAAAGCTGGAAAGAAGTCGCCGGAAGGGGCCATGACGATAATAATCAGCCAGGCCTCGGTAGATTGGTTCGGGAAGAATGGTCTCAATGCCCAGTTTGAACAGTAGTAGACCTTTTTCGTAGGCCATAGTACCCGTGTTATTTAATATCGCCTCCTTTTTTGACAGGGTTCTAAAAGTACTTTCTTCATTTTTTTTCTCTGGTTTTAGCTTGAATGCCCCAAATTTATCCAGAAAAAGCACCTCGATATGCGAATAGTGTGGTAGAAGTATGTGTAACCCTTCCCGGAGTCCGGTCAGGTAACGTTTCACCCCGTCATTGTCTGTCGTGAATAGTTTGGACGCTTCAATAATGATCCGGCGCTGAGGAGGCTGTGTTGGCGTATTTTCTTCGGCGTATCCCAGGCGCTGTAGCGCATCGCCATGAATGGTATTGATGAGCCGTTGCAATTCCAGCGGCATCTCCTTTTTCCAACCTCCGATTTTACCGCTGCGGAAATGCTTCTTTACACGTTCCGAACTGAACTGGCCTTCCTTACCGCCGCCGTAAGCCGGCCGCCCGTTGCGGAGGCTCTGGAAGGTGGGGAGTTTTGAAACGTCTGGTGTGGGCAGATCAATGATGGCCCGTAGCCTCTCTACCTCCCGGATGGGGTTAGTGATGAGGTCTTCGAAGCGGATAACGATGGCGGCCCGATCGGTCCACTGCCGAACGTTTTCGGACCAGCCGCCGAAGAAGCTGCCGTTTTGGGCTAGGGTGGCTTCCAGTAAGTTGTTGTAGAAGTCGGTTCCCGGAGTGACGATGTCTTTGCGGTGGTGGGCGATGGAGACGAGGGCGTCGCGGCCGTCCCGGACGAGGTAAACGGCGGGGTGGTTTTGTAGTTCCTTCGGCAGCTGGCCAGGCAGCAGGTGGGTTTTTACTACGGGATGATCGGCAAAGTTCGAATCGGCTTTGCGGGCAGGGTCTTGATGGTAAGTACTGGACGTAAGGCCGTAGACCTCGTGCAGCACGTTGCGGAAAAAAGTGTTTCCGGACCGGGGGAAGGAGGCAAGCCAGATCATGATTAATAAGGGGGAACTGGATTTGGATTTATGAGGCGTCCCTAAGTGGATTGGGGTGAATCCATCAAGGAAAACGGTGCTCTTGGTCAGCAAAGTAGGGATTATCGCTGTCTGAAGGCGATATTTGGCAATGCATAAAGCAATTTGACTTGAAACTCTTCCCGTTTTTTCGCAAACAAGACACGATCCCTACCAGGAAGAGGGGGCTAAAGCTGGTTTCGTTGCACATCCCTAAAACGGCGGGTACTAGTTTCCGTAAAACGCTGAAAAGTAATTACGGGGAGGAAGAAGTCATCAGGCTGGACATCACGCTGAAACACCAAAAGCTAAGGATTAATCAGGCGCTTTTCGAGGAGCTTAGCCTCCCTCCAGGCACTAGTGTGGTGCATGGCCATTTTAAGCCATCAGACCTTGTTGAGCGCTTTCCTGAAACAAAGAATGTGCCGTTTATCACCTGGTTGCGTGACCCGGTGGAACGGGTGATCTCTAACTACTACTACCTGGAGAAGCGTTTGAAGGAAGAACTGGACGAAGAAGGGAAAAACCTGAATATTCTCTCAAAAATGCAGCGTTCATTACTGGAGTATGCGCGAGACGCGATCAACCGAAACCGACAGGTGAAGTTCCTTGAAGGAATGCCTTTAGAAGACTTCAGCTTCGTCGGCATCCTGGAACATTACGCTGAGGACCTTGCCGAACTAGGCCAACGAATGGGATGGAGTAATGTCGAAGAAATAACGGTCAACGTGACGGCCAAAGAGAAGCCAGCAATCAGTGAAGAAATTAGAACGGAGATTGCCCGGCTCAACGCGGACGACGTGGCGCTCTATAACCAAGCCCTGCACCTGCGTGCGCGCCGCAAAGCTCCCCCAAAGATTGAACTGATCTCGATTCATGTGCCCAAGACGGCAGGTACTTCTTTTTACAAAAGCCTGAGAGACGTGTATGGTTCGGGAGTTGCCAGGCCATTCCGGAGGGGCAACTACCGTAGAACGATTGAGCGATTTGGGTCTCTTGAAGACTCCTTGACGGGAGATAAGGTCGTTGTACACGGCCATCTATACTATTCTGAAGTTGGGGAATTGCAGCAAAAACATGATGCAAAGGTCATTGCATGGTTACGGAACCCGGTAGACCGGCTTATTTCTAACTACCGCTTCTTTAAGGCCGGGCTGGTGGTGCCTTACCGTAACCTGAAAAATTATGAACTGAATAAACATCGAAAGGACGAAAGCCTGGAAACGTACGCAAGAATGGAAGAGAACCGAAACGTAATGTCTAAGTTTCTTTCCGGAATTGACGTCGATGACCTGTACTTCGTTGGCATTCAGGAGCACTATGCAGAGGATCTGGAACAGCTGGGTAAACGCCTCGGGTGGCCTGCCGTAGAAGTGGTACATCTCAATAAATATGAGCTAAATGAACAGGACCTAAAACAGGACAAAACCGAAATTCGTCGGTTGATCGCGGAGCTGAATCAGGATGATATTGCGCTGTATGAAAAGGCAGTTGCCCGTCGCAAAAAAAGAGTCGGTAGGGAAGAATAGAGGGGGTGAAGAAGCTGCCTGCCTAAAAAGCGACCTGGACATTTTATAAACAATCCAACATGTTAAACACAAGGGACATTATTCTCACGGGCATTCCCCGTTCAGGTACTACACTTGCTTGCTTACTGCTCAGCAATATCCCCAATGTTGTGGCACTTAATGAACCGATACGGGCTCGTGGGTTTCGGTCTCGGAAGGAAGCTATTTCCGGTGTGTCAAAATTCTACGCAGATACACGCATTTCGATCCTTAACCGGGGAATGGCCACGGCCCGGGCGGTAGGCGGTAAAATGACGGATAACCACTTCGCCCGGGTGAAGGGTAAGCGGGAGAAGCTGATTTCTAAGCAGGAGATAAAGATCGATAAAGACCTTAGCCCAGGCTTCATTTTGGCGTGTAAACACAATGCATTGTTTACCCTGTTACAGGATGAACTTGTGGCAGATTATCCAGTCTTCGCCTTTATTCGCAATCCGTTGGCTGTTCTTGGGTCCTGGGACAGCGTAAACGTACCCGTAAGCAGGGGAGTGGTGCGGGGGCTGGATACTTTCCTGCCGGAAGTAAGCAAGAACCTGGAAAAAATAGATTCTCTGGAAGAGCGTCAACTTTTCATTCTCGACTGGTATTTCAGCCGTTACCTTGAGCTGCCCCGTAACAACGTGATAAAGTATGAGGAGGTGATCGTTACGAACGGTACAGCTTTGTCTGTCATCAACCCAGGAGCGGCGAACCTGACCAAAGACCTCACCAGCTATAACCGCAGTAAGGTTTATGATTGGAAGAATATCCGGTCTATCGCCCAAAAGTTGCTTGATTCAGACAATGCCTGCTGGTCGTTTTACGAGCGAAAGGAGGTGGAGTTGCTTCTGGAGCGTTAAATAGGTTGATTGCTGATTCGGTGAGGGAACAAGCTGTCATCCTGCCAAATATCATCAGCATTATGGAGTAAATCAAGCAATGTTTCCCGTTCTTTTTCAATCGAGTGATTGGCGGAGATTGCCTTTCCGTTACTGATCATTTTATCCTGGTCGACGGGGCTCATTTTGAGTGCCCTGATGATTGCTTGATATACTTCGTTGGTCCGGTAGGCGGGTTGCAGGCAGGTTTTATCTGGGATGCAGAAATCGGTGTTTCCAATGGCCTCAGGGCAGATGACCAGTTTGTTCATCGCCATTGCTTCCAGGGCGGGCAGGTAGAAGCCTTCGGCACCGAATTTAGCCTCTAAGGGTAAGCAGACTATTATCTTACTGCGGTTGAGCAGGTCTAGAAAATGCTGACGGGTGGGGAGCTTGGGCGGGAGTTGAACGTGAATATTCCAGCTTTTAAAGCTTAGGTTTTTGCGCAGGGTCAGCCTTCGATAGAGCTTTTTAGCCATACCCTCATTTTTTAAGCCTATGATTAGAATATCGATGTCGGGCTTGGCTTCGGGAGTGGGTAAGAGGCTAAAATCAATTGTATCCGGCACCAGATAGACCGGCCCGTTTACGCCAAAGTCTTCAAGTATTTTCTTTCCCAGCGCGCTTTTCGCTATCCTGATGGCGGGGTACTTAAGGTAAGCGTGACGGGGGTCTTCCTGCCTGACGTGACGGGGCTGTGCGATGTTGAGAACGGGCACGGGAGGAGACATGGCGGTTGCTTCATCAAGGGTCCCCCAGTCTTTACCGGCAAAAAATATTACGTCACCTTTTTGGGGGGCAAAACTGGTCAGTGCCTCCGGTCGATAGGGGTGCCAATAGTTTCCTGGGTTGTCAAACCAGACGGTTTCAGGACCGAAATATACCTTGGGTTCAAAGTGAGGAGACGTTCTGAAATGTTCGAACGCATCGCGAACCTTTAGCTGGCCACCACTGGTGCCGCCGTTGTATTTTGTCCAGGATCGGTGGAAGATGACGCGTCTCTTGCTTTTCATGTTCCCTTGTTTATTTGGGAAGAAGTGGCAGGGCAATCGCAAGAAAGGCAAAATTGAAACCTTGAGCCCCAAAACGCTTAGCGTTTTCAATAGCCCTCCCCCGTGGGGAGGGTTGGGAGGGGGTTTCTTGCGATTGCCCTGGAAGAAGTGGTTAGGCTTACGGGCTTTAAGGGCCAAGATAGTTACATTTGTTGCCCTTTCCTCCCCTTGATAAGCACTTTGCAAGGTCAAACACTTGTATGTCAGAAGCGCCTTCACATACATTAAGCACTGACTCGGTCTGGACCGAGCAAAAGATGCGCTTACCCGTACTACTCGGTACGGTTCTTTGCCTGTTGGCCATACACTTCTTTCACTTTGAACGGGAGCTGCAGCTTTTTTCCTTGTTTTCGTTATTCGTAGGTGGTTTCGCAGTAGTCGGCTTACTGCCGGTTAGCTACCGCTTGAAGTTTATTTGGGCGCTGAACGCGGGTGCAATATTTGTCTTATTTGGTATTCCTGCCGGGCTTGGAGTCTTGGCTACGGGCTTACTGTTTTTCTTGATTGTAAACCTGTCCGTTCATGTGTGGTGGCGGGGTTTAATGTCCGTACTGTCAGGTGGTCTTTTGGCGGCGGGCAAGCTGGGTTATCTTCCCTATGCCGAATTAGGTACGGTGGCCACGGTGGTTGGTGGGCTTTTTATGTTCCGCAGCATTCTTTATCTCTACGAAAGCTATCACGGATGGCAGCACCCCTCCGTTTGGCTGCGGCTCAACTATTTTTTCCTGCTTCCCAACCTCATCTTCGTCATTTTTCCGGTGGTGGACCTTAAAACGTTTACAAAAACCTACCAGCCGGAAGTGCCCGTTACAACTCTATACAAGGGGCTTTTATGGATCATGCGTGGGATGTTTCACTTGTTCCTTTACCGCATCATATATTACTATCTGGTGCCGGATCCGCAGACGGTCACTTCCGTTTATCCGACCATCCAGTACATGGTAATGTCGTATGCTCTTATCATAAGGCTATCGGGCATTTTTCACCTTTCCACTGGTATGCTTTGCCTTTTTGGCTTTAATCTGCCGCCTACTTTTGACAACTATTTTCTGGCGAGCGGCTTCAGCGATCTTTGGCGGCGGATCAATGTTTACTGGAAAGACTTCATGATGAAGGTCTTCTACTTTCCCATCTATTTCCGGTTTCCCAAACGGAACGCCCTCGCTGTTTTCATATCCGTAATAATTGTCTTTCTGATCAACTGGTTGCTGCATCAGTACCAATGGTTCTGGATCAGGGGAAACTTTCCTATTCGGATAATAGACATAATATTCTGGGTGGGTTTTGGCGTCCTGGTAGCGTTCAACTCTATCTTTCAGATGCGCCAAAAGCGTAAGAAGGATAATAAGAATGAATTTGTCCTTAAGAATGCTTTGATGACCACCTTGAAAATAATCGGGATGTTCACCTTCATGAGCGTTTTATGGTCGTTTTGGACCAGCCCCGGCATCAGCGAGTGGCTGGCTTTTATTACTGTATTTGGTACAGCTAACTTCAACGAGATCAGTACGCTTGGAGGTTGTCTGATTGGGCTGAGTGTAATTGGCGTAGCTGCTCATTACGTGGCCTATTGGTTGAAGGTTCGTAAACTTAGTATTACCGATAATCACTTGCTCAAGCTATATACTGTTGGTTGGCTCGCTGCAGTAATCGCGGCAAGCCCACTGGTAATGCCGAGGTTATCTTCTGCGGTGGCTTTTGACTTCGGGCCGGTGCTGGAAACACGGCTAAACCAGGCCGATGAGAGCCGGCTTTTTCAGGGGTATTATGAGTCGTTGCTAGTGGGTAATAACCTGAATTCCCGCATCTGGGAAGTAAGAGAAGACAGGGCCGACCGTGCCGATCAGCGATTAATAGCTTCTGATGTTCTGGTCAGGGAGCCGCTTCTTATTGGAAAAAGCCTTAAACTAAATCATCAAACTACCTTCAAAGGCTTACCGTTCCGGACCAACTCTTTAGGGCTGCGCGACCGGGAATACGCGCAGGCGAAACCGGCTGGAGTATTCCGGTTTGTCGTCCAGGGTGGATCCTCTGAAATGGGGTCGGGCGTAAAGGCGGAAGAAGTCTTTGATGAGATTACAGAAAACAAGCTAAACGATGAGATCGGGCGAATTGAAATGCTCAACTTTTCAGTCTCTGGCCTTCGTATGGCGAATCAAGTAGGGATTACCGAGGAAAAAATATTGAAGGTTGAACCTGATGTACTCCTTTATTTCTTGCACGAAGGGGAAACGAGAAGAGGCCTTAATACCTTTTACAAAATCATGAAAGATGAAAGTGTCGTAAGCCGTTATCCTGTACTTAAAGAGATTTCAGACAGGTTCAAGGTGGTGGAGACAGACAATCAAGATGCGGGGAGAAGAAGATTGATCGCCGCAGAAAGGGAATTGACTCAATGGACGGCAAAAAGAATGGGGGCGTACTGTAAAGCGAACGGAATTCTCGCCGTGGTGGTAAACGTGCCCATATCAGGTAGAGAAAAAGGGGGGGAGGTCACAGAAGATGATCTTATAGAAATATTTGAAGAAAATGGGTTCCTCATCATAGACCTGAGGCATATTTATGACAGACTGAGTGTTGAGGAAAGAACGGTTTCCACCTACAATCGCCATCCATCAGCCCTGGCACACCGAGTACTGGCAGACAGCCTTTACGAAGCATTGGTTGATCATCAAATGATCGGCAAAATGATGGAACGAGAACGATGAAAAATTATGAGTTTTGACAGGTTCGTCAGCAATAATAAAATACAACAAATGCCTTCATTAATAATTAATGAAAAAAGGACGATTTATTTTGGAAAGCTTCTCGTAATTGCGGGTCCAAGCTGCTCCGGGAAATCTCAGCTCATTGCTAAGTTGCAATCTGGGAAACATGAAAACGTATTTAAAGAGGTAAACTTTAATGCCAAGGAACCTCCTGCGTATCTTTCACTTAGTTCAATTAGAACACTTGATCAGGAGTACTATCCTGCCGTAGTCCTTCATTTGGATATCTTGAGATTGAATAATTTTCATAGCTACATCTCTGAAATGTTGACAAATGGGCGGAACGATGTAGTTGTAATTACCTTATGTGTGCGTCAGAAAGCAATTGTTTATCGTTTATGTAAAAGAACCTTATGGAAGCTATTTGATAATATTGTCAATGGGCGGGGGCGTAAATCCGCCCTCGAAAAATTTAGGGTTAAATGGAAGTTTTTTAAAAATGTCAAGGCCTTACATCAGTGTTACGATACATGGTTTCAATTGTTGGAGGATAGAAGCATCGTTGAAAATTATGTATTGGATGTTAATCGAGATGAAATTCAAAAACCCCGAGTTTATTCTAAATCGTTATTTCAATCACTCATCGGGTTCAAGGTATAGCTTGCCGGGTTGAAATTGACAGTCAATTTTAACTTTCTAACTTGAAGCCGGGTGCATGAACCTCTGCAGCAGCCTGATTGATTTACTCCCAATCGGTAGGGAAATTATACCCCCAGGCATCCATGATATCCCCAAACATTTCTTTCGCCTGGTGCTGGATGCGAGGAGGATAATAGGACTGGTAGCCAGATACACGCCCTGCCGTTGAGTTGTAACGCGGGAGTATGATCTCTGGAAGGTCAAGTTCTTTCATGACCTTCGAAAAATCCTCCTGCAAAGACTCAAAGCGAAGTATCCGGTTAACGGAGGTAACTGTTGCCTGGTGCCGGGGCTTTCGGTAAGGGGTGCAATGGAAGTGCTCAAAGTAGGTGGGGAAGTCGGCCCCCGTATCCCGGATAAAGCGAAAGGCTTCCAATTGATTATTGGCGATCGGCCTCCTATTTTTGAAAGTTCCCCGCGAGAACCTGCCGTTATGATCGTTCTTCCTTTTGAAATAGGCACTCACTACGGAATCGAGCGGATGCCGAACAGAAGTGAAGGTGTAGTAGTTTTTTACCTCAGGGCTTGCCGTAGACATAAATTCTGTATAGGAGATATGACGCGGTTTTATTTCCTGGCCGATTCCAGCTTCCAGCAAGGCAAGTTTGATTGCACTAGAACCCGTTCGGGGGATGGCGAAAAAACAAAACCGATGCGCATGACTAATTATCATAACTCGTAATTTTTTACTTTTTGGAGTTTGCTTTCTTGTTTATCTTCCCCCAGGTGAGCGTAACAATTCTTGATGTAAAACTCCAGGCCAGCGTCAATATCCTTGGTCTCGTGGATGATCGCTCCGTGATCCATCACTAGTAGCCGGTCCGCTATTTTGAGAATTTTACGAATCTGGTTGGACACGAAAATCACGCCTTTTCCCGGTTGGTCAGCAAACTCCCGCAAATTGTCCAGGCATTTGGCCTTAAAGGCGGAATCGCCCACGGCAAGGGATTCATCAATGATGAAAACATCGGGCTCAGTCGCCATGGCGATGGAGTAGGAAAGCCGGGCTTTCATCCCTGAGGAGTAGTTGCCGAAGGGGCGGTCCAGCCGTTCTCCCAGCTCAGAGAAGTCTTCGATGAAGGGAATTTTTGCATCAACTTCCTCCCTGCTCATCCCGTACATAGCCCCTTTGATATAGATGTTTTCTCGGCCGGTAAAAAGTGCTTGCATCCCCGCGCCGAGAGCGAAGATAGCCGTCACTTTCAGGCCGGGTAGGCCCTTTACAACTCCGGCATCCGGCTCATAAATGCCGGAAATCAGCCGCATTAAGGTGGTTTTTCCTGAACCGTTTACCCCGGTTATCCCCAGAATTTCGTGCGCGTTGAGGTGGAAGTTGATGTCTTTGAGGGCAAAAATCTCTCCAGAGCGCAACTGCCTGCCATCGCGATGCATCCCCAGGCTCCCCCTGATAATATCTTCGATACCATGGCGCATACTCTGGCGAAGGTCCTTGGAGAACTTCTTGTATAAATGGTCTGCAGAAAGGAGTACTTTTTTTCCCATCAGTTGGCAATTAATCTTTCCCGAACGCGCGCTTCGGAGGTGCGGAAAAGCCATAGGGCGATGAGAAAGAAAAGAAGACTTCCGAGGGAGCAAAGACCAAAGGTTACGGGCTCAAAGAACTGACCTTTCGTTAAGAGGTCTCTCGGGAATCCAACCAGGTAGGTCAACGGGTTGAGCGCGATGATACTGGCTAAAAAACTGATCTCGACTTTCGGGGCATAAACGATGGGCGTCAGGTACATCAGTAACCGAATGCCTTCATCACTAATTCGGGTGATGTCCGTTGCGATCAGCCGTAGCGGAGCGATAAGTAGTCCGAATCCACAGCCCAACAATAACAATGGAAGAAGCGCAAAAGGAAAAAGTAGTGCGGCTGCTGTGAATCGAACGCCAAAAATGAGGAGCACCAGCAGGTTCAGCCCGAGCGGAATAACGAAGCGGATGAGGTGAACAATCACTGCCTGGGCAAATAAGGTTTCTACGGGAAAAGGAGTGCTCAATAGTAGCCGCCCGTAACTTTCAATGAGCCGGCCGCAGCGGCGATAGGCTTCCGCGAAAAAGCCCCAGATTGAGGTGCTGAGTAGTACGTAAGCGGGGTAGGGGATGCCGGTGTCGCCTGGTGAAATTACGCCCGCACCATTCAGTAGTATCCAGACGGCAACGGCAACTAAAGGAACGATCAGTAACCAACCCATACCAAGGAAAGATCTGCGGAATTCCACCTGCATTTCCACCTTGACCAGCTGCTGTACTAAAAACCAGTATGTCCTGAGGTTGGTAGCCACCTTACTGATTTGCCCGAATAATCCACTACCCTGCAGTTCATGCAAGGGCGTAAGGGAGGTACTGTTAGCGGCGGTATCTGCTTTCATATTGGGAGCCGTGAAGATAATCATTTTGCGGGCGCGTGCGCAGGTGCAGGGAAGGGACAACAGGTTTGATATACTCCGCTATCCTGGCTTATCAGCGACCCCAGGCGCATAGGGCTGATAATGGGAGAAGTCTACACTGTACTAGCAGTGTAGGGAGAAGTCAATGACTTTAAACTCAGTGGGGGCCGCAAACGCAGGTGCAAGAAAAAAGAATAAGTAGCAAAGGTTTGTAGCCCGGGTAGTAGTCAGTTGTTCTCTGTGTATCTTCGTATCACTAAGTAATTTCTACTGAAATGGAAAACATCATAAAAGAAGTTAAGGAGTACATCATTCGGGAGTTTGCTGATGAAGCTGATACCGGCCCGATTACGAATACTACTCCCTTACTTAGTAGCGGAATCGTAGACTCTATATCAGCCCTCCAACTTGTGGATTTCCTGGAAACCCGCTTCGGATTTTCTTTCCAGGCCCACGAAGTTGATCAGGACAACCTCGATAATCTCCAACTCATCGAAGCCTTTGTCCTCGCCAAGACTGGCGTCAACCAGCCTTAGAATGCACAAACTAGCGCTGCAATTCTCCCGGGCGGCTAAGGATTTTTCCGAACGAACCGCGCTTGTAAGTGCGGAAGAAGCCAGCATGTCGTACCTCGAGCTGGACCGCCAGGTAACCGACTGTGCAGCAAAAATGGCTGAATGGAAGATTGGGCCAGGCGACGTTGTAGCGATACTGTTGCCCAAATCTTTCGCCGCCGTAACGATAATCCTGGCAACACTGCGCCGGGGAGCTGCCTACTTGCCAATGGATGCCTCCGCGCCTCCTGCCCGAACCACCTATGTACTGGCAACGGCAAAACCTAAATTACTGGTTGCCGCAAGACCAACTGCCGAACTGCCACCGGAGTGGCAACCTGCTCCGGCAGACAACAGGTGGGGCCATTCCGCTTGTACCTTCTTTCTGCCCAATCCGGCCCATAATTCAGCCACGAGGAAAGCCAATGACCTGGCCTACATCCTCTTTACCTCAGGCTCTACCGGTCAGCCAAAGGGGGTAACCATAAGCGGAGCCGCCGCCCTGGCTTTTGTAAATTGGGCGGGCAAAACCTTTGCGGTGAAACCGGAGGACGTTGTCTCCTCCATCGCTCCTTTTCATTTCGACTTGTCGGTTTTCGATCTCTTTACAACCCTCACACGGGGTGCCTGCCTGTTGTTACTCCCAGATAGGACCACCCGCAACCCCCGCCTCCTGACCAAGCTCCTGGCAGAAAACCGGACCAGCATCATTTATGCTACCCCCAGCCTGTTCCGTTTGCTGTTCGATCACGGCAAACCTGGAGAGCATGACCTGACGGCCATCAGGCAAATTTTGTACGCTGGCGAAGCTTACCCCGTAGCCGAATTGGCTAAACTCATACTATTGCTCCCGAACACCAGTGTAGCCAACCTCTACGGCCCAACCGAAACCAACGTGGTAACCTACCATGAGCTTACTGACAAACCGGACCCGGAGGCATCGTTTGCCATACCCATTGGCCGGGCCTGCCCCTACGCCCGCCTCCTCATCTGGCAAGATGGCCCCGTAAATCCTGAAGCAGGGATGGAAGGGGAACTACTGGTGGCTGGCGCATCGCTGACCAGCGGCTACCTCAATGAAACGGCCAATCGCACCGCTTTCATTATGCTCGAAGGGGACCGCTTCTACCGCACTGGCGACCTGGTATCAGTGGATGAAGAGGAAAATCTCGTGTTCCGGGGACGGACCGACCGGATGGTAAAGCGCCGTGGCTACCGCGTAGAACCCGCTGAAAGCGAAGCTGCTTTGGTTACCCATCCCGCTCTGGTTCGGGTCGCTACCGTAGCTGCTGAAGCCAAAGACGGTGGCGTTCGCCTCGTCGCTTACTACGAACTCACCCCGGGAGCCGAACAACCCACTGGTCTGGAACTCGCCGTGTACTGCCGCGAAAGGCTACCGGCCTATCTTGTACCGGATGCTTTCCGTAAGATTAACACCATCCCATTAACTACAAATCAGAAAACAGATTACCTCACACTGAAAAATCTGGCCGATGGGAAATGATGACCGCCAAAACAAGGTGGACGAGGCAATGGCTTCCGTACGCAGATTTGCCGGTGAAGCGGTCTCGGTGACCGTTAGCAATCAGGCATCCTTCAGGGAGAAATGGTCACTTGCCGGGAAGGAGAGACTCCCCGGTTTGCTGATCCCCACAGAATTCGGTGGGCACGGGCTTGATGCCGTTAGTACCTGTCTGGCCCTGGAAGTCCTGGGAGACTGCCATCCTGATGCCGGCTTTAACTTTGCTTTAGCCGCCCATTTACTGGCTTGTGCGGTACCGCTTGTCCACCACGGGGACGAAGCACAGGCCCGGGCCTGGTTGCCGGGGGTGTCTTCTGGCCGTTACGTAATGGCCAACGCCATGACGGAAGCCGAAGCAGGCTCCGCTGCCTACAAGATGAAAACTACCGCCGTAGCTTCGGAAAAAACTGGCCACTACCGGCTGAACGGCCAAAAGACTTACTGTAGTAACGCACCCGCCGCTGACCTGCTCGTAACCTACGGGCTTACCAACGCGGAGAAGGGAGCATTCGGGGGCATCTCTGCTTTCTTGATTGAGCGCAATGCCAATGGTCTGACGGTAGAAGAGGCCATACCAAAAGCGGGCCTCCATGCTTGTCTGCTGGGAGGAATAGAAATGAAAGAACTCGAAGCTGGCCCGGGCCAGCTACTGGGAGAGGAAGGCGGTGGAGCCCGCATTTTTCAGGAGTCGATGGACTGGGAGCGCATCTGCCTCGGAGCCGTTCACCTCGGGGAGATGAACCGTTTACTTAAAAATGCAGTTACCTTTGCCAACCAGCGAAAACCGGGAGGTGTGGCGATTGGGAAACACCAATCGGTTTCTCACCCCCTGGCGCGGCTGAAAGCACGTATGGCCGCTGGTCGTGCCCTGATGCTGGAAGCTGCTGGTAAGCTCGATGCTGGTGAAGCCATTGCGAGAGAAGCAGCCATGGTGAAACTCATCATCAGTGAAATCTATCGGGATTTTGCCGTGCAGCTTCATCAGTTATACGGTGGCGCCGCTTTTCATGCCGGTCATCCCGCCGCAGATTGTCTGGCCAACGCTGCAGCTGCTACGATTTATTCCGGAACCTCAGAAATTCAATGTAATATTATTGCCCGTTATCTGGGCCTCAGACAATAAACCCAGACGACATGAAAGCAGAAGATAAAAGTTACGACGTAATTGTCATCGGCGGCGGCCCCGCCGGATCAACGACCGCAACAACTCTTGCTCAGAAGGGGCACCGTGTTTTGTTGCTGGAGAAAGCAAAATTTCCACGAGAGCATATTGGAGAATCACTACTCCCTTTTTGCTATCAAATTTTTGAAGAGTTGGGAGTGTTGGATAAAATGGAAGCGCGTTTCACCCGTAAACCCGGCGTGACGTTTTCTAATTTTGACGGTTCAGACCAGTCTCACTGGTGTTTCGCCCACGTAATTGATGACCCTAGTCACTTGTCCTTTCACGTCCGCAGGGCGTTTTTCGATGATATGTTGCTCCGAAATAGTGAATCAAAGGGAGTGCGCGTTGAAGAAGAAATGGGGGTACAGCGGGTAGAATTTGGAGACGATGGCAAAGGCGTGTCCGTCGTTGCCACTGACGCTGACGGAGAAAGGAAAATTTTCGAGGCGCGCTATGTTGTTGATGCCAGTGGGCAGGCCACTTTGTTGGCAAAACAGTTTTCAAGTAAAAAGCCTTTTGAAAGGCTCAAGCCCCGGGCTGCTATTTCATCCCATTGGCTTAAGGTTAATTTAAACGAAGACCTTGAAGAAGGCAACATCAAGATCGTTCACCTGGAGGGCGAGAAGCTAGGCTGGATTTGGATGATTCCAATAAAGGGGCGGCTCAGCATTGGTGTCGCTGCAAACATGACCTATGTAAATGCCCGGCGCAGAGTACTCAGTAAAACAAGTGACAACTGGCAGGAGGAGTTTTACATGGAAGAACTCCAATCGTCCCCCGTGGTTGCCCGTATTATCGAAGGAGCACATATGGCTCAGCCGGTGGCGGTCAACGGTGATTTTTCCTACTTTGCAGAACAAAAATACGGAGATCGCTTCGCCATTGTTGGGGACGCGGCTGGCTTCCTGGATCCCATTTTTTCAAGCGGTGTTTACCTGGGCATGAAGGGTGGACAGCGTGTAGCGGAAGGCATTAGCGAGCAGCTTTATGGTAACGGGTTAGCCGTTTTAAAGGAGGCATATAAGGATGTTGACGGAGCCTATCGCCTGGTGGAAGAACTGGTCAGCACCTTCTATGAACCCGGCTCAGTTAGGTTCTCAGGGGCAGATAAAGTTCTTCAGGATCAGAGTTATAAGAAATTCGAAACAGCTTATTCTATTCTCCACCTGGTGCTGGCCGGTGATTTCTTTAATAATCACCAAAAGTACCTGAAGGCCATCGAACTGCTACGCGATAAAACCATGATTGACAAATACCGCAACCTCATCAGCCATCCCCCAACGGAGAAGGATGACATCATTTGCCGACGCAAGGAGGAGTTGGTTTCCACTCCAGCTTAGTATGTACGAGGACAACTGGAATGAGTACTATAAAATCAACTATGGCAAGCTAGGGCGAAAAGCACTCTGGGACGTGCCGCCTGGCCGCGCCGTAGCTCAGGACTACAGGCTTTTCTCCGGACATTTTAATCCCGACCTGCCCGTCATTGACCTGGGGTGCGGTACGGGGGAGCAGTCAGCTTTTCTGCGCTCCTGTTATTCTCATGTTGTAGGAGTGGATGTGTCTGGTGTCGCCGTGGAACTGGCCAAAGAAAACCATCAGCAAGGTGGGCTGGAGTATGAATTTCTGGACGCTACCAGACCGGATACGGCTAAAGCATTACATGCTCGCATCGGAGAGTCAAACGTCTACATGAGGGGCGTGCTGCACCAGATTTTACCAGAGCATCTACACGATTTTCAGGTCGTACTCTCCACCCTGCTTGGCGTCCGGGGGCACTGCTTTTTCAACGAGGTTTCTTCCGGCATCCGGGAGTATTTTACGGACTCATCCGACCAGTTCGGGCAACTTCCCGAACGGATGCAACAGGTATTCATCAGTAACCTGCCGCCACGTGGGCTCAGCCTCACTACCGTTGCAGACTTTTTCCCCGATGGTAAATTCAATGCGCAAGACGTCCAGGAAGGAAAATTGGAGACCAATCTGAACTTTTTAACCGGTGAACCTATATTTATCCCATCTGTAACCGGGGTCGTATCTTTGACCCATAACAAAAAAGGCTAAATTTTTCAGGCATGAGATTTTTTCTATTATTGGCGATCGCAACGTTTACGTTTGCACTTTCTAACTGCAACCGTGCGCCTGCATCAGCTTCCACTCCCAACGCTGACCGCGCCGTAAAAAACCAGGCAGAAGAACAACAGAAAAATGAAAATTTTAATAAAGTTGAAAACTACGTAGAGGAAGCAATTAAAAGAATTGAAGATAGAGTGGAAATTACGGACGAACAGAAAGAGTCCATCCGAAAAATTGGCATGGAATACGACTTTGCCGGAGCTGATATGGTGGGACGTAGGGAGTACGTAAAAAAAATCATGGATCGGGTAAAAGCAGAGGTGCTTACTGAGGAACAGCGCAAAAAAGCTTCTAACAGGAATTAGATCGCTTTATTTCCGCATAGAATCAATGTAAAAAGCCAGGTAGTTTTTAATGGTATCCTCCAGAGAGAATACCGGGGGAGACCTGAACTCGTATTCGCCCTTAGCTGCCAGCCATAGGCATTTTCTGAGCTCAGAGGCGGTCATTTTCTCCATCTCTAAAAACCTACCGCCTAAGGTCTCTACCAAGGCCCCCCGCCCCGAAGAAATAACCGGTATCCCCATCGCCACAGCCTCAGCTGCAGCAAAGCAAAAGCCCTCGCTGTAAGAGGGAATCACTACGCAGGAGGAAGTAAGTAATAGCTCACGAAGGTCTTCATCGGAAAGCTCGTGGTAGATGTCCGTAACATCATTAAGGCCCAACTCTTCGATCAAATCCATGATGCGTTGCAGCATCGCGGCCGGGCGGAGCGGAATGACCAGCCGCAGCCTGGCGTTCGGATGTGTTCTTTTGAGTGCTGCGGCTGCGGGAAGGAGCAGATCGAGCCCTTTAGAGACGCCCAGTCGGCCGAAGTAAGTGTAGTGGAAACCTGGCTTTGGGCGGTGCTTCAGACCGATAAATTTATCGTAGTCCAGGCCATTGTAAATACGGTTGACCTTTGCTTTTTCAACGCCATTTTGCACCAGCGTCCGCGCCGTAAAATCTGAAACAGCGATGTAGTGGTCAAACGACAACTTGAGCACAAAACGCTCGAAAGCCCGAAAAGCCCGGGCCTGAAATCGGGACAAAAAAGGCAGCTGCAGCCAGAGGTCTCCCCAAAATTCATGGAAGGTGATGACGGCCTTTTTACGCCTCAATTTTGCCGCCAGCCAGGCTGGAGGAGCCGCGTTGTAAGTGGTGGTGTGCACCACGTCCGCCCAGCGTGCTTCCCGCCAGGCTGCAGGCAGGGCGAGTACCGAAAAGAGAAACCGATTCCGGCAGTTTATCCGACGGATAGCTACGCCCGCACGATTTTCAAGAACCGCTAATTCGGGGCTGAATCGGGTAGTGACCACCCGCACCTCATGTCCATTCTTAGCAAGCTGTTCCGCCAGATTACCGAACAGCGTTTCCGCACCGCCTATGTAAGGAGGGTAGTGCTCAACAACGAAAAGGATATTCATTCTTCGGTCTCCTTTTCCGCATCTCGAAGCGCAATTTTACGAGCTAAATCCGTTAACTGCCGTCGGTTTTCTCTTACTTCTCCGTAGAGCATAAAGATGAGATAGATCATGATGCCCATGCCAAGGAATATGACGGCGTTGACGTTGCTGGCGATGCCGAAAACTCTGGCGATGAAGACGGATATTTCGTCAGGAAAGAGGGAGAATACCGCCAGTCCGGACCAGAAAATTAGCGAGAAAAGGTATTCCCGAAGGTTGATCCTGCTTTTGCGGTAGCGGGTAGTGAGACCGACGGCAAAAAGTAGGGAAAGTAAGGGGACGACGATTTGAAAAACACGAATTTCCATGGGCGTTCAAGGTACGAATACCTTAGCGAAAGAGTAGGTTCCAGAGGAAGTTCAGGGCCGTAGTGAAGCCAATCTGCAGGTCCTGGCCTTTGCTGATAGAATAGGCTGTATACCGAACAGAAATGGCGGCTTCCTCAATTGCCAGTTGATGGTTTTCGGCTTCCATAAGCATCTCACTACAAAAGCCGAAGCCATCGATTTTCAGACTGATCGCTTCAATTGCTTTTCGATTTAAGAGGCGCATACCGGATTGGCTGTCGCTGTAGGAACCCCGGGCAAAGAGGTTGGTCATCCCGTTTGCAATATTGTTTAGCAGGCGGCGCGAACGCGGGATGCAAAGATTGGTTTTAAGAAACCGGCTCCCCACTACAAGATCACATTGCTGCGTGTACATCTGCTCGTGCAGTGAGTGTAAGTCATGAGCAATGTGTTGGCCGTCAGCATCCATGAAGGCAAGGTGTTGCCATCCTCGCCGGCGGGCGAGTTCTATTCCGGTCATGGCAGCGGCCCCAGCACCCCGATTGATGGGGTGAGATACGACGAGTACACCTAACTGCCGGGCGAGCTCTTCGGTACCGTCCGTACTGCCATCATTAAGGATGCAAATCTTGTGGAAGCCCTCGCTACGGAGCTCCGAAATGACCTCCTGAAGCACCGGAGCTTCGTTGTAAGCCGGCAGGCAAACCCAGGTAACGAATTTTTTTTTTGACATACTGCAGGCCTTTTTACAGTATTTCGAACAGTGCGATGTTGCCCAACGAAACGGTCTGGCCGTCGATGCCGAAGCGGGCGTTGGCACTGGAACCATTAGGAAGCCGGATGGCGGGGGCAGCCGGATCCGCCACGTAGTTGTCCGTTACCAGTACCCTGACCTTTGGGGAAGAAGTCAGCTCACGCGCAATACTGATGAATTTTTGCGTCAGGCTCTTTTCTGGTGTAATATCCAGAGTCGCCGTACGAAGGTCAAGTAAAATGTAGCGGTAGCCCTGTACTTTGAGCATGTCAAAGAACTGGCTGTTATCGGTTAGCTGATCGGTGATTTGCGCGTAGCGCTCCAGGGTCGGGTCGGTGTAGACCCGCGTGTCGTTTTCGGTGATGAGGAAGCCGTAGTGGGTATTTACGCGGTATATATTGCTCGAAGGATCGGCGTTCATGATGCGTAAAGCGTCAGTAATGACGGGGTTGAATTTGCTAATCGCCCTGCTCGCCAACCTGCTGGGGTCAGTACTGACTTCTACAAAGGGAGACCGAAGAATATTCGCTGCATCTTGTTCACCGGGATACTGGGAGTTAAAATACTGGAGCGTGAATAAGAGCACGAACAGGGAAAGCACCCCGCCGCAAAAGTACCGGCTGAAATTCTGAAGGTCTTCCCCAAGCAAGTGCGCGGGTTTTTCGAGGAAGCTCAGCACTACGATCGGTGCGGCAATAAAAAGAGGCATCGCATACCAGAGAATTCCGTTGCCGAGAATCCACCATAGGAGCGCGTAAGTCGCCAGGAAGCCAACGAAGCCGCTAAGGCCGGGGCTGGCTCCGATAAACTGCCGTCGTGCTGACAGTGCCGCCAGGAAAAACACTCCGAAAATAATGAGTAAGGTGGCCCAGAGCGTAAGATCTCCGATGAGAAAAAAGACGGGAGACAGCAGCCCGGTAAGGGCAAAGACGGGGCGGGTAATCAAGCCGTGAAGCCCAATTAGCCAGGCGGGCGTACCGTTACCGGCAATGGTGTTCTGGAGTTGGTCCCAGGCGGTGTCCGTTGTGAAAAGCCCCGTCGGCGAAGCATAGATGGCGTAGTAGGACCCGGCCAATGCGATTAGCATAACCATCATAAAGAGTACTCCTCGCCAGAGTGGAGGTCTTGACCTGCCCGTGGCGAAGAGAAGGATCGGTAAAAACAGGAGAAATAGAAAGCCGGGGTCTACGTAGCGGCTGTTCCTGATGTTAGCGCCGGTGTTCAGGTCGTTTGGCAGGGAGGCGTATCGCCAGAAATATTGCTCGTAGCCGAGGTAGCGCTGGATTTCTTCGCGGGCGGCCTGATCGGTGGCATTTTTGCCATCGCGTTGGGATGATGGTTGTTGTAGGACAAATTTAGCGGTCGGTTGCTGGTCAACGGGCTGTTCGTAGCTCGTCAGCATGGGGCGGAAACTGTTTCGGGGTGTACGCTGAGACAGCGAGGGAATGAAATTCAACGGAGGCTTTTTATCCAGGCCTTCCAGCATGGTAGAAACACCAAAGCTACCGTTCTCGAAAATATTCTTAGCCGCCCAGGGGCTGAAGGCCAGGAGAAAGGTCAGGGCCATTAAGCCGGTTTTGATCAGGGGCAGGGAGAGGGCGCGGAGGTTGTCCTTATAGGCGTACCACAGGCCGATACTGCCCGATAGAAACAGACCCGCACCCAGCATGATTTTCTCTGTACCGCTGAGGTCGAGGTAGCCGAAGCGGGAAATATCGCTCAGAAATATGAAGCCGAGCGTGAGGGCTACTGCCGCCAGGTAGGCCCACTTACCGCCGTATCGATGAAATAGCCAGATGGTCAGGGCGAAGATGTAGAGAATGGCGGTGTACTTGATGGTGAAAGCATAGCCGGCCAGCCAGCCCAGCAAAAGGAAAGTGTAGGTGTCGAGGTTCAGGCTACGATTTACCAGGGGGAGCTTCATCGCCTTGCTTTCCCCGGGAGCATTTCTTTGCACCAGCGGACCCCGCTGAGCCTGCCGAAGTGTCAGCGCCGCTAAATAAATCCCTGCTAAAATAACGAATGCAAAAGCAAGATCTATCTTCTCATCCACAATGCCATGAAAGGCGAAATAGGGGGACAGTAAAGGGATCAGGGCGGATAGCAAAGCACCATCATTACTGAGCCACAAGCGGGCAAGCCGGTAGACGATGAGAACGCAGAGCACGTTCATCAGGTGAGACATCAGGATGGCTACGGATAGGTTTCCGAAGAGTGTTTGTCCGAGCGCCATCATCAATGACCAGCCGTAGGCCTGGCCGCCGTAGGGCAACCCGCCCGTGTCGGCCACTAAATTCGCCAGGTTGACGTATAGCGCCCCGCCATCATAGCCGATGGGGAATGTTTTGAAGGCGGCCACCAGGTTATAGCCCGTAACGGCCAGCAAGAGGACCAGGACAGCAGGGGACCACCAGGTCGCAAACGTAAGACTTCGTTTTGTCCACAGTGTTTCCGTCAGGAAGGTTAGTGCGGTTCTCCAGCGAATAGCCAAGGCGGCCAAAATTAGCCCCCAGCATGTGTAAACATTAAAAGCATCCGCCAGGCCAAGCAGGACCAACGGCAAGCCCAGCAATGAAAATCCGAAGGCAATGCTCAGGATCGAGTGCCCCGCTTCTGTTTTGTGCTTTAACGGAGTGGTCAAAATACTCCCGAGGCAATAGGCCGCAGTAAGGATGATGAAAAGGCCACCAACGAAAAGAGTTGAATATCCAAAGAAATAAGCCGCCCGCCCGAAACCGGAGATTCCCTTCAGATAAGGCCCGGCACTGAAGGCTACGATAACCGCTGAGCTAAACAGCTGTACGGCAAGGTAAGCGAGAATGCCCCGATACGAAATACTTACTCCTTTGCCATCAGGATCCTTTTTTCGCCGGGCGCAAAGAAGAGATCCTAAGGCTGCACAAGCAGCGATGAAGGCTACCAGTCCGGGCTGAGGTATTGCCATAATCGCTTTGACCGCATAATTATGATTTACTACGTAATCCATGATTACGAGAAAAGTCCAGGCAAGAACCGCAATGAGGGTCAATAATTTTCCGGGCATCCTTTTTCCGTTCCTATGGCAGGTTTGACAGATTATGGTGTCGTATAGGTACGGTGATTTTTCGAGACCCTACCGGGAAGGCAGGTATAAACACCTGCTTTACAGGTGATTTTAGGCTCTTTTTCGGTCTTTTTTTTGCCTTCGGCAGGTTCTTCAAGGAAAATTTTATCAAAGGACCCATTGGAATTCTCTTATTCCTCCGGCTTTAAAATCATCCATCCGCCGCGTATTTCATCCGTAAATAGCTTAAAGCTGTCTCCGTAGGGAGGTTGTAGTAATTCGGACCGTTGGGTGCCCAGGTAACCGACGACAACAACCCGAATGGGAACCTGATCTTCTACGGGGAGGCGAACTTTGATTTCCCCGGCGGTGGGCATGTAGAAGAGGTAATTGCCTTCACCGTCGGTTGCGGCGTGGGCGTTATTGCCAATGAGTACTTCCGGAGCGGGCTTCAGGTTCCAGAATTTCAGGTGGCGCTCAACGGTGCGGATGGCTTTAAGGTCAATCCTGGCGGGGCGTCCAATCACTTAGTAAGAGTTCTGCTTCAATTTTTCCGGCAACGAGGTCCCGGTCAACGCTGTGCACCCGGCCGCGGCCGAAACCGTAGCTACCGTTATCAATCTTCTCAATCACCTCGGGGCTGTTGGTGGAAGTGACTTTGTAGTCGATGCCGCTGCGGTCACTTAACCAGTAGGTGATAACGGGGTCGCTGCCCATGATGGCAACTTTGCTGTAGGAGCTTACGTGGAACTGCCATCCGTCGACGAGCTGTCTTTCCTGGAGTACGGGCTCGAGATCGCCATGGTCAGCGAGTCTTTTGAAGGCCATTTCGGCTGAGATCTGATCATCGGGGAATGCAGCCTCATCGAAATTATGTCCGGCGCAGCCGGAAAGCATTGCCAAAGGAAGGAGGAAAAGGAGAAACTTCATAAATGAGTAAAGAGAGTTTGTAGTATCGGGTAAGCATTGCCCGTTAACCAGCATTACACCTGCACTTCGACTTCGCTCAGTGTAAACACCAACGAAGTTGGTCCTGCGCCAGAAAAGAAGCTACGAGACGATCTTCTTCCCTTCGCGAATGTATGCTTTAACGTTAAGCCAAAAGGCTGCAAAGAAGTAAAAAAGCAGGGAGGACCCAAGGGATAGGCAGGATAGGTAAATGAAGTAAATCCGGACGCGTCTTCGGGAGATGCCCATCCGGTCAGCGAGCCAGGCGCAGACGCCAAAGGCCGATCTTTCCAGTTTGTTGCGTAAGATTTCCATGGTAGCAGGTTCGAACTAAGGAACGTCGTGCAAATAACTTACTGCTTTTGGTCGTCTTATTTTGCTCCATTTTCCACTAAAAATTATTTCCGTAGCTAAGGCTATGCAAAGAATTTTTAGCGAAAACTGAGGCAAAAGCGCCAGACCAAAAACCGGTAACTTATTCTCACGGCGTCCCTAAGCCGTCGGCCCGGTTCCCGAGGAACGAGGGCCGGTCAGGGTAATCGCAAGGTCAAGGTCCGGCCGCTCAAAGAACCATTCCATCCTCCGCTCCGCT
>ENA-ORXT01002065-ORXT01002065.1-marine-metagenome-genome-assembly--contig:-NODE-2065-length-25052-cov-24.436156_pt1 | contig 25052 bp, 24 predicted proteins | sample MGYA00237868_ERZ511482 | MGnify/ENA metagenome assembly ERZ511482
GCTCGGCGTGGCCTGCAGGGCCCCTGAGCGTGACAGGCAAGAAAGGCGGCCGCCCGATTCCCCCCGAGCGAGGGGGCGATCGAGGGCGGCCGCCTGTTTTTGGGGCGTACGGTGGGGTCGTGCCACCTGCGAGACCGTCGAGAACGGCCGCGGTGGAGCCTTGCGGGCCCCTCTGTGATCGCCTACGCAGTCGCAGGGTGGTTGCGCCGCGCATCTTCTTGTAAGGTCGTCTGCGTTGGGGGGAGACTCTGTTTGTGGACCATTTGTGGGCGGGGTCGCAGTGCCGGGGGCATCCGCCCCGCGGTTGCCCACCTCACGGTGGCGCTCCCCAACTCAAGCAATGCCGTGAGACCTCAACATTTGCGCGAGCACCATGACACGGGGGAACCCCGTGCCGACAACTCGCTAACCCGTGCCAGACACGGTGTGAACCGGCCGGAGGGTACGCACCCCCTCGGCAACATGGATCCTTGTCCCGGCTTTCGTCTTGTCGCCGGGGTAGTCAAACCCCGACGAAGCTGGCGCCTTCCGGCTCCGACGCTGATACCCCAAGCACGTGCTGCATGACACGTCTCAATACCCTCGGGTCTGAACCCTGGCACCCGGCACCCGGCCCCCGCACCCGCACTCACGCGTAGACCCGCCTGCGCGGGCGTGCTTACGTGTATGCGTCGATGTGACCCGCAGCGCAAGCTGCTCGCCACACACGCACACGCGTGTGTGGTCGGACGGTCGCGGCCGACGCCGGCGAACCGCCAACTTTCTCCGATCGGGACGGACCGGCGCCCCTCCATGACTCCCGCCGCCAGGGCGGTTACGCCCGCGTTGGCCCGTAAGAGTCTGCGACCACTCAATCGGGTGTCACCAACCTTGGATCTCACCGCGACGGTTCGAATCTCGCGTTGAAGGTACGTAGCATATCTTCGCCCGCAATTGGCAAATTGCCACAGGTAGCCCCATTGACTGGCCAAAGCCCACGTACTGTGGGAATTGGCCTGTGGCATGCCCTTTGGGGGGTTGCTTCTGCATTGTTCATTTTTTATTGTTCGTTTGCTTGCCTGTCTTATCTGTCTGCCGGCACTCATTACAATCGCTTGTGATCGGACGGTCGATCGACCAGTGCCCTCGTTTATAATAAATCACCATGAGTCCCGGGTCGCCGTCGTGGGCACCACCCGGCTCCCAATCGGATGACCTTCAACAAAAGGTCTTTCTTCCTCGCCGCGACGGCGATAGAACTCGCTTTATTGCTTGGCTACGGTCAGTCGCAATACACTGGTAATTGAAGCAACGTTATTAATACCACAGACCCCGCCTCAGCCCTACTGATTGGCACCGGGCTGCCCCGTCGATCTGCGGCGACCTCGTCATTGTCCGTCATTGAACCAACTGTGAGTTTGGTGATCGGTCCGCGGAGTGGCTTGATGTAGTCGCCACCTGAGTTGCTCGCCCTCGCTAAGACGGTCCCCTTCGGGCCCTCAGATGCGGTATTTGGGAGCGGAAATTTGAATGCCGCGCTACAGCGGCGCAATGACGGCCGTTTCGCGGCGTGTGCGCCACCTGCAGCGGATTCCAAGCCGGAGTCTGGGAGCATCCTCGACCCGCGTGGCTGGGGGGTGGCGGCCTACTCGGGCCTGCAAAGTGCGGTAGGACGCCATCAAGGCCTCCCGTTTTGCATACAAGCAGGCCACAATTGGATGGAAACTGAACATTGATACGAAAAAGTCAACACAACATTCCTCGATATGGAGCATGCACCGGTAAAGCACAACAATCATCGCACGCACCATATTATGGGGGAGCCACTCACATCTCGCAACGATTCCGGAATGAACCACCATATTATTGTGTTGGTGCGAACCGCCGGGCTTGCTCGCAGGAATCTGAGGTCGTGTCAGAGTTGGAAGGGTCGCGATGACGCTACAAGCGAATGGAGTTACGTGGCTGAGAAGGACTGTCGTGCCACAGGGGTCACAGAGCCCGGACGGCACGTGCCCCTTTGCCTCCCCCCATCGCCCCGAGTTGCGCGCGGCGACCGCGCGCAGCAACTTGCTTGGTTCGACGCGCCCACAATGACCCGCGGGTGATCGTGCCTGCGCGCCGGCATCTGTTGCGGCGGCTCGTCGGCGGTCTCTGACGCCATCTACCGGCGCGGTTGGAGGCGCCTCGTCGCGCGGCGGTCGGTCCCACTCGTCCGACCGAGCGCCGTGTCGCCCCCCCCACCCACCCTGCGCAAGTGCGCTGCGCGACGGACCGCTTCGTGTGCGGAGACACCGTTCTGGGGCGAGAAGTCAAGAATGGAGGTGCGTGACTGGAACGACGTGCGCTCATTGGTGGAAACGCGTGCAGGTTCTGTACGTTTTGAGCTTGCCGTTTATAATGGGCCTCAGCCAGTTAATGTGTTTCTTTCGTGCGGTCACATCAAGAACTGATATGGAGGCTACGTATTCCGTGGGAACCCCCTTGTGCCCGCAGCGGCACCCCCCCTGGTCGCGCGCGCGCCGCGGCGGCGACACCAGACACGACACGGCTACTCCGCGGCGCCAGGCGGCGGGCGCGGCGCTATTGCCACCTCGTACACCCGGATGCTGGTCGCGTGCCCAGTGCGATGTGGTGGGGTGCGGGAAGGTAGGTTGGGGGATTCGTCACTGAAAGAGAAGTGCGTTCTCTTGATTGAGGCGTCCAGCGAGGCTCGTCCCCAACCGGGCGGCGTCCCACTTTAGGGGTGTAGGCTCGCAACATTTATAGTCATAACAGGTGCGTAAGCGGTAGCGCGAGTTGACCTCGCCAACTCATTATAAATTCGAGAACATAGGCAGTGAGCTGCACGAGTGCGCGTCGGTGCGTGGCACGCTGCTCGGCCGAGGAGGAGGATGGGCAGTTGTTCTGTGGGCTCCCATGGTATCCGAGCTGTGTTGGGAGGTACGAGAGGGTGAAAAATGAGAAGGAGGCAACCGTGGTGCGGTAGGACAAGGACGTCAGTGTACAGCCCCTACGGGAACTGATGCTCCGTAAAACCGCGATATCGCGATTTTCCCACGTGCCAACAGGGGTCTGGACCAGTCTTGGTCTGATCGCTGGGTCCTGACAGAGAAAGACGGCTTCTCGGATGCCTTCATGAATTCTGATTGGCTTTCCACAAAGTTCGCAGCTCCTGTTCTGATAGCTTCTCGAAGCGACTTAAAGCATCCAATCATGTTCCGGAAGCCTTCTTAAACATCTAGTGCCATCCAATAAGGAGTCGTGCACCCTTTCATGATCAGCGTTCGGCCGTGTGGCTCCATCACCAAGACCTCATTGCAGCGCAGCGACAGCCTTGGGCTTTGACGTCTGGCTGTCCCCAGCGTCGTCGAGCATCCGTCCACTGCCTTCATCGTCCATTTGCCCCACGCGGACGCGTTCTTTTCTCGCGTTCTGTGCACCCCGCCCTTCAATTCCGACCGCCATGCCACCCTCGCCTGCGCTCTGCGCATTTCGACGGCCGCTCACGAGCCAGCCAGGTAAGCACACCGGGGGATCCTTGTCGTGTGCTTTTGGTGATGGGGTCCGGCTCGGTATTGGTCGCCATGCGGGCTTTGTGGTTTTTTTTCCACATCGATCGTGGCTGCTGACATCTTTGTTGTAGTTGCTGCAACCGTCTTTTTCCCATGTTTGTTACTCAGATGTGGGTGGTCTGCTGACTGCCTCTCAGGTGGCCGCTGCTTTGAGCCGCACAGCTGCCAGTACCTGCACCCCCTATTCCCCCCCCCCCCCCCCCCCCCCCCGGTGATCGCGTCTCCTGCACCCGCGCCGGCGCCCCCCCCCCCTCCCCCTCCGCCTCCTTCTTTGCCGACGCTCCGGGCGGCTGCCCTCCTTCCCCCCTCGCCTTCCTCTCCGCCTTCCTCCCGCCCCCGTTGTCCGCACACAGTGGGCGGGGGGGGGGTTACATCGGCGGGGTCCGCCCGCTGCCGCCGCCCTCCCCGCGGACGCTGTTGCCTCGTCGTTGGCCAGCGACGGCGACGCTCCGGCGCAGGCGACGCGGGAGCAGGAGCTTGCGCAGCAGCAGCTTGATCGTCTTTGCCAGCTAGACTAATAGAACAGGAATATAACACAATTTTAATACAAAGGAATAGAGAATTAGGCAGCGATTCGAACAGTAGTCCGCACTTGGAGCAAAGACAGCAATGTCGTTCTATCACAACGTGTCTATATTATTGATGGAACGTGTCTAAACTCGCTGAATAGGCCGCAGACGGCTGTGTGTCAATGTGAACGTGCCCTATTGAACGTCGAACCACCTCCTCGAATTTAGATAATTCCAACTCGGTTCGATACAGTGTGTTCTCGTTATAAGAGAATCGTCTACAAGAGAATTAACCCCGAAAAATCGATTTATCGGCGAATCAAGTCGACAACGGAGCTTACAGATCTGGTGAACCGGTTCGTCGCAGGTTCCTGAGAATTCTCTGATGTCTTCGCAACAATTTTCAACGATCGCTCTGGCCAGCAGTGGCAGCGACACGCTGTCGTCGCCAGCTCCACAGCCCTGCCACTGTGGTACCATAGGCAGAGTTTTGGAGAGCTGCCATGACCGAGTCGCCCTCCACTATGGTGCCTTCGGAGGTCTCCCCGGACAGTGACAGCCCGACCGCTCCAGGTATGCGCAGAGTCCGTTCCAGAGGCAGTACCTGTCTCACTCTGCTACAGGCTTCACTTTTTTATTTGTTTCCCACTGTGCGCACGTTCTAACTGCTGCCTCGTGCTGTATTCCATTCCCCCGTTGATGCGATTCTCTTGCTTCGTGTTCCTCTGCGACTCAGATGCACACCCTACAGTGGTCGTGGTAGTGCCGCAATCGCATGACAACGAGAGCAGTTCCGGAGGAGAAGGTATGCACTCGTATGTTTCTACTTGGAGTGGGCAAGCGCCGCCACAGTATGTTTTTCGCACGCTTCGGTGATTTAATTGCGTATACACGACATTTTCTGACCGTGCCTATCTCTTTTTCCCCTACAATCTAGACTGTTCTCTTTTCCTTTTTGTTTCTGCTTGCCGTGGATTTCCCTGTATTTCTGTTCCCTTTTGTTATTTTTCTCGCACGTTGTATTGTCCAAAGGTTCCAGCAGCACGCCGGCGTCGTCCCCAAGCGAGGGCTCCCCCGAGAAGGGCAAGCAGAAGCGTAAGCAGGTTGGGGTCGCGACCAAAGTCCTGATGGTGAAGGACGTGTCAGCCGGCATGGCAGTACACGAGGCTGCGGACAAGTGGGGCGTCAAAATTAAGACGGCCTACGGCATTTGGAAAAAGCGCGACAGCCTTCTCTCGTGCCTGGAGGGCAGCAGTCACTTTGCCGCGCGCAAGCGCCTCACCACCGGCCGGTACCCTCTGCTCGACGCCGCCGTGTCGAATTTTGCCAACCGCATCCGGGAGCTGCGGCTGCCCCTCAGCTTTGGCCTGCTGCAAGCCAAGTGCAAGAAGCAGGCCGTAGCGATGGGCATGACGGGCTTTTCGGCGAGCGCCGGCTGGGTCTCCCGATGGCTCAAGCGCAGCGGGTTTGGTGGCTTTGTGCGGTTGCACGGGGAGGGTGGCTCCGTCGACGAGGACTTAATCGCGGAGGAGATGAAGCGCGTGCGGTCGGAGCTCGCCCCGTTTCATCCTGACAACATCTACAATGAGGATGAATCCGGATTTACGTATCAGTGCCTGCCGACGGGGACCTACCTGTCTCCGGAAGAGTCCTAAAAAACGGCGCGCGGGACCAAGGCCATGAAGAACAAGGCGCGGATTACGTACGCGGTGTGCTGTAATGCCACTGGCTCGCACATCCTCCCACCCTTCTTTATTGGTAAATCCGCTGTTCCTGTTTGCTTTGTCGACGCCGACGCGGAGGAGCGCCGCCTCTACCAATCAAGCTCCAAGGCTTGGATGGTCAGCTTCCTTTTTGAACACTGGCTCACATTGGTGTGGTACCCTGAAGTGACAGCCCGGTCATTGGGGCCATGGGCTTTGCTGTTGGACAATTGCTCTGCCCACGGCAAGCTGCTGCAGCTGTCAGGCGTCACCTACGTGTTTTTGCCGCCGAACGTGACGGCGCAGCATCAGCCAATGGACCGCGGCTTTATTTCTGGCAACAAGACACGGGCGCGCTCCGACATGCTGTCCCAGACGGCCGACTCGTGGACCAATCGGGACGAGCGCTTGGCTCAAGCGCGGCTTCGGAAGCGGGGCGCCTGCGGGCTGGCCTATGGCAAGCTTCCACATGTATTGGACGCGATCCGAATGATCAACAGAGCCGTGGCACACGTCACGCAGCAGCAGGCGGCGCGCTATTGGCTGAGCGCCAGGGTGCTCTCAGTCGAGCAGGCGGTGTATGTACGGTCGGCAGCGGGCCTACCCCCGCCCGCGGGGGACTGTACCCCTGGCCCAGATGCCACCGGAAGCGAGCCGTGGCGGTGCGATGTGTTTGTGGTCCGCGGGACCGTGCCCACTGAAGGGACAGGTACCGCGTCGGCTGCCGCTTGTGCCCTGCCCACCGACGATGACGGCGTGTTCTTTGTGGGTGGTGTGGGGGACGGGGTTGAACGCGCTGATGGGATCGACCAGTGTGAAGTTAGAGAAGTGGATGGGCTCGCATGTGTGGAGGCTGATGAGGAGGACTCGGCCGCAGGGGTGGCGCGGATGGCGGCGTTGCTGGCACGAATTCCTGGCGCAGAGGCGGACGGAAGCGCCAGCGCGGATGAGGCAAGTGCTTCCGATACGGGTACAGAGGGCTCCACTGACTCTGAGGGGAGTGATTTGGTTGTTGTGGCAGGGGCGCCCCCGGTTATGTCCAGCGCGATGGACTGCGAGACGCGCGTCGAGAATTGGTTGCAGGATGTGAGTGAGTACGAACGCAACGCATCCCAGTTGGCGGCATTGCCGGATGAGGAGTACGACTTAGCGGTGCGCGAGTTGTTGTAGTCTTGTGTCTTGTCTTTCTCTTAGTTGAAACCGGCCAGTTGTCAAGTCTGTCTGCTACGACATCATGGAGCAACCAAGTCCATCCCGCAGAGGACCCAGAAGCACTGTATCCTGGACGGCCGTATGCATAGATAGCAGCCGTAAGCAGTTTGATGGCACACCCTAAAGCCGCTTTTCAACGCTCTTGTATCCGCATTCGTGTCCCGCTTTTGGTCAAGCCCACATACATGTGCAGGCTCTGTCACTTTCTTTTAGGTCGTGTATCAGTAGAGGTGAGGACAAATAGCGCGGGTATGTACGAAGCTACCGAGAGTACATGTACACACAACGTCAATCACACAAGTGCCGAACACATAACGTCAATCAGACAAGTGCTGAACACACAGCGTCAATCACACAAGTGCCGAACACACAACGACGATCACACAAGTGCCCATCTTTGGCGTGGCCACAACCTGAGAGAGGAACGACCAAGGCAGAAAGAAATCTTTACTCTGAAGCAACGTTGTGGGTGGAAACAATACAGATGCACAGGGTAGGAACAGAAGCGAGACTGTCAGAGAGGCCATAGCACGCTTTGAGTACGGCCACCAAGCCAGCACTCGGGGGCATAGGGTCGGGGGATGGCGAGCGCAGAAAGTGGAGCGATAGACAAGCGTTGGATATTGAAGCAGGTGCCAGCAGTCAGCGAGGAAAAGGAAAGGCATTGAGGGGTCATACAGAAGCGCGAACACATGCACGGAGCAGCACAGAGTGGGGGGGAGGAGGTGTGGGGAGTGCCCACCAGAGGAGCGAAAGCTGCATTCGACGGGGACGCCAACGCAAGCTGAGTGAGACCTAAACACGGAGCACAGACGAGAGGACAGAGTATATATCGATGCTGTGACAAAACAAATGTGTCAAAGAGAGAAGTATGAGCGTGTAAGGAGAGCAGGCAAGGGAATGTCCGCAGGCAATCAATAAGAAGAACGCGTGTTTCCTGTGCGGGGCAATGGGTGGGGAAGAGGGTGCGTGGTAGCGGACGCAGAAAGACAGAGCTATTGGGAACTGTCGTGTCAGACTGGATGAAACAGACAAGTCGTGGGCCGGTAGTACAAGCGTCGCTAGGTGAGCAATACGGCAAGCACCCACGCAAGCAGATGAAAAAATGTCGACATAGAAAGGGGCCACCGAACGCACATTCAGCACAGCGCCAGAAGCAACGGCCGATGGGGGACAAGTCCTCGGCCGCAGAACGGGGGCAAGATGGTGCCGAAGCATAAGATCCTCTCCAAAAATAAGCGACTCATCAGGGGTGCAGGGTCTTCACCGCACCCAGTGGCACAGTGGTCAGGGGGTGTGGGCGGATCGGCAAAAAGAGCGCCATCCCGCTTAAGTGAGGGGTGTGTGGGGCACGCGGTCGCACAAGAACGCGAGCGTGCGGCCGCGGAAGGCGATCATCAGGCTGGGGAGGGGGGCTAGAGTGGGTCGCGGGCCACCCGGGCGGCCGCGGGTACATGGATACACATCCACGGGCGCTGTGCACAAAGAAGAATCGGGGCGCGGACCCTCCGACGCTCCGCACGACTGACGATGGGCACCACACGGGTGGCATGCATCAAAGCGAGCAGTCCGTGTCACTCACCGCAGCAGCCACGGCTGCCGGCCACGCACGAGCTCCAGCGGCCCTGTAAGCGCGGGCGCGCACGCGCTGAGAAAAAAAAGAGACCCGCTCACGACGTCAAAAGAGCTGGGGCAGGACTGCTGGCCCGACACTGCGACGAGCGAGTGCAGCGTATCCCCCCCCCCCCTGCCCACGCCTGTCTCCACGCAGCCCGTCATACAGCTCCGAGCGGGGATTCGGTCCGCGTCGTGTTCCAGCGTGCAGGCTCGATGCTGTCGCCGCGCCAGGGCCCCCAAAAAACCGACACGAACTGGTCCTCCGCGGCCCACTAGGGGCGTGGCTCTGGTCAAGCAGAGTGGATGCTCGGATGAACGATCGTAGACCATTCAATCTGGGTGAACAGCTGGTCTTCCTGTCACGGATCGCTCAATTAGAATCGATTCTGCGCCGCACAAGGGAGCTGTAGAGATGCCTCGACAGAATTGCAATGCAGCTTACTGATGGATGACAGCCAATGGGCTGCGACCGAAGCGTCACCGGAGGGCATTGCGTTGTTCGCCATGCCTCCGAGAAATCGGATACAAGAGAATTTAAATTCATTTTGTCAACTTTTTCTGAATCAGCTGTCTCTTATAACGAGAACACAGTGTAGTCCGAGTGTCACAATAGATCACGCATGTCCTATTCGAAGACGAAATACGGCACGCGCACTCTATTCAGGACACTTGGACTATGCTACGGGCTCTCTCATTGGCTGGACGCAAATCGGTTTCAACGTAAAACGTGTCTGACGACGACCGACAACGCAAAACAACGACCGCAACACGATCGAGGCGCAATGCACTGATCAGATTCTGACGCGTGACCGACGCATCGATTCACCCCAACACTGGAGACAAAGACGCGAACTGCGTGAGAGGTCGCGACGTATGAGGGCGACAGAGATCCGTGGCATGCGGCCAGGATCTTTGCGACCGCGCCCCAGGATCGAGGAGGGTGGCAGACAACACTCGAGTTGGTCTTCGGGCCGCTTTGTCAGACTTGGGCGCCATGATCAATGTGACTGTGTGTTTTGGAAGACGCCCAGGCCAACGACGTAGCAACATTGAGATTGTCAGCGCCTGGCTCGGTCAATTGTCCTATGAGTTCTAGGAATCCGGACCGTCCATTCATTCTGTGTCACGGGCGGGGCGTCATGCATGATACGCTGATGCTCAAGAGAGAAACTCTCCTGACCTAGCCGATACGGTGGTACCAGCGTCAGGCTCCTGGACATGGAGGACGCTGCGTAACCGTCTCTCGCGGGTGACAGCCCGTCATGACAACCAGTCGGTACGTATGTGCCACTCGAAGGTCGAAGTATCTCATACGTATTAGTGAGTCGGAAGGATCCTCGCGTACGATTGGTCATGCGACAGGAAGAAACAGCACGATTGCAAGGGTGTGCCGGATGGCAGGTTCTGGTACGTCCGAGAAACTATTCTTGGGGCGGCCAGGTGGGTCCCAACTGATGGGAGGGGGGGAATCCTGTATCCCAGGCCCAGGCGCGCCCCTGTCGTCGACGTGCGCCGTCGACGACCGCGCTCGCCATCGTCGTGCTCGCTACCGCCGTGTGCGTTACCGCCGCGCGCGTCACCGTCGTGCTCGCCATCGTCGTGCTCGCTACTGCCGTGCGCGCCACAGACGGTCTCGCGCCCAGTACGTGGTGCCGGCGCTATGGACGGCGCGATGGCTCTGAGCGGGTGGGAGGAGGACGAGGGGGCTAACGACGACGTTACGACGTCGGTCGTAGTGGCCGCTCATGTCGCTACATTGCTGGAGGCGCGACGGCGGGCACTTGCCGCAGCGCAAATCCATCGGCCGCGGTACCGGGGCTCCGTACCCGGTCGGATCCCTAACCGGCCACGCAACTTTGCGCTTGGGTTGCAGTGTATTCTACGCGATTACTTTGGCGTGGACGGCCTGCCCCCGGTTTTCGGTCGAGAGCAGTTTGAGCGGCGCTTTCGCGTTCCAATGTCGGTCTTCCTTCGGATCTACCGGGCGATCAAGGACCGCCCTTTTTGGGTGCAACGCGTCAATGCGACTGGGCAGCCGCAGGCTCATCCCCTGCAGAAGCTGGTGGCCGTGTTCCGCGTACTCGCCTATGGCGAGTCATATGACCGCGCGGACGAGTATGTGCGGTTGTCCCGATCGACCATCGCGACCGCGGTCAAGCTCTTCACTGAGTTCATGGTGGATGACTTCGGCCCACTGTACCTACGACCCCCCACGAGACGCGAGATTGAGAGCATCCTGGCGCGCAATGCTGAGCGGGGGTTACCTGGGTGTCTTGGGTCGCTTGATTGTTCGCATTGGGAGTGGTCGTCGTGCCCCAAGGCGCGTGCGGGCACGTACCAGGGTCGGGACGGGCGACGATCCATCGTCATTGAGGCTATCTGTGATGAAGACACGTGGATCTACCACATTTTTGCGGGGAGTCCTGGGAGTCTCAATGATATTAACGTCCTGTACCAATCGCCTATGTACATGGATGTCGTCACTGGGAAGTGGCCACCGCGTGACTTTTCGTTTACTGTCAATGGGAATACCCGCACCTTGCTGTATTACCTTGTGGACGGAATTTACCCCCGTTTTGCGTTTTTCGTGGCCCCGTACCCCAACCCCCAGACGCCTGAGCAGCGCACTTTCAATCGCCTGCAGGAGGCTCTGCGGAAGGACGTTGAGCGGCTTTTCGGCATCCTTACTGCACGTTTTCATGTCATGCTTCACCCCTGCCGGATGTGGACAGTGCCCCGTATGGTGCTCACAACCCAGACGGTCGCGATACTCCACAACATGGTGGTGGAGGCACGCCGAGACAACTTTTTGTCTCGGTCGCGATCCACCCACTACGGGGCGGGTGGTGTGGGCGGAGCGGACGGGGCGGGTGGGGGTGGAGTGGACCCTGACGCCACCGACGGAGCGGGCGTCGGCGGGGCCCCCGCGGGAGGAGGCGGCGGTGCGGCTGTTGGGGTTGGTGCGGCGGACGCGGTGGGCGGGGCCGGCCTGGGCGCTGGAGCCGCAGATGGCGCGGGCGCCGGCGGGGGCCCTGCAGGGGACGGTGGCGGTGCGGCTCTTGGAGCGGCGGGAGAGGCGGGCGGGGCCGGCGCGGGCACTGGCGTCGCCGTCGGCGGCGGTGGGCCCGGAGGCGCCGGAGAGGGAGGGGATGAGGCGGGGGGTGCCGGGGCAGGAGGGGCCGCGGATGGAGGCGGAGCCGGTGCTGCCGCGGGGGGGCTGGCAGACCTGGGCGGTGCACCTGGCTATCCACCACCTGCAGTCGGAGCCGCCGGTGTGGCGCCCATGAGCGAATTTATGCGCATTCTGGTGGCCACCGGTGAGGCCAAGTGCCGGGAGGAGCATGAAGCGCTTCGCGAGGATCTATGCGCGCACGTTTTTGCGCAGCGCGGTGACTTGCTGAGTCCGTATGTTGATTGATGATTTTCTGTCTGTACTGTTTTCGTTACGTACTACTTTTGCGCGCCGTGAGATACTGTGTGTGACAGTTGCTTGTGACGATGGGGTGTGGTCGTTAAATGTTTTGTTCCTACGTGTTAACCTACGTCTCATCATATTTACCACGACAACATGTCACAGGTGACGTGCTTGGGCGGCAGCGGCGACCGCCGCTTTTGACTTTGACGTGCGACGGCCGCCGCCCGGCAGCCGCCGTCGTGAGCTCTTGGACAACGCAGCGGCCGCCGCACTCGTCAGAATTATGCGGCGGCCGCCGACAGGTGCCGTCGCGCATGCCTTTGTTGACTGGCGGCCGCCGCCGAGCACCGGCGCACCCTACAGCTGCAAAAGAGCCTGTCGTTCGCCAGCGGCGGCCGCCGCCGTGGACTTTTGCACGACGCGGCGGCCGCCGCACTGGAACTTGATGTGCGGCGGCCGCCGCCCAGCACCACCGCGCTCGCCGAAGGCAGCCGAGGATGTGGCTCGTCGGCGGCGCCCGCCGACGTGAACTCTTCGACGACGCAGCGGCCGCCGCACTCGTTTGAATTGTGCGGCGGCCGCCGACAGGTGCCGTTGCGCACTCCGCTGTTGGGTGGCGGCCGCCGCCGAGCACCGGCGCACCCGACAACAGCAGACGAGCTTGTGGTTGGTGGGCGGCGACCGCCGTCGTGGACTCTTGCACGACGCGGCGGCCGCCGTACTGGAACTTGATGTGCGGCGGCCGCCGCCGAGCGCCGAGCACCATCGCGCTCGCCGACGGCAGCCGAGCGTGTGGTTGGTCGGCGGCGGCCGCCGTCGCGAGCTCTTCGACGACGCAGCGGCCGCCGCACTCGTCAGAATTGTGTGGCGGCCGCTAACGTGTGCCGTCGTGCACGCCGCTGTTGGGTGGCGGCCGCCGCCGAGTACCGCCGCACTCGAATACCGCAGACGAGCTTGTGGTTGGTGGGCGGCGACCGCCGTCGTGCACTCTTGCACGACGCGGCGGCCGCCGCACCGGAACTTGATGTGCGGCGGCCGCCGCCGAGCACCTCCGCGCTCGCCGACGGAAGCCGAGGGTGTGGCTGGTCGGCGGCGGCCGCCTTCGTGAGCTTGTCGACGACGCAGCGGCCGCGGACAGGTACCGTCGCGCACGCCGTTGTTAGGCGGCGGCCGCCGCCGAGCACCGGCGCACCGACCAGCTGCAAACGAGATTGTGGTTGGTGGGTGGCGACGGCCGTCGTGCACTCTTGCACGACGCGGCGGCCGCCGCACTGAAACTTGATGTGCGGCGGCCGCCGCCGAGCACCTCCGCGCTCGCCGACGGCAGCCGACGGTGTGGCTGGTCGGTGGCGGCCGCCGTCGTGAACCCTTGGACGACGCAGCGGCCGCCGCACTCGTCAGAATCGTGCGGCGGCCGCCGACAGGTGCCGTTGCGCACGCCATTGTTGGGTGGCGGCCGCCGCCGAGCACCAGCGCACTCGACAACGGCAGACGAGCTTGTGGTTGGTGGGCGGCGCCCGCCGTCGTGGACTCTTGCACGACGCGGCGGCCGCCGCACCGGAACTTGATGTGCGGCGGCCGCCGCCGACAACCTCCGCGCTCGCCGACGGCAGCCGAAGGTGTGGCTGGTCGGTGGCGGCCGCCGTCGTGAACTCTTGGAAGACGCAGCGGCCGCCGCACTCGTCAGAATTGTGCGGCGGCCGCCGACAGGTGCCGTTGCACACGCCATTGTTGGGTGGCGGCCGCCGCCGAGCACCAGCGCACTCGAAAACGGCAGACGAGCTTGTGGATGGTGGGCGGCGCCCGCCGTTGTGGAAGCTGGTCCCCCGCGGCAGCCGCCGCACTCAACCTGATGCGCGGCGGCCGCCGGCCACAGCTGCAGTCAATGATGCGGGGCGGCCGCTGGCGTGAGCCGTCGCGCACGCCGTTGTTGGGTGGCGGCGGCCGCCGATCACCGCGACTCCAGACGACGGCAAACGAGCTGGTGGTTGTTGGGCGGCGGCCGCCGTCGTGGGCACAAGTACGCCGCGGCGGCCGCCGTACGTGACATTACGTGTGGCGGCCGCCGGCCGCAGCTCCGGCCGTTAACGCGCGGCGGCCGCCACCGTGCGCTGTCGCTCACATCGTGGCTGGGCGGTGGCGGCGGCTGAGCGCCGCCGAGCCCGGCGCACCGGGCAGGGGCTGCCAATCTCGTGGGTGCTTGGCCGCGGCCAAGCTGTGTAGAGCCCCCATTGTGCGGCCTTCACAGTGCGCCGCCAAGAACAGCGGCGGCGGAGTGAAAGCGCCCGCTCAGCGGCCACGGCACCGGCTGCCGCCGCTCCCCTCGCGAGACCACCGCCAGCGTCCCTCCCCCCCCCACTCGCACATCCCCATCGGCCTCTGCACGAGCACACGCGGGAGACAGCCGACAGCCCCAGGTATGGGCGGGTCTGCATTCAGCGTGAGAGTGAGAGGGCTGGACTAGTGTGAGCCAATCACGAGCGCCACTGTGTTTCGCACACCACCCTTCGTTCCTGTCAAATCGCGGTGGGGAGGAGGCCTCGCCGCGAGGAGAGACCTTTGGTGCATTCGTGCCACATCAGCCGCCGGTTTGACGTCGTCTCGGAGAGACGACGATTAGGCTTATTACGGACCAATGAGAAATCAGATCGTTCTCGGCGCTAAAAAATCAGCCAACCAGGAGGCGAGAAGCAAAAGAAACGACCGCAGGCCCGCACGCACCAATCCCGCGGCCGCCGCCCCCGACTTTGGAGCACGCCCGGAGCTTCCCAGCGCTGGCGCGGCAGCGGCGGCCGCAGACGAAACAACCGCACGCCCCCCCGCACGCAGCCGGCGGCCGCCGCCCCCGCCTCGGGCGCCCGCTCGGGGCTGCCCGGCGCTAGACCTGCAGCGGCGGCCGCAGGCGAGTACGTAGCCCCCACGCCCGCGTGCACCAACCCTGCGGCCGCCACACCGTTTTCGCGCATTCTCGGAGCTCCGCAGCGCTGGTAGGGCAGCGGCGGCCGCTGGCGAACCGACGGTGCGGCCGCGTGGACCAGTCCTGCGGCCACCGCCCGCGCCTCGGGCCCCCCCTCGGGGCTGCCATGCGACGGCGAGGCGGCGGCGGCCACTGGCGCACCGACAGCACGCCCACGCGCACCAATCCCGCGGCCGCCGCCCCTGCCTTGGGCGCACGCACGGAGCTGCCCAGCTCTGGCGCGGCGCCGGCGGCCGCAGGCGAGCAGCCCGCACGCCTGCTACGTGCACCAATCCCGCGGCCGCTGCCCCCGCCTTGGGCGCACGCGCGTAGCTGCTGAGCGCTGGCGGGGCGGCGGCGGCCGCAGGCGAGCAACCGGCCCGCCTGTGCGCACCAAGGCCGCGGCCGCCGCCCCCGCCTTGGGCTGCTGAGAGCTGGCGGGGCGGCGGCGGCCGCAGGCGAGCAACCGGCCCGCCTGTGCGCACCAAGGCCACGGCCGCCGCCCCCGACTTGGGCTGCCGAGAGCTGGCGGGGCGGCGGCGGCCGCAGGCGAGCAACCGGCCCGCCTGTGCGCACCAAGGCCACGGCCACCGCCCCCGCATCGGGCGCACGCGCGTTGCTCCTGAGCGCTGGCGGGGCGGCGGTGGCCGCAGGCGAGAAACCCCCACGCCTGCGTGCATCAAGGCCGCGGCCGCCGCCCCCGCCTTGTGCGCACGCCCTGAGCTGCTGAACGCTGGCGGGGTGGCGGCGGCCGCAGGCGAGCAAGCGGCACGCCTGCGTGCACCAAGTCCGCGGCCGCCGCCCCCGCCTTGGGCGCACGCGCGCAGCTGCTGAGCGCTGGCAGGGCGGCGGCGGCGGCCGCTGGTGCGGCCATGCTCTGTCCTGGTGCGGCGGCCTTGTGGCCCGCAGGGGCGAGCGCGCGTTGTGCGCCAGTGGACAGGGCGAGGGTTGAGATGAGTAGGGGCCTGAGGGGTGTGTGGGTTGGGAGGCGGTGGCATCGCGCGGTGCATGATACGAGCACACAGACAAGTTGCATAGGAAAAAAAAAACCCTGCCCAACGGGGAAAAAAAAAACCATGTGTTGCTACGATGGCCCCCCCTACAGCTCTCCGAGGCACCACAGTGACACAGCAACACGAGGCAGAAAGCACAATCCCCTACAAAGCTGCACCGCCACACGCAGGGTGCACTGGGCAGCAGCAAGCAAGACAAAACAAACAACACAGTGGGCATAGGCATGTCGGTCTACTCGTCGTGTTCGGACTCACTGGATGAACGCCCACCGTTGCGCTCAAACGCTGCAATCAGATCGCTGTCAAAGCCGTCAAAGCCGCCGCCGTCAGATAGGGATTCGTCAGAGGAAGACCCGGGCGGCGGCGGCGTGCGGCGCGCGTCATTTGACGCCGCCACTGCCGCTGCGGCCGCCGCCGCGGCCGCCGCCAATGAAGATTGCGCCGCACGCGCCGCGGACGCCGCAGGCGCCGCTGGCGGAGGTGAAGTCAGGTCGACTGTCGTCTGCATCTGCTTGTTCATGGACAAGGCTGCCTGCTTGCGCTTCGTCGCCTGCGCTCGGCGGCCGCGCTGCTTGTTGGCGGTCGACGGTGCGGGCGACGACGAAGGCACTTTCCCCGCCGGTGCCGCTCCGGACGTCGGCGTTGACGATGCCGCCGCTAGTGTCGGCACAGACCCAGCGGCGGCCGTCGTTGCTGCCGCCGTCGCTGCTGGTGCTGGCGCAGACGTCGGCCTCGTGGACGCGTCCGCTGTCTCCTCCACCAACGCCGGCGGCGCCACCGGTGGCGACACCGACGACCTGGTGTCCGCCACAACCGTCACGTCCTCCTCCGCGGCCGCGTTCCCCGTCGCGGAGACGTCGTCAATGGCGGATAAGTCCGCCACGTCCCCCAACGGGGATGGCGCGACGACCTTGTCCTTGCTCGTGTCTTGTGCGTCTCCTTCAGCGGCAGCCGACGCGTCGCCCGCCTTCTCGGGCGCCTTGACCTTGATGCCTTCCGTCGCGAGCATCTTCTTGGCCTGGTGAGCCCAAAATGCAGCACCCTCAGGTGTTGTGCGCATGAAGGGAAGACTGAAGGCCATCATTGCCGTCCTCTGTGTCGTCGCGTCGCCCAGCTTCTCGACGGCGCTCGCGACGCGGCCGATGGTGCGGTCGTCGGCAATGCTGTCTGCGCGGGCGCGCTTGGCCGCCTTGCTGCCAATGGGGCGGCCCGCCCACGGGCCCTGCTCGTCTTCGTCGCTCTCAACCTTGTCGGCGGCCGCCGTGTTGCCCTCATCGTTGCTGGCGGCCGCCGCGTTTGCAGCGGCCGCCGGAGCGGGGTCCGCCCCGGCAGCCGCTTGCTCAGCTGCTGGTCCACCGTCGCCCGACGCGGCAGCCGCCGCCGCCCTCGCCGCGGCACGAGCCTGCGCGGTCGCCGCCTTCTTCTGGAGGGCCGCAAACGCGGCGGCCGCCGACTTGAATCGGTCCTGGTCCTTCAGCTCCTCCCAATACTGCGCCCACGGGCACGACACTTGCTTCTTCCGGCGCTTGGTCTTTTTCCCCTTGGCCACGTCGTCGGCATGGTCACCGCGGATGCGGCCGTACACGTTTGTCCCGCAGAAAATCCCCTCAGCACAGTTCACAAGATCAGCGTGTGTAGCGATGCCGGTCGGCTTGGCCAGCTTCGCTTGCACGATGCAGCTTGAAAACTCCATCACCCCAGCGACCATCTTGGCCCACTGCTTGCGCAGCGCCTCAAAGCCGCGCTGGTCCCGCGCCGCCTTGACCCGCGCGTCCGCCTCGCCCTGCAGGATGTGCTGCCAGCTCTTGAGCACTCGGCCCCAAAACTCCTTGCCCGACTGGTCCGTCCCCCGGATTGGGTTGTTGGACTCAATGAGCCACGCCTTAATAAGCGCCATGTTCTCAGCCACCAGCCAAGCGGCACCACGCCCCATTGTTGCCTTACACGTCGACGACCTACTTAGAGGCGCCGCCACGTCGGCGTCGAGACGATGGATGGAGGGGGGGTCGGCTGCCGCTGCAGCCTACTCTCAGCCGCTTGGACGTCGGCCGCTCGGCTGCGACGCCAGCAGCGGGGGCGCCGGCGGCCGACGCCAACTGCGGCAGCACGTGCCTCCCGGTAAGGTAGGACACGGCCGCCGCGGCGGTCTTCGATGCCACAGCCGCTCGTGCCGCGGTAGCCTGCGCTCTCTTGGCCACGCGCTTTGCCAACGCGGTGACCGCCGCCGACTCCCGGTACGCCGCCTGGGCGGTCGCCGACTCGGCTGCCGCAGTGGCGGCGGCAGCGGCCGCCTTTGCAGCTGCGGCAACCGCCGCCGCAGTAGCCTCTTCTGCTGTGGTCTGACGGCTGGCGACAGCGCGCTCCGCGCTTGGAGGGCGCTGGATCCTCCGCTTGCGCACAGCTAGTTGGGCCCACTGCTGACGCGGGGGCCACACACCGAACAGGGAAAAGGAGGTGGCAGCCGGGGTAGTCTCGGCCGTCGCGGCTGCGGTCCACGGTCGGCCAGCAGGCCGCCCGACGACACTGGCGGCCTCTTTGGTCAGAGTTCGGGCCGCTACGCGCTCCCCCACCTCGGAGGGCTCGGCGTGCGGTGATCGGGCGGTGGCCCGCCCCCCCACCGCTGCGGGATCGGCGGTCGGCAGCCCGGCGGAGGCCCGCCCGTCCACCTCGATGGGCTCCGCGGTCTGTGGTCGGGCGGCGGCCCGCCCGTCCACCTCGTCGGGCTGCCTGGTCGGCAATCGGGCGGCGGCGCGCCTCCCCACCTCTGCGGGCTTGACGAGTGGCGGTCCGGCGGCCGCCCGCCCGTCCACCTTGGCGGTCTTGGCTGTCGGAGGTCGGGCGGTGGCCCGCCCGGCCACCTCAGCGGGCTCCCTTGCTGGCGGTTGGGTGGCGGCGCGCCTCCCCACCTCGGCAGGCTTGACAAGCGGTGGTCTGGCGGCCGCCCGCCCGTCCACCTTGGCGGGCTCGGCTGCCTGCGGCCGGGCGGAGGCCCGTCCGCCCACCTTGGCGGGCTTGGCTGCCGGCCGTCTAGCGCCGGCCGCCGGCCCCGGGGCGGTTTCCGCGGTCTTGGTGGCGGTGGTGGGCAGCAGCACTGGCACTGGCAGTGCTCAAGCTGGGGTGCGACCGCCGCCACCCACTGCGAGACGCAATCCCTATTTCCCTTCCGCTGCCCCCTTCGACGCTCGGTCTTGCCCGTCCACCGCACACCGGTCATTGCTGACGGTCCCGTGTGCTGCCGCCCTTTTATAGGCTGTGGGCAGCCTCGGATGGTCCGTCACAGCCGCCGGCGGCCGCTGACAATCGCGGCCGGCAGCCGCCAGAACGCCCGCCGCCAGCGGCCACCGGAAGTCGCGGCCGGCGGCCGCCAGAATACCCGCCGCCGGCGGCCGCCGGCAATCGCGGCCGGCAGCCGCCAGAACGCCCGCCGCCGGCGGCCGCCGGCAATCGCGGCCGGCAGCCGCCAGAACGCCCGCCTCCGGCGGCTGGCCGAGCGGTCGCGGCTGGGTGGACGGCCGCGAGGCCGCCGAGAGAAAAAGCGCGGGCACTCGCCCCACCAATGTCACCCGCGAGGTCCTGTCGGTCCGACGGCCTGCACCGGGAATCTGGCGGCGGCGGCCGGCAACGACGCGGCCGCCGCCACGGCAAGGGAGGGAAAGAGGGGAGAGTGGCGAGGTGGGCAGAAAAACGCGCGCAGGAAAAGCGCGGTCACTCACCAGTTCACACGGGCGGTCACTCTAGGAAGCCAACTTAAGCACAGACGAAGAGGGCAGTAAAAAAGCGCGCGCGCCAAGTCCAAGCTCGAAAAAAGTGCGCGCAAAGGTCGCGTGCGAGGACAGAGTAGGCCGGCGAATCGTCGCAGGAGCGGAAAGGGTGCATCGGTCCCAGACCGATTGCAGCAGCCTGTCCACGGTTGTGCCGCCGTCGCGGAGGGCCCTGCGCGTGTGGGTGCCCCCCGCATGCGATTGTCGCCCCACGTGCCCGAGCTAGCGTGCGAAAGCGTATACGGTGCCGCACGGCCCCCACAGCATCGATTGGGCTCCACTGGAGCGTCTCAGGCTCTCACGGCACAGAAACGTGATTGTCCCCCCCACCCCCCAGCCCCCCGCAGGCAGCACGCAGGCAGCGTACGCTCCTTGGCAGGGGCTTCGGCTGGGGCAACGCAAGGCAGGGCAAGGATGCACGGCACGGGTCAGCAGGCAGCACGCAGGAAGCGTACGCTCCTTGGCAGGGGCCTCAGCTGAGGCAAGGCAAGGCAGGCCAACGATGCACGGCACGGCTCAGCAGGCATGCGGGGCCATTGCGGGTCGTGCGCCTGTTAGGCCCGGCGAGAGGCTGCGTCACTCCCACGCTGTGAGGACCTCCTGGCAAAGTGCCCGCCCGACGTGCTGTGTCACCACTTCACTGTGAGAGTGCGTGCCGCGGCGCCGCATTTGCGCAGTCATGGCAGGCTCTTCCGGGCCAAGGATGCGTGGCAACAGCCAAGCCACAGTCAGCAGCAGGGCCGCATGTTATTGGTGGACAGGAAGCTCCGTTAGAGGCCAAAATCAGCGTAGAAATGCAGCCTCTGATCGCTTGTGTAAGTCTACAGTTTCATTGGCTGCTCTCCTCGCAACTAACGCGTGTCACGGGCTGCCTGGTTTTCGTCGATGGCTCCCGTCCACTCGTTCTCTTTGTCGTCACTCGTCAGTTCTGCCATGTGATGGGCGGCTGAAGTCCACGCCTTGTGCTGCACAGGGTGACGTTCGACCGCGCATCCTCCTGTTTGCTGGCCCTCCTGTCTTGCATTTGAGGCCCACGTGACTCATCGCTGAAAGGTGCGCGCGTGTCGTTGTCACCCTCTGACTCCCACAGCGAGTGAGGGGGTGCCAAGTCCCGCCGTGCGGCAGTCTGCTGGAGGGCCCGTGGCCACACCAGCACAAGTCCACACACGTCACAGGCCATGTGGCCCTCTGACAGTCTCTCACACCTTCTGCCAGCTTCTATCGCTCAGCCGTGAATCAAACGACACAAGGGACACGTAGCGCGCTTCTCTGTGCTGCAGTCGAGTGACATGATCGACGTTTATCAGGACGATCGCCCACTTTGCGCCCTGCATGTGCTTCGTGTCTGCGTCGTGTCAAACGATCGCTGCTTTCATTCTGCCGGTCGGCCGCAATCTGCCGCGGATCACGTCGATCTCGCCTCGCTCGTGCCGTGCTGAAGCTTTAGTCCATCGGAATGGGCCACCGACGTCCCATCGATACACCGGACTATCGATCGAAAGGTAGCCTGCTCCGGAATAACTCTATTGCACATATCGTCCATTTCGGGCCTCGCCGTTAGGCGACCTCTGGGAGGGCGCCCCGTCGCATGCTTAATTGAGAATTTAACGATATAGTCCCGACATTGCTGGCTTTGCTCTTGGGGTTACAGGTTTGCAACGCCGAAGCTCATGTGCTAACTGGAGCTTCGATGAGGGGAGTCCTAAATCGTGTTTTCTTCACAGGGGGCTACATGGGGGTCTTTTTCACGTTTTTATTGGTAAGGTGGTGCCCTTTTCTTGGTGCACCAATTGTCAGCACATGCCTGCTCTAGTATTGCTGATCCCCAATTTTTGTCCTGGTGGACAGAGACTGACTTGCGGACCGACTCTCTCCACCAATCAGATACGCCCCTGTATCTGACTTGGTGCTCCTGATTGCTTACAGATACCCATTCAGCCTGGAAATCAACATCAGCTCCTCTTCTTTTCTGCACTTCTGGCGGGGAGACAGTAGAAAATCTCGAGATCTCGCGTGGGCAGCTTGCTCCATGCCAAGAAAAGCGGATCACGCGGCAACAAACAGTGAGTTCTGCTCGATACAAGGTCCTGGCACCAAATGTGGGCTTTCTATTGGCTTCGATGCCTTCTTACTGTCGTTTTAAACCAATAGAGTGCTGTTATTCGTAGTCAGTCTCTGTCTCTGTCCCCCGGGACAAAATTCGGGGATCAGCAATAGCTGGATCTGCAGCACAATTGTCTCAAGCGGACGCTGGATGCGATGGCGACTTCGCCTCTCCGAATACACACTCGGTATAGTGTATCAATCAGGTGCATCGCACCACTTGCCCGACTTCCTGTCACGCGCCTCTACGGTGGCGCCGCCAGAAGATATCCATGATGATACACCTTGCCACGCATTGCCCAAGACGGCCAACGGCTTAAGAACGGGGAGGTACACGAGTACCGACACACCGGAACCGGTTGAGTTCGAAGGCGCTGTCAGGCAGTCAGCCGACCGGCTCGATTCGGTGCTCGTCAGTCAGATCCAAGTCACCGCAGCGGGTCAGGTCCGTCCGTCGCGATGGTTTGGAACTACTGTCAGGCATCTCAAAGGAGTGAACTCCATCTAAGCCGCGTCTAACGTAGGTGGGATGGCCCGAAGATTTGGCGCGAGCAGCGCCGCCGCAGGCGCATAAAAAAAGACCGCCAGCTTGCCTACAGCGCGAGTACCAGGCTCGTTGTGCGTGCTACCCTCATTCGCGCGGCCAAAGAGGCCGTGCTCCGCGTGGAGGAGGTGGACTACAGCGAGGGGGGCGACGACTTCAGGCACTGGGACTACTTTTGGACAAACGTCTTTAATCAGAACAGGGTCGTGGCGCAGTGCCAGCCGCAAAGGGTCCCCCGTTCATAAATCGAGCAGGGCCTTCGTTCCTCTGTCCACCGGCAATAGTCCCTCGCGGGTACCGATTACTGGATTGGTCCTCCCGACCGAAAGCCCGAAAGCTCACGGCCGAGACACCAGCGTGTGAGGAGGGATCTGTCCCGGGAAGCAACCCTGGTGGTGTGAGAACCAACCAAAAGTTGCAACCTTAAGGTCCCTTGCGAATTGTACGGGCGCCCCAAAACCCGTTATATGCCAGAAGCAATCGGCAGGGGGACGACCGTACAAAACAGCAAACGAAAGTCCTGTCCGAATTGTGAACTCCCCCCTCCAACAGTCGATCAGTCAAACCGGTCTCGGTCTGCGGCCCGGCGCCCGACAGGGGCGCCTTGCCGTCGGCGTGTCGGGCACGCCCGCCAAGAACCAATCGCGCCGGTGACGGCGCGCGGGATCAAGACGGGCGCGACGACGGCGACGCCAGGAATCCGAGATGCACGGTGCAAAGGATTTCGAGTGTGAAGTGGCATCGACACTCCACTCGCCAAAGATATGCAGACCTGATCGTACGTTGGCACACTGGCGCGAAAGAAATGTGAGCGTAATGTTCCTGCTGTGGCGCAAAAGAAATGCAACCGTTTCGGCTAGATTCTGATCCAAGCGTCCCTCGAAATCACTGGGCCCGCCTCCACCGATTTGGCAGCGGATCGTCTGCAAGCGCCCCAAGCCAGCGTTCGCCGCTTGGCAACCGGGCCACGCGCACTTCCAAAGTGGGCACGCCTCGCGGACGCGAAACAAAAATTTACTTCTTCAAATTCAAGCGAACAGCAGTCGAAGCGTGGCGTCGACTCTGCATGTGGGTGGCCAAATGGCCAGCCGATTCAAAAGTCCTGTCACACGTCCCACAATGGGGTGTCCCAGCGTGCTCGGCTGCCTTGCGTTGATGGCCCGAGGACGCCTTGTGGGCCAACATATTCTTGGCACTGGTGCAATCGACTTTGCAAGTCTTACAGTGCCACACTTGTGGCTTGCGTCGCCTCGCCTTCTTTTCGGCGCGCGTGGCCCGGGCTTCGATCGCCCGGGCCGTGCGAGGACGAATGCCGGCCACCTGCCGGGGCTCTGGGACGGCGGCCCCGCCGCCACTCGCAGCAAACGCCGCCACGCGGCGAGGAGCGAAGGGGTCAGACGTCTCTTCCACAGTCCCAACAGCTGGCCCGCCGCCACCCTGCGTCGCGCGGCCGCCCGCCCAAACCGAATTGGGTGGCCCAGCTGAAAGCCCACCCCGCCGCGGTGGCAACAGAAGCGACAGCGGACGGCTGGCCGCCTCGGATGAGGCGACCGGCCCCGCCTGGGCCACAAAGGGCCCGTCGCGACCAGGCAGAGGCGCAGCGACCGCCGCCCAGGGCAGGGGCGCTGGCACAAACGGCACAGCCCCGCCGACCGACTGGGCGTCGGACGCCGCCGCGACGCGCTCAGGCGATGGGGGGGGGGTGGCCAGCGTCGTGTGCGCGGCTGGGGTGGGGTGGCCGCCGGGGGAGGGGGTGCGCGAGCCGGTCGGCAGGCGGGGGATTCGAAACTCAGGGCTCAGGGGCCCGGGGGATGAGGGGGAGGAGGCCATTGCGTTGGCTCCTGAAGGGTGCTTGGCGGGTCGAAAGCTGCTCGAGCTCCATGGTGTTGCTGGGTGCGCTTAAATTCATGGGTGGCTGCGCCCCGGCCGCCTTTTCCGGCGGTGCCACTGCTGCCCGTCATCTGAGTCCTGGCCTCACTGGAGCCTCGTACAGGCCCCAATCGTAAGAAAAATGAGGGTTTCATGCCTGACACCCTGGGGGAGGAGTTGACTGCGAACGTATCTGGCTGGGCGACCGCAGAATACTTTCGCCATGTCATCAACCGCTCCTTTCCTTTGGTCTGCAACGTACAGCGCGCGCTGCAACCAGCAAATTGACTCTGTAAGACCATAAGCTGACCGTTTCATTAAGTCCTCGTCAGATCCAAGTCATCGACCAGCCTGAAGGCGCTGTCAGTGAAGCTGTCAGACCGTAAGCTGTCCGTTTTATTTTGGTCCTCGTCAGATCCAAGTCATCTACCAGCCCGAAGGCGCTGTGAGGCAGTCAGCCGACCGGCTCAGTTCGGTGCTCGTCAGACAGATCCAAGTCATCGCAGGGGGTCAGGTCGGTCCGTCGCGACGGTTTGGAATTACTGTCAGGCATCGCAAAAGAGTGAACTCCAGCTAAGCCGCGTCGGATGTAGGTGGGATGACCCGAGCATGTGGCGCGAGCAGCGCCGCCGCAAGTGCATAAAAAAAGGCCGCCCGCTTGCCTACGGCGCGAGTACCAGGCTCGTTGTGCCTGCCCCCCCCTCTCCCATCACCCACAAACCCCCCACTTTTGGCAAGCAGACTTGCCCCCCCCCCCCCCCCCCCCCCCCCCCCCCCCCCCCCCCCCCCCCCCCCC
>ENA-ORXT01002066-ORXT01002066.1-marine-metagenome-genome-assembly--contig:-NODE-2066-length-25049-cov-178.402331_pt1 | contig 25049 bp, 12 predicted proteins | sample MGYA00237868_ERZ511482 | MGnify/ENA metagenome assembly ERZ511482
ACATAGAACGTACGGTGAGGGCAAGCTTAAATCAGATACAACCGAACTCTTGAAAGAAGCTAATGTCTACTTAGATGAAACAAATGACGGAACGAAAGGAGTCCAAAATGTAGTGATCCATAAATCAAAAAATGGTGATTTAAAAACAACTCGATGGACTGGTAATGGAGAAGCATATGAAGGTATGGAAGCTGTCTTAAAAAAATGTAGTACTGTATTAAGTCGAGAGAAGCCTGCTCGGGCTAAAATACCGCAGCTCGGCGTGGGCATAGACAATCATGAAGCTGGCTCATATATCACCGAGGTCTTGGAAAATACTGCTGCTGCTCAGGCTGGTATAATGGCAGGTGATGTCATCACACATGTTAATGACCGCAAGGTAAGTCCATGGCGATTACAAAATTTCATATCACTGAGAAAAGTGGGTGAGCGAATAAAGATCTCTATCCTAAGAGACGGCGTCAGCAGTGATATCACCGCGATCTTACAAGAGCGGCAAAATAAAGAACTTAATATGACGAATAGAATCATCATAGAAAACAAGAAGAATCAAAAGTAGAACAGAAATGCGATACTAATAAAATGACCTCCTACTACAATATTGATCTTCTTTTTAAGCTAATCTCTGGAAATTCAGAAGAACGATCCAAAACAAAATAACATCCATGGAGAAAATTATTTACAAGTTCGATATTACTACATTGGTAAGACGTAACATCAGCCGGCCACATCTAAGATCCATACTTTAGAATATATTGAGTGATTTATCTTGAAGCTGTATGCATTGCACAAATCAAAATCTCTTATGCTTCGATATCAAAGATTTGACCACAATTGTATATAATTCACCAAAGTGAAAAATAGAATAGCTCTATATCGATTAACTCACTTAACCACTTAAGTATACTCACTGAGTTACCAGACCACCACATCTCAATTCTGTATTTGATCTCTACCAACAATACACATAACATATTGCTAATCACGAGAAAATATATAGGGCTTATTAATCAGATGATGTGCTTACAATTATTCCATGATCATGCCAATTGAGATAAGCTTAAGCATCATTAATGCACAGCCTAATAGTGATAATTTTTATCATAAATATTAAGAGATAGTATCCTCTGATATTACTTTATTAACTCACTTTATTCTAAAGATTTAGGTTAGTTAATATAGAGGGTTTAGCTTCCATATGTCTTAATCATAAATATGCTCATTGAAAATGAACATTAAATAAACAAATCGCTATTTTACACCCTATTTGATTAAAAATTAATACTCAACCCATGAAGTTTCTAACTTCGAAGCATTTTTTGCTGCCGATTATATTTTTGATTCAGCTTATATTTCTTTTGTTGATGTCCTATCAACTATCTGCTGAAGGAACGAAGGAACTGAATCCTAATGGAACAGCGGGAGATCCCTGCGCAAATCCTCTCGTGAATGTGACTGATCTTGCATTACTGAGCATCAGGAGTGGTCAGACTAACTTTGCTCCCTATGGCTCATATGGAGCAAATAATTCAATCTGCTTTGAGGTAAAAGACATAAATGAGCTGGTCTACATAGCTCTGTCTTCAGAGGCTGATGGGACTGGTATCTGTGCAGGCGGCTATGACTGGAGAATCGTCGGCCCATCAGGAGTTGCTAATGGACCTAATTCGCTGACAGCAGCAAATGCTAATGGTAATGATTTCGGACCTATCATGATTGGACCAGATGCCATAGCAGGAGCAGGAGGATACGATACGTCTGGACCTTATACTTTTGTGCCCACAGAAGTCGGAATCTACTGCTTGGAGTTCGATCACACTACTTTTGGCACTAATTCCAATATTAGAAATTTTGATATTACAGTAGCTGATCAAGCTGGTGCTGCGATCAATGGAAGAGTGTATTCTGAAAATTGGAGTGTCAGAACACCTTGTATCTCAGATTTGATTGACTGCGCTACAGATCCAAACACTGTGACAGAAGGAAATATAGCATTCCAGAATCCATTTAATGGTATCATCTACGTTTTGACAGATGATAACTTTGTGCAAATGGTAAATTTTTCAGGAGGCGCTAATGAGTTTGGCGATGGTTTTAGAGGTCTAACTTTTACCTTAGCATTCAATCGCACAGGGCCAGGAAATACAGGAAACGTGGAACTCGATAGACAATCCAAAGACGGATCTGATCAATCATCAGCTAATCCAGATTTGTTCAGAGTTTATTTAAATCCACCAGATCCATCCTGTTACGAACCAGGCATATGTGGTGAAATATCAGCAGGGCCGATACTAAGTTGTGATGAGCCTTTTTGTTTAGAATACGAATTAACCCGACCGGGGCTATTAGAAGTATTTGTAGATTTAGATGGTCCGGATGGTGTATTCACAGAAGGCACAGCTGATGTGGTATTAGCTGATAGAGTTGTGGAGGGAGATGAGTTAGCTAATTGTTTACCCTGGGACCAGAGAGACGGTTTAGGTAACATAGTAGATGTCAATGAAGAGCTTCAAATAATCGCACGCTACAGTCAAGGAGAAATTCACTTTATGCAATATGATGTTGAAAATAACTCTCCTGGCTGGACTATAATGACCATAGAACCTGAATGTGCTGATCCAGATTTCTCATTTTTTTGGGATGACTCACAATTAGATGCAGCTGATAATGATAGTGGTACTCCAGGTCAACCCTTAGTATCGTTATTGGGTACGACACAACCGAGTCACACCTGGGAAGATCAGACTGCTGAAAACGCTACAGGCTTTGGCGAATCCAATACAATCAACACCTGGTTCTTCTCCACTACTCAGGCGTCACCAATGGTCATAGGATGTGACTTAGAATGTGCAGAAGATGTGATTGCAATGCTATCCCCAGCTGGCCCTGCATGTGCAGAGTCGACAGTTACATTCGATGCTTCTGAATCGACGGGGTCTATCGCATCATATGCTTGGGATTTTGACGGAGATGGTATGATAGATGAGACTACTGACCTGCCTACAGCCACGTTTACTTACCCTGATCCAGGCACTTATACAGTATTCGTCACGGCTATAGCTGAGAGTGACTCATGCCCAAGTTCCACTACATCTATAGAAGTAAGCATCTGCGGAGCTAATGCTGTCGTATGTCCACTTGATGAAGTCACTGTAGTCGACGGCGAACCAATGGATACTGCAACATTAGGTGAACCACAAGTCACAACCAATGCATGTAATCCGACATTTGATATTTCGAGTATTGATGAATCGGTCGCTGGCACATGTCCTCTTGAAGAAATCATCACCAGAACATTTACAATCACGGATGCCTGTGGCCAGAGTGAATGTGTACAAATCATAAATGTAGAAGTGGATAATCCTGCTTCTATTATTGCTTTACCTATCACTCCTGAAATTTGCTTAGGTGATGTAGTGACTCTTGATGCGAGTGCAAGTGTAGGAGATGGCCTGACATATTGCTGGAATGTAGGCATTGGTACAGTTGGCTGCGATTATAACACATCGATAGCGACCCATCAATATGCTGCCTCTGGCACTTACAGTGTGTCATTAATGATCACAGACCAGTTTGGCTGTACCGATGAACAAGTTATAGGTTCTGTTATCGTATACGAAGGCCCAGAAGCCATAGCGACAGCTGTATTTGATCCTTGTACACTGACAGTTGCGTATGATGCTAGCGGATCTATAGATAATGCCGCTCCAAATGATTTAATTTATACTTGGGATTTTGGTGATGGTTCTACCTCGGATGCTGCTTCAGGATCGTATACTTTTAATAATTGTGGCGCAGTAGGTACCATCAGTTTGACGATTATAGATCCAAGTGTCCCCTTTCCAGATTGTAATTCTGATCAGCTGACATTTACGTTTATGACAGATTCTGAACCACCAGTCTTAGTGTGCCCAGCACCTACAGAACTAAATTGTGGGGATCCGATACCTACCTATTCAGATATGAGTGAATTCATAGCAGCAGGTGGTTCATCTACAGATAATTGTGCTGTCTTAGACATCAATCAAGTGTCTTTAGATACGATACCAGGCGTTTGTCCATATGTGCACACCATCGAAGTCGTCTACGAAGCATTTGATATTTGTGAAAATCGGATGACCTGCACTCAAATATTTAATTTGCTGCCGAGCTTGCCAAGTGCATCAGTACCCGCAGATGTCATCTTGAGTTGTGGGGATGATTTCAGTACAGATGCGACTGGATTCCCAGTGCTTGTTCAGAATGACTGTACACGGCCTGCTACGATTACTTTTTCAGACGAGATTATCAGTGGTTCCTGTCCAGGTGATGCTACCATAATTAGAACATTTACATTGGTGGATGATTGTGGAAATACACCGTCAGATCCAGAAACATACATCCAGACGATTACCATAGTCAATGATATAGAACCGACCCTGGAAGGCCCGCCAGATATTACGATAGGATGTCTAGATGCATGTGATCCTGATGGGACAGGTGGATTAGCAGTTGTTACAGACTTCTGTATGCCTATAGATGGAACGATCAATACTGTCACTGTAACCTTCTCTGATGAGTATGTCGGATTTGATGGAAGTATCACGAATGAAGGTATCGTAGGTATGATTGTTAGAACTTTTGTAGCTGTGGATGGGTGTGGTAATGAAAGTGTTTACGTGCAGACTATATCCATATCACGAGATGATGAGTCAATCTTAGCCTGTAACGATAGAATCAATGTCAGTCTGGCTCAAGGATGTGATGGCATCACGCCAGATTTTTTACTGGAAGCCCCTGCTGACACTAAGTATTTTCTATCCTTATCAGATGGACAATTTGGCTTCTCATTATCTCCGAATGAGACATTTGATAGCATTGATTGGTCTGTGTATATTGAATCAGGACAGCCAGTGACTTACACCATCTCAGACCTTTGTGGCAATACTTGCTGGGGAGAAATCCTGATAGAAGCGAATGTCGTACCTGAATTCGAATCATCATGCACATACGAGCCGGGATTCAATCTCGACGGCTCAGGTGAAATCAATGATGAAGACGTACTGAATCTGAATGATATGATCGGGATCGATGAAGATCCAAGTCGGTCCACTGATTATTTAGGTACAGTCACTCTGACTGATGGATCATGCCAAGAAGCCTTCATCAGTGGAAATTCAAAATTTATATACAATGCAGCACCACACGGAAAGGAATTAGACATACGCTATGTAGATGTCATTGTATATCTGGTGAATAAGGCAGATGGTACCCTCTTCAGCTACCCCTTTCCTACTGGAGCTATCAGTATAGAATCATTACAAGATCTTTCTCTTAATCCTGGAGAATATGATGTTTTTGTAGCTGCGGCTGATCATCGAGCTTTTGGTGAGTATAGCATATCTATAGAAGTAACAGGATGTCTACCCACTTGCACTGCTATATGTGGAGGCGATTTTCCAGAAGAATTTATCACCATTGCAGAGATCATGGATACTCTCGATCAGGACTGCTACGCTACATTAATCGGAGATATCATAGTAAATGAAACTGTGAGCGGAGATATGTGCGAAGGTATCCTGCATGTCATCACCTATGCAGGTCGATTTAGTTTGCATGGAGAACTAATCAAACAAGACATCATCACTCAGGCATACGTGGAAGAACCCATAGATCTGCGTGAAACTGAGATTCAAGCTCCTCTTTATGTAGAATTAGATTGTGGAGCTGATGTATCGCCAGAAGCTATTCTAAAAGAAACCGAAAGTGGTATTCATGCATATCCGTATTACCTGAACTTAGAGCAAATTAAAAAAGATACCATCTGCTTAGAAGAGGTTGTCATACATTATGCAGTCCCTATTGATACAGTCCAGGAAGTTGTAGCAGTAGATGGACTATGGGTATTATTAGACATTGTAAAAAAAGAAGCTCGAGATTCGACCAGGTGCCTTAGAAAAGGCCCTAACCCTGATATCCAATTTCAGGAGATTTTACTTGACACAAATCGGTGTAATATCATAGTCGAATTTTCTGATATAGTCATAGAAGCGTGTGCTGGGAGTAAAAAAGTGATACGAGACTGGACCATCATAGACTGGTGCGATAGCAGTTCTAAATTACAACTATCACAAACCATAGAAGTCAAAGATCTTGATCCGCCTGTCATTAAAAAAATGGATGATGTCATCATCAGTATAGATCCGTGGACATGCGCAGGAAAATATAAACTGCCTATTGGTGAGCACTCGGATAGCTGTAATGCAGAACTGATTACAGAATCATGGCGACTATCAGAAGGTCAGGTGGTCGAAGGATATGCGATCGATCTATGGTTAGCCAATAATCCTATACAAGTCTATTTAACTGTTTCAGATGATTGTGGTAATACGACTTTAGATACATTCAATATCATAGTAGAAGACCAGATAGCACCCGTAGCTATCTGCGAGACTAATTTAAATGTTACGCTGACTTCTGCAATGCTCGATGTCAATGCTGGTGCTGGAAAAGTCTTTGCTGAGTCTTTTGATGCAGGAAGTCATGATTCAGGATGTGGCGAAACTAAAATACAAGTCAAAAGAGTAACGGGCTGTTGCTCCTCACAGTGCATTGATCAATATGAATGTACTGCTACTGATCCTAAAACAGGAATCTGCATTGATTCCACTGTCGTGGGTTACACCACTGAGTATGCAGACTTCATAAAATTCTGCTGTGAAGATGTAGGGGAAATCGTGATGGTAGAACTTCTAATCACTGATCAAGCCGGAAATTCTAATACCTGTATCGTAGATGTATCAGTGGTCGATAAGACGCAAAGTATCCTATCATGCCCTCCTGTCACGATGAGCTGTCTGGATGATATGAATGATATAGAAAACCCCTTGGCAACTGGCCAATTTTGTCAATCAGAAGATCGCAGCGCCATCCTACTCAATGAAACTGACATCAATGGTTACTGTGGGACAGAAGAACTGATCAGAGAATGGTACATCGATAGAGATGAAGATGGGGAGTTCTCTTCTGGTGATCCTTATTGTAAACAAATTATCACGATCGAAGAAGAAGGGACAGGTATGAACCCATATACGATCAAATGGCCTAAACATTATACTGGTGAAATAGTACAAGGCCAGAATGAAGAATGTGATGCTGAAGGAGATTTAGAAATAACTGAAAACATCGACATTCAAATGGGCGAGGTGCAGCTATGTGGTGTCAATACAACAGAATCATATGGAGAGCCAATCTGGTGTGAAGCATCGTGCAGTCTGATTGCTTCTAGTGTGAAGACGGATACGATATTTTCATCTGATGCCTGTTATAAATTAATTAATAGATGGACAGTGATCGACTGGTGTAAGTGGAATGCTAATGGAGGCGATCTAGACGATGACAATGACAGCTCTCGAGATCAGTTTATAGCGATAGAAGACTGGGCTCAGGACGAATGCGCCAGTTGTCCAGAGCAAGGACCTGTATATGAAGATGCAGTATATTTCAAATATGCAGACGTAGAAGAGGACGGCTATTATACTTTCGATCAGGTAGTCAAAGTCGTCGATGACTCCGCTCCTGAGATATCTGTTGTAGACTCGTACATCGTCAGCACATCAGGCGGAGCGACTTCTAAAGATGATGCCACAGCGTGTAGAGGCGCTGAAGAACTGACAGCGACAGTCGTAGATTTCTGCAATGGCATAGAATCTCAAGCTCAGTTAGTGAAATGGAATGTCACCGTACAGCGCAGAGAATTTGTAATAGATATACAGAATGGTGTAGGCGCATCCATGACGATTAATTCTGGTACAGGTAGTCCAGGGGATGTCCACGTGATCACATGGACTGCGACTGATGGATGCGGTAATACTACAGAGGCTAAGACAGAAGTTACATTTGGCGATGATGTGAATCCATCTCCTATATGTATAGCAGGTGTATCGTCTAACTTTAGTACCAGTCAAGATAGTATCGTCATCTGGGCTTCAGATGTCGACTTTGGCAGTTATGATAATTGTACTGACTATAGCGAATTAAAGTGGGCACTCGTAGAGGAAGATCAAGTACCGATCATGCCGGGTTCTGAAGGATTTGATGATCAATTTGGGTATGCTATTTACTGTGCAGATGGCAGGACAGCACTTTTTGTAGATATGTGGGTCTGGGATGAAAATGGAAATGGAGATTTCTGTACGGCGTCAATCATAGTAGAAGGGGCTTGTGAAGATGAGGCTGTTGATCCAATAGATACTGCTGATCCCATGGATCCACTTGACTCTGGTAGTTCTGCCATTATAATAGCGGGTCAGCTACAGACGGAGACAGGAATGGCAATCGCAGATGTCACTGTAGAACTAAGTGCATCACTCCCAGAATATCCAAAATCTCAATCTGCCACAGATCAAGGACAATACTCATTTGATAATAATCCAACAGGGTACAATTATGCTGTGAGTCCAGAAAAGGATATGAATCATACTAATGGTGTCACCACTTTAGACTTACTTTTGATTCAGCAGCATATTCTCGGCCTGAGAATCTTAGATTCTCCTTATAAAATAATTGCAGCGGATATTTCAAATGATAAAGTTGTATCCACCCGAGATATATTAGAAGCAAGAAGGCTCATCTTAGGTGTCACAGATAGGTTTATTAATAATAATAGCTGGAGATTTATAGATAGTGAGCAAAACTTCGTTGCTGATGATCAGCCGTGGCCATTTATTGAAAGATTGGAAATGATCAACGCACAAAGTCATTCATTAGCTGAAAACTTTATAGGAATGAAAATCGGCGATGTCAATGATAATGCTGCACCGAGCGAAGCTATGCTATCAGAAACCCGCTACACTTCTACATTAGAATTAGATGCAAAACTTAGCCAGAAGGATTCTAAAATCTTACAGGTCAGATCGCAAAATGCGATAGATATTTACGGACTACAGTTCACACTATCCAGAGTCATTGGCAATGAAGTGGTTAGTATAAAATCTGCCTCATTAGACATTTCTGAAGATAATTATCACACGGATAGTGATACTCGTTTCAGCTGGCACGCTGGCGATGGTCGGGCTTTAGAAGGCGCGATAGCGCTTGATATTGAATTCAAAAATGAGCTAACTCCTAGCCAACTGAATCAATTATCAATGCAAGCTGGCAGCACACCATCAGAGGCATACATTGGCTTATCACTTGACATATGGAATGTTTCATTAGGTATAGAATCTCTTCAAAGTGATCTGCCGACAGTCAGCCAAAACTGGCCAAATCCATTTACTAAGTCAACACAAATAGAAATTAATCTACCGCAATCCGCAGACGAGTTGACGCTCAGCATCTTTAACCCGATGGGACAGTTAGTCTGGAGTGAGAAAAAATCTTATCCAGCAGGAAGGCATCAGATTGAAATAGATGCCGAAATATTAGAGTCTGCAGGCATCTATCACTATTCGATTAAAACAGAAACTTTCGCAGTTACTAAGCAGATGTTACTGATGGATTAGGTATAATAGATTCTAAAAATAAAAAAGGCAGCAACTAATTAGTTGCTGCCTTTTTTATTTCATTTCAGACCCTCTGCTTCATTAAATATTCATGCTGATCCTAAGCAGTTGACTTTTATTTCCTTGAATAGAGAAAAGGAAGATATTTACACATCCTATACTGCTAAAATAAAGCATGAAAATTTATGATACCCGACTCTTAATGTATTTGATCTGCCCATTGTGATTAGACTCATGCTCTACCACGTGAAACCATTTGCAATAATTATTAGTCGGGCCCCAAAACCATGATTCATCATTAGTGAGTAGCCACTTGTCATCCAGCTGTGTAAGCGCAGTCAGAGATGCCTCTCTGACTGATTCTAATTTATTTAAGTAGAAGTCGAGTGAATGTCCTTTTATCATTTCTCTGCCTCTTTCTCCTAGACTCATTGGTGTATCCCACTCGGCTTTTATCCGCTCATCCCAGCTACCCCATGACACACCATCGAAAGTGTTTAGTTGATAATATTTTTCTGTCGCCGCCAGATGAAGCAGCATACTCCCTATTGTATTAGAGTCCTCATCATGAAGGTAGTCAAGGTCGCTCACTGATAAGCCATTGACAGAGCTCAAGACCGTACTACGCATCCAGTTCATCATCGAGACTAATGTTCCCACTTGAGGCGTATAACCCGCCTTCGGGCCAATTTCATTGATGTTGTCATCTGTTTGAGTGACATCTAATGGACTGATCATAGAGTGTAAGGGTAAAGCACCGGCAGTGACCGTAGAAGCTAGAAGGAAAGACCTTCTGGTCTGGACATTTTTAGACATAACTAATATTTAAGTAAGGAATAATTTTATGGCAAATAAAAGGATGAATCAATATAACGGCAATCTGCTATATCCTCATATATTATATTTTGTTAAATTATCGCGAAAAAAACTACGATTGATTATCATGGAGATTATAGCAGTCTTTAGCATAAATGACTACACCATCATTATAAAATTAAAAAAATCAATCTGAACTGTTCAGAATCTCGTCTTGAGTGGTTACAATTTTCAGCTCTACGCGAGTACCAGATTCTGAATCATGTTATCTCTGACATCTTAGTAAAAAGATGATTATCAGATGGAAGCTTGGTTATATTATGATCTTTTAATCTTTTAAAAATTCGGTAAGTCGTCCTGGACCTGTCTGCCGAAAAAGGCAAGTTTATTTCAGGATCTGATAGTGTGTGGATGCAATTCATAGCTCTACCCCGAGTACCAGATTCTGAATCTAGCCTGCCTTGCGCAGGCTCCGCATGCAGATCCAGAATGATCAGCTTATTTTATAATTACTATTTGTCATCAGTAAAATTTTATAGCTGAAAGGGATTAGAAGCTATAAGTGACTGGTTATAGGCAGGTATCTATCACAAGAAGCTAAATAGTAGTTATGTAATGTGATCTATTTTGAAAATAGTTTTTCTATTGGTCATCGATTCATCATTCATAATCCAGAAAAAAAATAACTATCGGCGCTTAGAGTTACCTCGATTGTTGTTGCGACCGTGATTCTTTTTACCTCGATTATTTCCACCTCGACCACCTCGTCCGGAGTGGCGATTATTCTTAGGATTCCATTCTGGGCCTTCACCTAAGAAAGCTGGAAGAGCCGATTTGGCAAGTTCTCTATCTATAAGTTTCTCTATCGCTGCGAACTTGTACATATCATCTTCGTTTATGAAGGTGATGGCTACACCTGTAGTATCTCCTCTGGCGGTACGTCCTACCCGATGTACGTAGTCAGCAGAATCTTTAGGCACATCAAAATTGATGACCAGATTGATATCCTTTATGTCTATGCCTCGGCTCATCACATCTGTAGCCACTAGTGTTCTGATCTTTTTAGCTTTGAATGTGTGTAATACTTTCTCACGCTCAGACTGTTCGAGATCCGATGAGATACCTGCTACTTCGTGACCTTTACGACGGAGCTGATTCACAATTTTACTGACATTCACCTTAGTAGAGGAGAAGACTAATATGGTTTTATAATTTTCTTTCCCATGTATAAGATGATGTAACAGGCCGATCTTCTGATCATCATGACATACATAAGCTGCTTGTAAGACTCCTTCCGCAGGCTTGGCTATTGCAATATTGATCTCTTGTGGATCGGTCAGCATATTAGCTACCAGCTTACGTATCTTAGGTGCCATCGTAGCGCTAAACATCAGATTTTGTCTTTTCTTCGGAAGCATTTTTACAATACGCTTTATATCATCTACGAATCCCATATCGAGCATCCGATCAGCTTCATCGAGTATGAGGTATTTGAGATGGCTGAAGTCGACGTAGCCCATATTCATATGAGCAATCAGCTTACCAGGTGTAGCGACGATGATATCTACGCCGTTAATGATGGCCCTCTTCTGTACTTCCCAGTCCTTACCTCCACCTCCTCCATATATAGGAATTGACTCAATGCCAGCAAAATATGCAAAGGCATGCACCTGCTCATCTATCTGAATGGCCAATTCTCTTGTCGGACAAATGACTAATGCACTAATACCTTCGATTTTGCTAGTAGCCAGCATGTGAAGTATGGGTAAGATGAAAGCAGCGGTCTTGCCTGTCCCCGTTTGTGCACAGGCAATCAAGTCTTTTTTATCAAGGATGACTGGTATTGCGCGTTCCTGTATAGGCGTCGCTTTTTCGAACCCCATATAACCTATGGCTTCTATGAGGTCGGAGTTTAATTTCAGTTCTTCAAAGGTCATGTTGCATTTTGAGTATCAAAATATCTAAGTGATTCGCAAAAATACCGAATTCAAGCTTAGAAGTCGTTTAAAACGCTCTTTCCTTTTAAGTATGAGTAGTACTTTGATGAAAAAGGATACTAATTAGTCGTGTGGATAAGCTAAAGATCGCTCAGCTCAAGTATTTTCGAGATTTATATCATATGGAAGATGCAAAGCGCATGACGAATAGGCTGGAACAAGACTTTTACTCTACCAGTGTTTAGTATACTCGGCTCAACAAAAAAAACGGCTGACAAATTTCTTTGTCAGCCGCATTCAATAATATCCAATTGCCTTTTAAGATTCGTCAGAATCTTGAGCGTCTTTTAATATATCCTGCTTAGGGTCATATCATCGTCGGCTCTGGGCAGAACCATTACATCAATCTACTATGATCAATTTCTTAGTTGCGATGAACTCACCGCTTTCTATTTCGTAATACAATACTCCAGTTACATTGATCTGATCTCTTGTCAAGATTAACTCGTTATAACCTTTGTTGAATGTCTTTGCTATGTTAAGCACTTCCTTACCAGTGACATCATAGATTCTGAATGATGCTTGCGCAGTCGCAGGCAAGTCAAATCCTATGGTCGTCTCTAACTCAAATGGGTTAGGTGAATTCTGATAAAGCGCATATCCGGCGTTAGTATCAGATGCATCTCCTATGGTCAAAGCCACATTCACGACTTCAAGATCTGATCCTGCATATGCTTCAGCAGGCGTAATGCTTGAATTGAGCTCTAATAACTGGCCTAAGTCTGCACTTACTTCAGCATTAAAGACTAAAGTAAAGAGTACATCGTCAGCACTGACAGCGCTTCCATCTGACCAACTCATGGTCAGTTGCTCATCTCTTGCAGATACATTCGACTCATCAATAGATAGAGCTCCTGCTTCTACAGATGCTAAACTCAGTCCTGTGTGATTCAGTGTAAACTGGTATCCAGATACTTCTGAGAAATTCTCTGCGCTGACAGGGACTCTGACGAGCTGACCTGCTTCTATGTCTACATTCTGAGTCGTTAAGTTCAAGCTCTTATTAGATCTTGTACTTGTCTTCATCAGGCCGTTAGCCAGTGCATTACCATTGATATCTCCTATCTTGACACCGATGAAATCTTCATTCATCATCGCTTCAGACAGTGCATCTATTTCAATGTCTTCTGTAAATGGCCAAGGATTCTGAGATGAACCAAATGCCTGACTTGCTGTCACAAATCTCCAACTCTCGTTTCTTGGGAACTCATTATAGATACCAAGAATCATTTTTCTTAGCTCTACTAAGTCACTTACTGTAATCTCTCCACTGTTATTAATATCAGCTGCTAAATATTTATAAGGGATATCGAATGTCTCTAAACCTAATATTTGCTTCTGTATCATGACTAAGTCAAATGTTGTCACACCATTCATGTGATCATCATCCTTAGATGCCTTGATATTATAATCATATGTCACAGGATTATTGCTGAAAGCATATGCTCCACTCGTCCCTGTCGTCATAACTTTAGGATACTCAGCACCTGCATTACTTTCAGTTCTGACAATTACATTATTAATCATATCTCCATATGGTGTGCTTACAGAACCAGCAATCGTATATGATGCGCCTACTTCAGGATCACCACCATTCTGTCCTCCTTGGTCTTCTGGGCAGTTACCTCCCACAAGTACGCCTACAGTACAGAAATCCGAATTACCATTAGCATCCCACACATAGACATCAAAGTCTGCAAAATTAGCTAAGTCAGTACAGTCAAAAGTATAGTTAGTCTGTGTATCATGACCTGTAGAATCAACGTGAATCGCTTCTTCTCCTGATGGGACCATACTATGGGTCACCGCGGTACAGTTATCAAAACTTCCTAAATCAAAGTCACCTGCCCAAATGGTCACAGTACCTGTCTCCTGCATGAATGCAGTCGTCACGCCTGAAATGCATATTGGCGTCGGTGCTTTCTCATCTCCGAAGGTAACTTCCGTCTCAGTAGAGCTTGCGTTACCACAGCCATCACTGACGACCCACTCTATCGTGTGTACATCACCAGGACTTCCTTCACCTGAGTTCATTTCTATCTCTGCTCCGATACCATTCTTCACAGCTAAGACTTCTCCGTCTTTGATCAGCTTCACAGTCCAGTTTAAGAATTCTGAACTTGACGCTTCTCCTCCACATAGATCATTGGCTATTGCTTTAATAGCTTCAGAACCAGTACATCCTGTATCATCACCTTTAAAAGTAGCACCTCCAGTAGTATTCACTACATAATTTGCAGGTACGTCTATTTCAGGAGCTGAATCGTCTACAACTTTGACCACTTGATCATAGGTATAGTATCCGTCTATATTGACTCTTGTATATCGTAAGTATACTGAATCTTGGATCAGATCTTCTACACATCCTGCGCACACGCCCTGAGCCCAATCTTCTACTGCTTCAAACTGATCAAAATTCGTATCATTAGCATCATCTTGTGGTGAGGTACTATTAGCATCCCAAGTACACCAGTCAATAACTGTCCATCTCTTAATTAACTTCTTACAAGCGTCAGAAGCAATGACTTCTTCTACTTCTACACTGTATCCTATTAATCCACAAGGAGAGTTACACCATACAGGCACTTCTCCAGTCTCGCCAGAAGCACATGAGAATACACTTCCCATCGGTACTTTGTAATCATCAAATACAACTAATGTAGGTACAGTATCCTTACCGATGACTTTACCATATTCATCTTTTCTTTCGACGACTTCTTCTTCACCACATTCTAAGTTCACACCATCTAAGTATTCTCCTGTGTAATGCTTAGGCCACTTGATCGTGTAAGGGTCGAATCTCGTTGCGTCATCTGCTTCAACAGTAATCCTCTGCTTACAGTATGCATCACCTGATCCAAGCTCTCCATCGCCATCATTATCTATCCACCACTCTCTGGTCATATGTCCAGTTCCACATCCATTATCAGTAAATTCTTCTTTCCATAAGTCAGGTGTCGCAGACTCACATACCGCACCAATAGCGTACGCTTTATCTACAGCCTCCATATCATCTATACACTTGATGACATGATCTTTACAGTCTATGTGAGAAGCTGACTTATCAGCAACGTCTACTTCAACCATACAGATATTCACGTTACCAGCGTAATCTTCTATTCTTAAGACAACCATGATGGTCTGTCCTGCATCTTCACAACAGAACTTCACGAAGTCACCAAAAGCATCAAACTCTGGTCTGATCATATCGTCAACACACTCACCAAACTTATCATACTTAGTACATACTTCATCACCTCCTGCACATTCATCATCACAACATCCTGTCATTCTTGCAGCAGTGATTATTACATCTCCACAACCAGCATCATGTGATCCAGCATCAAGGTCAGTCGCAAATACTTTAGCTACTCCACCAGTCGTCAAGCTAACGTTGATTTTGTCTACACATACAGGTACTGGAGCTACGCCATCATACACTGTCAGTGCGAAAGTATCGACTCTGGAATTTCCACAGTCATCAGCAACTTTCACCACGATATCTATCGGAGCTTCTCCGGGCCATATACCTGTTAAGAAACCTGTCGTCTTATCATATATACCTTCAGATACATTGACTCTATATTCTATTTCAGAACCATCGCATCCATCTTTAGCATGTGGTAAATGCAGCTTATACTTAGCTGTACAAGTCCATGGATCTATACTGACTGCATCATCCACTAAGTCTGGTAAATAAGGAGGATCTAAATCAAGCACTTCTATGAACTGATTACCCAAGTCGTAAGGTCCTGTCTTAGCATCACACCAGTCAATAACCGTCCAGTTTCTGATGATTTTAAATCCACTTCCACAAGCTTCGAATGGTCCTTGATCAGAATAAGATACGATCAAGTTACAGTACTTATCGTCATCAATATGGACGATCGTAGCTACTAACTCTGGATCACAAGTCAGACTGGCTGGTATAGAGACCTGGCCCGCATACGCTGTACCATTCACTGCAATGGGTGATGTGATCTTAATTGGATTCTTCTTAAAATCTAATAACTGATAGACTGCTGACGGATCACACTCTCCATCCTTATCTAACACGATAGGTGCTCCTGTAATATCTACAAGAATCGTATCACACACGAGTGTATCTCTTAACTCTTTAGTGACTACAGGTAATAATACCCATACTTGGTCATCATCAATGCCATCTTTATCAGTATCAATGTCGACTGCTACTGTCTGCTCCATTGTATCTACAACAACTTCATAATGAGCTAAACCACATACAATGACTTCTCTCTTTACTTTAGAGTGTTTATCAGAGAAGAAAGGAAAAGCTTTAGACCCACTTCCCGTAGCAGCTGCAATCTCTCCAGGCAGTGCCTGATTACTTACTTCACCACAGTCTAGGATAACGGGTGATAAAGGAGCTTTCACTATATCATGATCAAGCTTTACTGTTCTGTATGCTTGTTCTAATATTTTTTCTTTCACTAATCCGTCATATCGACTTACAGTCGCAAAATATGCTACTTTAGTGACAGACTCACATGCATCTCCGTCAATATCTTCTACTACTTGAATGCCTCCTTGTATAGTAGCGAAGCATCCCTTATCAATCATCTCAAGGATATCATCTACTGTAACGAATCCTTCAGGGTATGATCTAGAGCCATCCTCACTACACCAAGCGACACACTCGACACATTCAGATACGTCTATTGTCACTTTGCACTTTCTTGATGCAGGGATAAGAGCCCCTGTAGGATCACCAGGACTTGGATTCAGATTAACCGATACTGTACCATCACCATTATCAGTGGCGACACATGATGCTGTACACCAGCCATCATCTGCAGTATTAGGAAGACCATCATCTCCCAGTGCACAACTATAAAGTACATCTCCATCATCCAGTACAGTCACTGTCTGACATGGATCTGTCATATTATAAGTAAGTGTTACAGTACCTGTACTGGTAGCAGTCGGTACTAAATCAGAAAATTTAATTTCTTCAACAGTCGTCTCTCCTGGAAGTAAAGTACATGGACTCATAAGTACAGGAAGTAACTTCAGTTCAAAGGTAATCTTACCCCAACATGAGTTACCGCTCTCTTCTGTCATCCTGTAATCAACAGTCTGGTCGACATAGGGACTGAAGTCAATAATTTCTCCTTCGGTATCCATAAACTGAGAGTTATCAGATGTGGCAGTACCAACAGTTTTTCCATTGATTGCTAAAGAAATAGGTACAGGAAAATTACCTTCCAGAATCTGGTCAGCAGTAACTCCTTGACATAAATTATCTAAAGAAATCTGTAAATGATCATTACATGCAAGTGCTGGGCCTGCAGGCGTCGTCGCCTGAGAAATACCAGCGTTTAGATACATGAATGTAAGTAGCAAAGTACACATCATGTACTTTGTAAATCGGAGACACCGATCGGGGTGTCGAGACAAACTTGTCTTTTTCATAGATTGATTAAAAATGTAAATGTTTCGGTTCATGGTAATTAATTGAATCATATAATAAGAAGTAAATAGCACCGTCATAGACGATTGTCTCTGCTTCAGATATTCTAAGAAATTGATTGATTCGATAGACCTAACGGAGAAGGTGTTAGCCTTTACATAGGTACATTTGCAATAACTGTACCCAAATTAGATCGATTTACGTGTAAAGAATTTAAAGATGCCTAATTGACTTTTCTGCTGCCAAGCAGATTTATTTTAAAGCTTTAAGTAGAAACATTTTTAAATTACTTCAATAGGAGAGAATCAGGTTTTCACCTAACTCTTATTCAAAAGTCAGAACATTTTTCCAATATTCCTTGAAGAGCCCGTGGTAATTTTTGCAATCATTTAAACAAATATAAGTTAGTTGTAATATGTCATAGTCAGCTAAAGATCAATTGTTTACATAAATCTCGCACGTATATCCCGATGTTCATTGGCTCAAAGCTGAGTCAATGGCTCATTCGCTTTATTCAATCGTAGATGATGCTGATTCTTAATTAGCGATGATCACTGGTCAGAAGTGAGTTTAGAAATATTATCTCGAAGCCTCATGAGGTATTTTGACTTTAGATAATAATCCTTAACGGGTGCTAAGGTAGATGGGTCTTGATTATCTGAGAATGCTTGCATGATGGAACTGACTTCTGATTCCATTGAGCTTTGGAGATCTTCTATTTCTCGCATGATGAGAATGGCTTTTGACTCTTCATAGTCAAACTGAAGTTCCATGACACTTTCATTGAGGTCCATCATCTCCATCAGAAATTCTTGTGGGATCGCATTTTTATTTTCCTCATTGAGGGCTTCTGTCAGTGTCAGGATGTAATGGAGTCTCTTATCATCATTCTTCAAAGTCCTGAAGGCTTCATTATTATATGATGATTTTTTTAATGCTTCTGCTTGCTCTTCTTGAGTGACTTGGGTAAAAAAGTCAGGGTGATATTTTCGACTGTTTTCGAAAAATAAAGCTTTTAGCTTAGCCTGATCTGGATAAAAACTAAGAGGTAGTCCATAAAATTCGAAGTAATTCATGATCTTAAAATAGTCTAGATATATCTAATCCGATTGCATAAATCATTAAAATCACCAGTAGCAGGAATCCTGCCATCGTAGAGACTTCTAATACCCGATCACTAGGCTTCACACCTGTGATGACTTCCCATAGTAAGAACATCACGTGTCCCCCATCGAGCGCTGGTATCGGAAGTAAATTAATGAAGGCTAATAGAATAGATAGCATCGCTGTCATATTCCAAAATCGCTGCCAATCCCAAGTCGTACCGTACATCTTGCCGATACTGATAAAACTACCGAGTGAGTCTTTTGCCTTGATTCGCCCCTTAAATATCTGTCCAAATGCTTTTATCTGACTGGTTAAAAAATCAGTCCCTTTCGCTATACCCGCAGGAATAGCACTTCCGAATGTATATGTCTCGGTAGCAGGATCAAAGTAATCCAACGGAGTATACGCGTAGAATCCCAGCGTGCCTTCTTCAGAAAGCGCAGTGTTGATATTGATCGTGTCTCTACCGTTTCTGAGTAAACTCAGATTAATCGTACTCCCCTTAAACTGTCTGGCATTTCTGGTATATAGATGATGAAAGCCCGCAGGGAGTCCATTGATGCTTATGAACTCATCATCTGGTCTGATACCAGCCTTCTCAGCAAGAGATTCTTTAGCTACTTCTTTCACTTTAGTTGGAAAATTATACCCAAATAGAGGTTTCTTTTGATTTTCCTTACTACTCAATACTCCGACATATTTATCATCAATGGGTATCTGTATTCTCTTACCATCTCTTACCACAGTGGTGGTAGATGCATTATAGATGATGATTTCTGAGGTGAAGACTCCTGGACTAAACTTATCAAATGTCTTATCTCCTATGCTCACGATGTGATCACCGTCTCTGAGTCCCATCTCATATCCTATGCTATCTACAGCGATTCCATACTTTACATTTTCAGTTGGAAAATATTCCTCCCCCCAGACCCAAAGCGAGATAGCAAATAATAAAAATCCTAAAATAAAATTGACAGTCACACCACCGATCATAATGATTAATCTCTGCCATGCTGGTTTAGACCTGAACTCCCACTCCTGAGGTGGACCTTTCATCTGCTCTTTATCAAAGCTCTCGTCAATCATGCCGGCTATCTTCACATATCCTCCCAGTGGTAGCCAGCCAATGCCATACTCTGTCTCTCCTATCTTAGTCTTCCACAGTGAGAAATAGGGATCGAAGAATAAGTAAAACTTCTCCACTTTAGTCCCGAACCACTTCGCAGGGAAGAAATGACCACACTCATGTAGAACAATTAAAATTGACAAACTCAAGATGAACTGCCCTACCATGATTAATGTCTCCATAAAATTGACTCTATTATAAACCTATTAACGGCAATGATTTTTAAATTGTTTCTAATTTTGCCGCAAAGGTAATATTAAAGGTTAAATATGCGGTCTAAACTATGTTATCCTAATCGCAGTCATGCATAATTTAGTTCATTATAAGATATGATCCTATTTCACAGCTCTGAAATCTCCGATAAGACAGCCATCTTAAAAGATGATGAACTAAGACACTGCATAAAAGTCCTGAGAGCAAAGGTAGGCGATGAAATCAATCTGACTGATGGACATGGTCTGAAGTATCTTTCCGAGATAACGAGCATTAATAAGCGCGAAGCGAGACTAGATATCATCAGCTCATCACATATTGACAAAAGAAAAGCTCAGCTGCACATAGCCATTGCACTGACTAAAAATATGAGCCGATTCGAATGGTTTTTAGAAAAATCTGTCGAAATGGGCATAGAGCGCATCACACCTTTGCTCTGCGACCACTCTGAAAGAAAACACTTTAATCTGGAGCGCTGTAGAAAGAAAGTCATCTCCGCTGCCACTCAGTCACTGAAGTACCATTTTCCAGTCGTCGATGAGCTACAGAATATCAGAACAGTCATAGATGATATAGTTAATGAGGATATACTGATCGCTCATTATGAGGAAGGACAGGTACATCTGGCTGATCAGCTGATCATAGGTCAGAGTTACTCTATGCTTATTGGACCAGAAGGTGATTTCTCCAGTAAGGAGCTGACACTCATAAAGGAAAAAGGACTGAAGACTATTAACTTAAGTCCGTATCGTCTGCGTACAGAGACGGCAGGCATCATGGCCTGCAGCATATTTAATTCTGAGAATAGATGAACGAATAGAAACGTATAATCTATTTTTAAGCGTTACTAATCATGATGATGCGTCTATGATGCAGATCAATTAAAAAACCCCAAGGGGTCATGACTCCTTGGATACTATCACATAGTATAGAAGACATGAAATTAAGATTACTTATTCTCCTTACAGTTTTTGCAAGCACTGCATTCATAGCACCTAAGCCGACACTACAATTAGCACTGCTTAAGTATGGTGGTGGTGGCGACTGGTATTCTAATCCGACAGCGCTGCGTAATCTGGCATTATTCTGTAATAGCCAGTTCGGCAGTAACTTCTCTGATGAATATGAGACAGTAGAAGTCGGTAGTGTGGACATATTTAATTATCCATTCCTCTATATGACTGGTCATGGCAATGTGGTCTTCTCAGATCGGGAAGCGGAGAATCTGAGGCAGTATCTCCTGGCAGGAGGTTTTTTACACATTGATGATAATTATGGCATGGATCCATTTGTTAGACCAGCCATGAAGAAGGTATTTCCAGAATTAGAATTAGTAGAACTCCCCTTCTCTCATGAGATATATCATCAGAAATTTAAGTTTGATAAAGGACTTCCTAAGATCCATAAGCATGATGGAAATGCACCTCAAGGTTTTGGATTGATATTCGAGGGAAGGCTGATTTGCTATTATTCTTATGAGAGTGACTTAGGCAATGGCTGGGAAGATGAAGCAGTCCATAAAGATCCACCTGAAATCAGACGCGCTGCGCTCAGAATGGGTGCCAATATTCTGCAATATGTATTTGAAAATTAGCTGGATTTAATGATGAGACTTAGCTGCATCTTATAGGCAGCCTTAGAATGCGTCGTTGATACTGATTATCGGTAGCCTGCGAACTATCACGGCGTAAAGATTTGTCGAAGCCTATTTTTAAATTTTCTTATTTAGTCAAAGAGTAAGCTTTTATTTCGCTTGACATAGGTCTTGATATTCAGCCAAAAAGCGACCACCAAATAGATAATCACTGGAGATCCTAAAGTAACGAAACTGGTATAAATAAAATAGAGCCTTACCCTAGAGGATTGAAGTCCCATCTTATTACCAAGATAGCTGCATACACCAAATGAATATTTCTCTATGATAGATCTTATAGTCTCCATTATGATGAAGATAAAGATTTTAGCCAAAATGTCAAAATATTTGGATTTGAAGAATGATTTTACATAATCTATTGTAAAATTGATTGACTGATGTAGTGGCCATACTGGCTACAGTTCTATATCATCGTATACTTGGGGGCATTGTCCCAAGCTTTATAGAATTAGCGCGACAAGCTATATTATACAGGCCCAGATTTAATTCAAATTGAAATCTATCAAAATTGCCTGAAGGGCAATTAGTGCATAGCTTAGGGCATCTCCCCAAAAATTATATTACCTCAAAATATAATCTATAGGGCTATTACAAAAATCCACTTCAAAAGTAAATGATCAAAATTATTTCAATAAAGCTAAAATGATCAACAGTATGAAATATGATTTATAAAGCTATTGGATCACCTGATGAAGGGTCATGAGATTTCCATAAGGCTGACAAGCCATGGATGATACTGAGCTGTATTTCAGATGAGACTGACTACCGTCCTTAATGTCTATATGTGTCAGTCCTGCGCTCTCGTGAATACACAAGAATCCAAGGATACCCATCAGAATTAGGAAACATAATAAGATAGTCTCTGAGACATAGCTTTTAGATAGTGAGCGACTACCTATGGACACAGAGGGGCTGGGGGAAAAACTGTGTTTTAGTTTTCTTTGCATCGGTTTTCGGTTTAGTACGACTTGATTGTTTGGGGTGTTCAGTATAAACCAACCAAGTCTTTGGCAATAGTAATCAATTTAATTGATTTTCAATGCATTATACATGCATTTATTATTTAATGTAATCTATACCCTTTTTACGTGCTTTGAATTCTAATAAGTGAGGTGGTCTCACGCCATTTATGTCCAATGCATAACGACCTTTCTGTACTTCTACCATATTCTCAAAGCAATTATACGGGGAATAATCATACTCCATTATTGACTCAAGACTCAAACCCTCAGACAATAGAGGTGATATGATTTCTGACAAGGAGTGATTCCAGAAGTACTCTTTCAGACCCAATACAGTGTCCCCATCTGTGTAACTGCTATCATTCGATTCTACCTGAACACCCGTGTTAAAATAAGGAAATCCTATGCGCTTCTTTGTATCATCAATCATATAAAAAGTAGGATGAAACTCGCAATAATACAGAAATCCGCCAGGTTTCAACAACTCTGATACGGTATGAGCCCAAGGCTTGAGATCTGGCAGCCAACAAGTCGCACCGTAGGTAACAAACACTATGTCAAAGGTATCCCTCACATGCGCTAAAGTATCCATCACATTACAGCATATAAACGATGCACTCAGCTTAAGCTGCTCATTCATTTCCTGAGCTTTAGTGATCGCAGCATCTGAGATGTCTATCCCAGTGACATGAGCACCCATCCTTGCGAGTGATAAGCTATCCTGACCAAAATGACATTGTAGATGGATGATCGACTTACCAGATACATCTCCCAAATTGTTCATCTCTGGTTCGGACAGGGTATTACGCCCATTCAGAAATGTGTTATTATCGTAAAAATCTGACTTGAGGTGGACTGCTGTCCTGGCATTCCAAAGTGTCTTATTCATATCGAAATACTCGCTATTCTGATCTATATCTGACATGGCATTTTCTTTTATTTATCTTTGTCCCTATCACATAAATGTAATAGACTTAATCAAATAAAACTTAGTGAAATGGCTGAAGAAAAGAAAAAACAGAATCAAATCAATATAGAATTATCAGAAGAGGTATCAGAAGGCACTTATTCTAATCTGGCAATCATATCTCACTCTAACTCAGAATTCATCGTGGACTTCGTAAGACTAGTCCCTAATGTGCCGAAAGCGAAAGTCAAGTCTAGAATCATCTTAACGCCTCAGCATGCAAAACGACTGATGAACGCCCTCCATGATAACATAAAAAAATATGAGGCTCAGAATGGTACGATAGCTGCTCAGAAACAGCCTAAGTTGCCCCCGATGAATTTTACGCCTACAGCACAAGCATAAGCATACTCGCTCAGGAATCCTCATAATTTCATCATCGAATAAATTCATTTATTATGAAATACATATTGCTATCCTTAGTCATCATGACAATCAGCATCAGCTGTAGCAATCAGGTCAATCCTGTAGCGAAGAAAATGAATGAAACTAAAACAGCCTCTATGGCTAAATCTAAACAACTGCGCCACGTTGTGATGTTCAAATTCAATGAGGATGCCACTGCTGCAGATATCAAATCTGTAGAAGAAGCATTCAAAGGTCTACCATCTAAAATTGCGGCAATCAGTGACTTCGAGTGGGGCATCAATAACAGTCCAGAAGGGCTGAATAAAGACTTCACACATATTTTTTTCGTCAGCTTTAATAGCGAAGCAGATCGAGAGGTATATCTTCCTCATCCAGCTCATTTAGCCTTTGTGGATGTACTAAAGCCACATCTGAATGATGTGATGGTGATGGATTATTGGAATTAGGGTTTCTTTGCCGTCATACTGCAACAGACTGATTCTCCGGTGTTTATCGACCGTATTCTGGCTCACTGAAACTAAGGTAAAATCAAGGCACTCTGCAAGCACAACAGCATCCTCTGCCGTGTCAGTGACAAACATAAAGTCACCAAAGTCATCTGTCTAGTGCTCAATTAGCTCTTTGCCCGCTTCTCTTATAGCCTGGACATTGATGGCGAAGTCTATGCCATCCAGCGACGCAAGCGCACGAGGCTGGGCAAGCTGGCCAAGGAATTAGTCTCTACTCACTTCGGGATCGGGTATCAGCCAAATGCCCCGCCCATGGAGCTGGGGCTGACTCGTGAATTTCAATGCTGAAAAGTAGCTTAACACAAGGCAAGATCCTGAATCAAGTTCAGGATGACATGCCATTATAAGCTGCTCAACCTGAAGTGTATCGGACTTCTACTGGGGGGACTCTGAGTCCGCGGATTGAAGCATTG
>ENA-ORXT01002067-ORXT01002067.1-marine-metagenome-genome-assembly--contig:-NODE-2067-length-25048-cov-57.513195_pt1 | contig 25048 bp, 26 predicted proteins | sample MGYA00237868_ERZ511482 | MGnify/ENA metagenome assembly ERZ511482
AAACTCCTGCACGAAATTGGGGCGAAACTGATCATTCTACTGCTCATTCTTCATGTCGGCGGGGCCTTGAAACATCACTTCATAGCAAAGGATGGGACGCTCGCGCGGATGATACCGGCACTTCGGCAGGAGTAGTTGGCGATCCCGAGTGGATTCGAACCACTGGCCTCCAGATTAGGAATCGTCAGACCTCGAAGAACCTTATGGATAACAAAGGTGCTTAGCGGATCGGTAAGGACTGGAAAGACAATATTATCAATGGCTTAGAGTTCCTATTGTTCCTTAAAGTTGAGGTGGGGTGCGTTGAGGTGATGAATATTCACACCCGATTCAAACCGCCTCGTAGCCCTCGAGGGAAATACGATGAAATATGAACTAACCGAACAGACTATAAATGGATTGCGGGGAAAGGACAAACGCTACGATGTCAGGTTTAAGGGGCAAGCGGCCAAAGGCCTAGTAATGCGCGTAGGAGTAAATGGAAGCAAGACATGAACCTTTGTTCAAAAAATTCCAAACAAGAAAGAAATATTCTGCAACACTCTAGGGAAAATTGAAGTTGACGCTCATGACAAAGTTAAGAGCGCCGAGATAGACAGAGCTTTGAAGTGGGCGGCAAAACAGAGGATCGCGATGAAAAAAGGTAAAACGAAAGTTCGGGCGAAACGTAAGGCGCAGGGTGCAATGCTGATGAGCGCCCTGTACGCAGAGTACTTGAGAGACCATTCTTCTGTTAAAAAACGAATATCATCTCAGAGAGAAGATGAGAGTCTATGGCGATTACACATAGAACCAGAGTTTGGCGGTTGTGAGGTCAAGCGGATTACACATTCTGATGTCGACGTTTTTATTAGTCGCAAGGTGGGCGAGTTGAGAGCTAAAGGTGGCTCTGGTGGACGGGCGAACAATATTTTAGCTTTGATGTCTTCGATGATGAACTTTGGGCGTAAGCGGCGTTACATAAAGTCAAACCCTTGTTTTGGGATCACAAAATTAAAAACGGAACATGACTGGCCAGAACTTTCAGATTTACAGAGAAAATCCCTTAGGGCTAGCGCCTACGCTGAAAGCAAAATGATGGGTTTGATTGTTGATATGGCCTTGATAACGGGTGCTCGGAAGAAAGAAATTCTTAATTCACGTTGGGAAGAATTTAACGGCAATATTTGGACCATTCCGAAGGACAGGAAGAAAGGTAAAAAAGAACACGTTTTAACTCTCCCTGATAATTTGCATAACACTTTACAGGAATGGCGTAATCGTGACGGTATTATTGATTCATTTGGAACTAGTGCCCCGTTAGTCAGGAATACAGGTTTTGTTTTCCCATCAAATGGAATGAAACATAGCGGTAAGTTTAATAGGAAATTGTCCAGATATGAAGGGGTTGTTCCAGAAGTCTCTCGACCTGCGCTGGGAGATATAAAAAAGCCGTGGACGCGAATTCGAAAATCTTTAAATTTGGAGTCTTTTAGGTTCCATGACCTTCGTCATGATTTTGGAACTCAATCAGCGAAAGCAGGCGTAGATGTTTTTGCATTGATGAATGCGATGGGACATCGAAGGATTGAGACAACCATGCTTTATATTAACAGGGCTGGAAACAATGGGCAAAAAGAAGTGTTGGCTAAAAGAGAGCAATTCTTATTGAGCATTTCAAGCTAATCAGCGCGATTCAGAAGTCATTTTTATATATTTCAGAGCTACAAAATAGAACCCATACCGATTCTGAATCGACGCGAGAATGAAGTAACTGCATTTTTACTGCTTTATGTTTTCCCTTAACAAAGAAAATTATGGGAATTATATACGAAACTAGACAAGCGCGCTTTTTAACGGATTAGCCCTTATAACCCGTTTTTCGTTTACATTTCTCCCAAACCGCACGCTTCATATGTTCGCCTTGACCTTTCATATTCTCTACCATGCAATCTATTTGTCGGTTTTCGGTGGATTTGCTCAAACCTGTGCACTTATAAAGAGCAAAAACTGCTATCGCCGCTATGATTAAAAGGTTGGTGACACCTCCAGCTCTTTGCTGCCTATCAGGGTCATAAGGCATCTAGCTGTCAGGCTTCGTTGTATTTTTCGCAATCTTCTTATGCGGCGCAAACAGTATCGCCTTGGCGATGTTGTGAGCCGTGTCTGGAATGGGCTTAATCTCGTTCTTCACGGGACGCCCGCGCGGTTTCTTTTCTTTATCAGTCATAGCGCCAGCCTACCCGATTAGGTCTTGGTAGCGCAACCGCTTGCCTGTGAAGCCTTTAGCAAGTAATTCCATCTGAACGATTGTGTCTAGGCTGCGGACGTTGTGACGGCCTGCGAACTCGGTGACATAGCGGCTCAAGTGCTTGGCACTCATTTTGTGATACGTGCCTTTATATCCGCGCTTCAAAGTCGCCCAGAAGCTCTCAATTCCGTTCGTGTGGACCATGCCGTTCACATACTCGCCAACACTGTGATTGACGGACGCATGCTTATAGAACGGCACGATAGACTTATATGCGTTCAAATCATCTGTGTAGACCATAGAACCGTCTTGGATGTTGAACTCGATAAAATCGTGCAGGTTTTGGCTGCTAGTCGTCTCGATGTGACGAACCCGAATGCGTCCGTCGTCACGGTCTTTCGCGCCAACTACGATTTGCTTATTGACCCAACCGCGTCCGTCTTTGCGCTTCCAGCCGTGCATGTTCTTGGACTTGCCACCGATGTAAGTTTCATCAACCTCAACCGTGCCGTCGAGCATATCGCTATCATCTTGGCCAGCCGTCCATCCCTCACGGATTTTTTGCGCCATAAACCAAGCCGTCTTTTGAGTGACGCCAAGGTCACGATGCAGTTTCATGCTCGACACGCCCTTGAGGTTCGTGCTCATGAGATACATGGCGATAACCCACTTTTGCAGGCCAACCTTGCTGGACTGCATCACAGTGCCAGTCTTGACGCTAAAATACTTGCGACAATCGCCACAGTGATACGGCATCGGCTTCTCGTTAGGGACGGTCTTAGTCTTTAGAGAGCCGCATACAGGGCAATGACGCTCACCATCAGGCCAGCGCATGTCCTCAAGCCATTTGCGCGCAGACGCATTGTCTGGGAACATCTGAAACAGCTCGATTACGCTCATACCTTCACGGTCAGCGCGTCCCGGAGCTTGGTGACGTTGTGTTTTGTTAGTTTCGTTTTCCATGTCTAGTTATATCCCATAAATAGGGATTATAGTCAAGAAAAATCGTCTAATTATGTGCCATAAATAGGATTCGACTCTTTAGTAAACTGCGCTAGACTGCGTAATGATAAAACTTTCGAAAGAGAAACTTAAATACCTATCGCCTTTAGTTGTCGCGTTATTGTTTGCTGGAAGTGTTCTGGTTTTTAAACTAACTGACCCAAGCGCCAATCAAGAGACCTATGCATCCTGCCAAGACCAAGCAGATGACCTTTATGCAGACACCCTCAAGATGATCCCTGAGGGGGTTGAGCTTGGAATCCTTGATAAGAAGAACGTGTATCAAGCCACAGAGCGCGCAAATCAGCAAAAGCTTGAAAATATAGCTTTGTGCAATGACCTTGATGCGCAGCAAGCTATGTCTAAGCGCACTCACTGGGGTCTTTTTGTTGGACTTTGGGGCCTCATAGCGATTGTCGCCACCCTTTGGCAGGCGCAGTTGGCTGCGAAGATGGCCATTGGCGCAAACGTCATCCTTCGGGCTCAATACATAGCCCGCCCTTTGATTGAGAGGATAACCATAAAGGTTGGGAAGGATATTGCGGTCTTTGAGCTGAAACTCAAAAACGTTGGCGAAACAGAAATTGTTAGTGGCAATATAGTTATTCGGGTGCTGCCGTTTGTTCAAAAGCATCGGGTTACTATGCTGCAAAATTTCGCAGACCATAAGTGGGAGGGATTCTCTGTTCCAACTATAGAGAAAGGGGCGACCAAGACGCTCACTAACCTCCAACTTCTTCTCGGACTTAGCGCCCTGATAACAGAAAGTTCCAGCGATAGAATGAAGGTTTCGATTCTCATCCGATATGAAGACATTTTCGGAAAGATGAACAGCAAAACCTTCCACGCCAGCATTGATATAAGGGCCAGTATGGTTGATTCCGGGAGAGATAATGAAATGCGCATAGTATAAAAGCAGCTTAAACATCAGGATTTCTCCTGCTGTCTAGTTTCGTATATAATTCCCAAAATTATGGCAAAAAGGTTTGCGTAGTACAAAAAACTCAGCCGCATAGTCTCTGGCCTGCTTACAATTGTAATAGAAGGCCAGCTTAGTTTTTATCCTCACAGTCATTTTTAAGGCTGTTTTGTGGAGGCTAAGTCATGCCTGAATTTATAGAAAATACACCACTGGAAGAGCTCCAAAAGTTAAATGCTTTTTGGACATATGAAGATAGTTTCCAAGTTGATACCGATACTACTGCCTTACTTTTAAATAAGTCACCCTTAACGCTCAAAGCGTGGCGATCAAAAGGCATTGGTCCTGAGTACACTAGAGGCCGTCCTGTAACTTACAGTATAGGCGATCTTAAGCATTATATTGAAAAGCAAAAGTCTCGACATTACCGCCTCGCATAAATAGCGGGCCCCCACTCATCTATGATTGACTGGGCGCGCCGCTGACAAGCATTCGACCAATTTCAACCTTCGAACATGTAAACTGGCCTATTTAGATTTAGGGGCCCAGTTATAGACAAAAGGACATAATATGCCTGAGAATAGAACCAATTACACAAAAGGTACCAAAAGCCATTTTATAAGAAGAAAAGCGGCACAAAATGTATTTAATGCGGCTGATTTCGCGCTGCATTTAGGAAAGCCATTGAACCTTTATGTTGTGATAAACCTTATTGGAGCACCAAAATATAATCACAAAAAGGTACTAGGCGAGATTATGCAAAGATACCGCAGGTGGAATGACTATAGGAATAAAAAATTCAGAACGGAGAAGTCCCCGCCTTATTGGGTTTATACAATCGAAAACAATCTAGGCAACAATCCGCATGCAAACTGGATAGTTCGCATACCAGATGGCTGCATAGAAGACTTTGAACTGAAGGTTTATGAGTGGTGTCGGAAGGTGCTAGGCTACTATTCCAAGAAGGATATCTACATCACCCATGTGAACATGAAAGCCTATAAGCAGCCTTTCAATTACATCCTTAAAGGAGTGGATCCACATTATGTGAAAAGGTTCCATTTGCGTAAGTTCTATAAAGGTCCACAAGGTGTTGTCTATGGCTGTAGAGCAAGAGTCTCAACTGCACTCAGCCCCACTGCCAGACGTAAGGCTAACTTTAATGCCACTGAATTTAGACATCGTAAGATGGAACAATTGACGGACGTTGGTGTGGTTGTAAGCGGAACAAAGTTAAAACCGAAAACAACTTATAAAAAGGCCTATTGCAGAGCGCCGAAGTCACAACGTTATTATTCAAGACATTTTAAACGAGCTGACATTGCTAAAACCACCGAATGACCTGCCATCTATCCATTAGAGTCACCCAGCGCCCAATTTAAGCGTCTCCAGCGACGATAATTGATAAAAACGCGGAAAACTAAGGACGGCAACAGTTTGGCCCCTCAAGCGGCTTAAATGAGGCAAATAACATCCAATATCTCAAACATTGCTAGCGGCTGTTTTGGAGTGCGGTTTAAGACACTCAGCTAACGTCAGAATAAGAAGGTCGATTGGTAGAAATCACGAATATTAAGTCCGTTTTTCTGATATTAGGACTCACCTTTTTGGGTACGAATTATGCTCAATTTTGATGGGGCTATGGACGGTGGTTTTTTCGATTCAAATCTAACCTCGATCCCCCATACCAATTTGAGGGCTATACAGGTGCCTAGGTCTCTTTCTCTAGGCCTTTTCAAAAATATGGAGGCGACATTCTCACTAGCGACAGTAGAAAATTTCAAAAAAATAAAATGGAAATTGAGGTTTTCAAACGCAGTTTTGTCAAGGGAATATTTCTATTTTTGATAACCTGCAGTCAGCAGTCAACATTCCTATACAGGCCTGCAGCTCAGGATCCCTCAGCGTCCGCTCAGGTTCTCCCCAGCGGCGGTAATTGATAAATACGCGGTCACAGGTAAGTGCCGTCACGGCTCCACATGCGACGTATAAGGGGTATTAGATCAAAGTGTGGCGGGGACGATGGGACCGCTCCTCGGGGGTCTAAGTGGACATTGGAAGGTCTAGATATTATTTACTACCGCCGAACCATCATTGTTGCGAGTTAGCTCAAATCCAAATCGTTTATAGAATTCAATTTCGAGTTCAGGAGTTCTTTCAGGGCGATCAAATGCAGGTAGGAGCATCTGCGGATTCCATACCTTCTTTCGACCTGCGAAAAAAATCTCGATAGCCATTTTGGCTGTGAAAAACCTGTATTTAAACATAGGTCCATCGCCAGCACCCCATCCCTTTGTTTTTAGAGTTCGCTCCCATTCATCTTTGACAAATTTGGACTCAGAATTTGACAGTTGTTGATTATAGAAAACCAAGTAGGAACGCTTGTTAAATGCAATCCAGAAAACCCCAAAACTAAAATCTATAGTATGGAAGAATTCGTCGTCGGGAAAAACGTAGTCTAACTCAAATACTGTGAATGGCACCCCGTAAAGGAATTTTCCTGAGCCTAAAATAAAATCTTGGACTTCCCAGAATCGAACTAAATCGTCGTCGTAGAAGCCAGATAAAATTGCGGGATTAAAGTCGGGTTTCTTTCGTGAAAACTTAGCTTCATGAAAAATCAACCCACAGACAATTTTCATACTCCACAGCCAGATTTCATTGTCATTGAAATTGTTGTTTCTAATTTTTTGTTCCAGCTTTTCACCAAATTTCTCATTACAAGATTGATGAACTTGTAGCTTTTGCCTCCAAAAATCCGTTTTCGCGGAGACGCCTTGATTGCCAAAATACCTCTGTTCTTTAAACTTAGAGCTATATTTGGACAGTATCCATTTTGGGAAAAAATGTTCTTGATTACTCATCCGTACATCAAAATCTTCACCACACAAAAAACATGTTTCATCCACCTGATCATAATTTGAAAATAGGTTCATGAGATGTCTTCTTTTAGAGGATAGAAGTTTTCATTTATCAAGACCTCACACCACGGGCAACTTCTATCAAACGACCAATGTCAGGTTAGAGGATCTTCACGACTTTAGAACTGACGGCAAAGCCAGCGTTAGGCGGTCGCCTTACTTGCAGCGATGTTGCGTATGGGCGCAACACTAAATAGTGGTCAGCAAGTAATATCGGTACAGCATTCGGGGGATAGGCGCATCAATGTGGGCATCAAAATCAAACCCGAATCAAACCCATGTAAATATCGTGTTATAATTTCTATTGCCCACACTTCAGCGGAATGAGTTGCGCGCCCTATAAGGCATTGATTTTATTATTATTATTTGTTAAGAGATTGAAGCGCGTTGGCGATCCCGAGTGGATTCGAACCACTGGCCTCCAGATTAGGAATCTGATGCTCTATCCGACTGAGCTACGGGACCTTGGCCGAGCCTCTATTCCAATGCGCGCCGCCGCTCAAGATATACATTAGAGCGCAGTGATTCGACCTGCCGCGAAATCTGTGAAACAGTCCCGCCGTGTTAAGCCCGCCTAACAGTTCAATCCATTTATCCCGCCGCACCGCGCTGGTCACGGGCGCGGCGTCGCTTCTGCTGATGGGCAATATTAAATCCCCCTCTATCGCGACGCCAAAACCGGGTGAGACGGGACGCGTTGTTCGCATTGTCGACGGGGACAGTTTCGTCTTGGCCATTCAGGACGGCGAAGAGGTTTCAGTGCGCCTATCCGCCGTACAGGCCCCCAGAACGGCCCAGCGCGCAGCAAAGGCGTGGCCTTATGCCTATGAGGCGAAAGCGGGTTTATCTGCTCTGATTAAGGGCCGCATCGTGCAACTCTTTTACGGCGGCGAGACGCGGGACAGGTTCGGGCGCGCCGTTGCGCAAGTCTATACACTCGACAAGGCGGGCGAGCCTGACCTGTGGGTGCAGGGCGAAATGATCCGCCTCGGCCTCGCACGGGTCTATAGTTGGAGAGGCGAGCTGGCGGATATGGCCGCGCTCTACGCTTTGGAGACACAGGCGCGGGACCGGTCTCGTGGATTATGGGGTGATAAATATTATGCCGTCCGTAAACCTGATCCCGATCCGCTGGCGCAATATGTCGATAGTTTGCAGATTGTGGAAGGTATCGTGACCTCAACAGCGGATGTGCGCGGGCGTATCTATTTGAATTTTGGCGCAGATTACAAAACTGATTTCACCATTGCGATTGCTAAGAAAAATGTGAAACGATTTGCGGCGATAAACCCAGTTGGCTTGATGGGCGCGCGTGTGCGTGTGCGGGGCTGGATTGAAATGATAAACGGCCCGATGATCTGGTTGGATCACCCGGGCCGTTTGGAAATATTAACGTAGGTTGCCGCCGTTTGATTGACGTTTACCGCGACGCTTAAAGGCAACTCATATCCGGTAAATTTATCCGCATGTCTCCGCCAGCTTCCAGAAGATAGCAGGACGTTCCTGTGCTCATGAGCGTAAAGCGCGTCGGCGTGCCCGGGACGCGGTCGGCTAACCCCTCAACGGCGACAGGGCGGACAATCAGGACAGAGTTTTCAACCAATCGGCCGGGATCCATATCCAAGTCGGACCGCTTCATGGCCGACTTCACGGCCGTCTTTATGGCCAAAGTCTGAGCTTCATCGGGCATAACGGACAGCTTGGCGACTTTTGCCTTTGGGGTGCTTTGACAGGCGGCCATGGTCAAAATTGTCAGCGCCGGAACCAGACGGGCCAGAAGCGCACGGGGAAGGATCATCTCAGATCCTCAATAGGGCCGTCTGTGACGCCGCCAATCCGGCTGGACCGCAGAAATTCATCCATTTTCAAACGCGGATCATTCAAGATGTCGAGCTCAGGATAGACTGAAACTTTCGTGTCAATCTGTGTCTTGGACTGCGCTGAGTTAGCCGCTGTCGCAACTGCCGGGCAGGTGCCATCCGCTGCGAATTGTAGAGCGGCTGCCAAGAATGGCTCGGTCTCATCACCCAAATTGCCTTCATACTCGTCAGGAATTGTACATCCCGGAACTTCTACGCCAAAGCCGCTCGCTCCGTCATTCGGCAAAAAGCCGTCAGAATAATCACCAAAGCCTTTGTCGTTTGCGCCGCGGAACTGAACCGTGAAGTAGGTTTCACCGCAATTATCGGTGGGGTAGAATCCGTAGGGCTTACCACAAGTTTGCGACCCGATGAGGATAACCTCGACATCGATGCCGCGAAGGCCATTAATCACGGCCTCTGAAGCGGAGCAGGTGCTGTCAGTTGACAAAATAAAGACACGCTCAAGATCAAGTTCAGGTAGGTTGACACTTTCATCGAGAGAAAAACCAACGCCGGTGCCAATAAAGGGGGTTGGCGTTAAAGTCCGACCCGTAACCGGATTGGTTGTGGGGTTTTTATCGTTAAACGTCAGGCGGTCAAAAGTCTTGCCGCTGGTCGCATCATCACCGGCAACCATATAGCCAACTTGCGCGGCAACAGCCAACAAGCCGCCGCCATTATAGCGAAGATCCAAGACGAGGTCGTCAACACCTGCAGTCTCCATCTGCAACATGGCGTCATAAATCGCTTCTTCAGAACTATTGGGAGAGAAGGTCGTGAAATGGATATATCCCACTTTGGTGTTTGCATCGACATCAATGACGGATGTTGTTGTAACCGGCTGTTCCACGACATCAGCGGAGGTGAGAGTCACATTGCGTTCCACGCCGTCCGTGCCGAGAACTGTAAACGCGACTTCTGTTCCCGCGACGGGGGGATAAAGACCGTTGACTATCGTGTCGAGCTCAGCGTCAGTTGCGCCGCCATTGATTGCGTCAATGCCGTCAATAACCAAGATTTTGTCGCCGCGCAGGAAGCCGCCCGCTGCGGATGCCGGTCCGTTGGATTGGGTGTAGGACACACGAATATCGCGAGGCGGCGAGCCCTGAATAACCGCAAATCTAGCGCCATAGCCTGCTGAGGCTACGCCGGATTGGCGGTCGCGATATTCCGCTGTGCTTTGAGAGAAATGAAACTGATCCACCAACGCACCTGACGCTGTTCTCCGGTCGGTTTTCAACTCATCAAAATAATCAACGCGGTCAGCGATAGAGTTTGGATTTAGATCAGGAACCTCATCATACCAAAGATAGGTTTCATTTGTCCAAGACCGAAGCCAGAATTTTTCAATCAAGGTTGATCCAGCGACATCCAGTTCACCTGCGCGCGGGGTCTCGCATTTGTTCTTAAACGAGGATGCAGCCGCAAACGTGCCGGGTGTATAGGTGGGATCACTGCTGACGGGTGGATTGGACGTTCCGCCAGTGGGTGTTGAGGATGAGCTCCCACCTCCACCGCCGCCACATGCCACAAGAAAAGCGCAGCTCGCAGCTGACGCAAGAAGCAGTTTTATAGAGTTTGTCATAGCATCACCTTATTCGATCGCACCCCAACCTAGGGTGAACGTTGCGCAAGGGTGCGGGCAAGGTCAAGCGGACTCCCGCCAAAGATTGCAGGTCCAACACGCAAATTTGACAAGAATTTCTCGAAATTTACAAAAAAGCGACGTTAGGCCGCAGCTTCTCCGTCTTTATCTTCCTCGTCCGCATTGGCTGCAGCATCCTTGGCGGCTTTGGCCGCTTGGCGAGATCGGGCCTTAGCCAGCGTGTCCAGAACGTCTTCCAAGGCCGCATCCCGCGATTCTTTACGGATCGCCGCGACTTCGCGCACCATACGATCAATCGCACGCTCGTAGAGTTGACGCTCTGAATAGGATTGCTCCGGCTGGGCGTCTGTGCGGTGAAGATCGCGCACGACTTCAGATACAAGGATGAGATCGCCGGAGTTGATTTTCGCTTCATATTCCTGCGCACGTCGGGACCACATAGTCCGTTTAATCCGCGCGCGGCCTTTAAGCGTGGTAAAGGCGTCTTTCAACGTCAGCTCACCGGACAAGGCGCGCATGCCGGAGGTTCCGGCTTTGGCGGTTGGAACGCGCAGGGTCATTTTATCTTGTTCGAAATGGACAACATAAACTTCGATGTCGAAGCCTGCGATAACTTCTTGATCAACGGAGGTCACAATACCGACGCCATGCGCGGGGTAGACGATATGTTGATTGGCCTTAAACAGGCGTTTGGTTGATTTCTTCTTCGCAGTAGATTTCTTCGCAGTAGATTTCTTCGCAGTAGATTTCTTTGCAGCAGGTTTCTTCGCAGCCATGGAATGTCCTTCATTCTCTCAAATCAAAAGCGCGGCAGCTTTGAGGGGCTATCCGCGCTTGTTCTTATTTAAAGATACCGTATCACATTTTTGGAGGAAAAGCGAATCCACCCGAATGAGATAGTCATTTATTGTTTACGCGTCGCCTGTGCCGGCTTTTTCGCTGAAATATTTCTCGAATTTTCCGGTCTCGCTCTCATATTTTTCGCGGTCTTCGGGCGGGTCTTTTTTGACTGTGATAACGGGCCAAAGCTCGGCATATTTGGAATTGATCTCGAGCCATTTCCCGTCAGCTTCATCTTCGGTATCCGGGACGATGGCATCGACGGGGCATTCAGGTTCGCAAACACCGCAATCAATGCACTCATCCGGATGAATGACGAGCATGTTTTCGCCCTCATAAAAACAGTCGACTGGGCAAACTTCGACACAATCCATGAACTTGCATTTAATGCATTCGTCTTTGACGATATAGGTCATGCGGGTAGAGCTCCAAATTCACTATGCGGCGCGGATGTGACGGAGACGGCCGCTACTGTCAACCACCAGCTACTCCAGTCTTTCATATAGGCTCCGGGCTTCGGGCGCAGGCCCGCGCCGCGTTCCGGGGGCCAGCATGCGAACCGACAGCAATTCAGCGCCGCGCATGAAGGTCACGCCGTCACCCGGCCGGACCAATGTATGTGGTTTTTTGGTGCGTTCCGTTTGCCCATTCCGAGTCAGGCGAATTTTGCCGGACGCAATCATCCGCGCTGCGCCAGTCCGCGTTTTGAGCAAACGCGTTCGGTAGAGCCACAGATCTAATCTGCAGGCCTCCATTGGCGCGTCTTGAGTGGATTTGTCTTGAGGCGTGGAGCGAAGTCTCGGCAGGGGGTCAGTCCTTCTTCGGAGTTTTTGGCTTCGGGTTTTTTAAGGCCGCCAGAGCCGCAAAAGGCGAATTTTCGACTTGTTTTTGCGTGGGCGGCTTGGCGCTTTTCGGCGCGTCGCGACGAGGTTTCGGACCTTTGTCACGTTTGCCTTTATAGGCGGGTTTCCCCCTGCCACCTTGTTTGCTGCTGGGTTTGCCGCCGGGCTTAAACCCTTTTTGGCCGCGCGAGGGGAAGTGCCAATATTCGAGATTATCGACCTCTGTCGTCTCGCCAGCCTCATTTGTGACGCGGTGATGATAGAGGGACAAGGATTTTTTCGGCTGCGGTTTGCGCGGTGCAGATTTTGGCGTGTCTGGCTTGGGCGCGTCTGACTTTGTCGCCTCAGCCTTTGGCGTATCAGGTTTTGTTATTTCAGAGTTTGGAGTTTCCGTTTGGGCAACTGCGGGCTGGGGCCCCTCGGCGGCTGCGGGAGCCGTGACCGGTTCAGCTGTCGCAGCTTCGGGTTTGGTCTCTTCCGGCTTAGCCTCAGCTTTCGCAGCCTCCGTCGCTTCTACGTCCGGCGCTTTCGTTAAACGCGTTTCGGAAATTTCCGACTTATAGCCTAATGCGGTCAAAACGCCTTGGACATCCTCATAAGTGGACCCTAATAGCGCCAGCATTTCCGCCATGACTTGGAATTTATGGCCGCGTGCCTCGGGAATTTTCGTCTGTTTGAATTGATCCTGCGCTTCTCGAATGATGAAAGACAGGCGGTTTAGAATATCAAAGCGGATGATGCGGTTGCCGACGGCGCGGTAACCCGCCAAAGACAAGGCCTGTTCTGAATAGCCCGATGATGCCAAGTCGCCTTCATTGGGAATAGACGTCACGCCCGCAAAAGGAATCCAGGGCTTTTTATCTCCGCCGGCCCCATACGCGACCAGAAGGGAGAGAAGCCGCGCGGGCTTGGGTTTGACCATGTCTTGCAGATAAATATTGTAGTGACCGAAGACGACACCAACAGAGCGAAGCTGCCGCCGTGCATCCTGATCCAAATCCCTCACGGTTTGCAGGTGATCCTTGCGCTCTAACGCCCCGTTATTTTCCAACAAAATAAAGCCGAAGCCTTTGGCTGCGGGCAGGGTGTCTTCGCCTGCGATTAAGTCTTTGAGAGCCTGAAGCGGCACGAGTTGGGCCAACACTTCCGCCCGCAGAAACTCTCGCATGCGGTCAGCAGCCATGCTTCGCAAAGGCCCTTGGCCTAATTCACCGCCAATGACTTCCGCGTCCGGCGTGAAGACGGACCCGCTGGGCGCGATGCGGCCAACCGCCATCCCGCCCCACATAATCTGGCCGGTGTCTGACAGTGTAAAAATCTTGTGCGTGCCTGAACAGATAGAGGTCAGGCGTCGGTCAACTTCCGGTCCGACAGCCTTTTGCGCGGCAGCGGCCAGCGCCTGAGCTTCTAAGCCGCTTTGACTCGCATCCGCCGTGAACTTCAACCCGTCGAGTCGTCCGATGAGATCATCGTCGACATACACCTCTCCGGTGTCTTTGATGGTTGCGTTCATATCCAGATCGGCTCCTATGCCTTTCAACAGCTTGCGCGTGCGTCTGTCAACGAAACGAGCTGTTAGAGCCTCGTGTAGCGCGTCTGATAGCCTGTCTTCAACCTTTCTCGCGTGATTTATCCAATGTTCCGGCCCATTCTCGCTTTTTGGCATCCAATTCAACTTGGACGCGCAATATGTCCAGGTTCGGATAAAGGCGAGGCGCGAGGAAAGCGCATCAACCCCGCCAAGGGTCTCGTCACAGCGATCAATTTTCGTCGCCATGAAGTCATCTGACAGCTTTCCGCCGCCTTTAATGAGTGTGCGCCAAATATCTTGCAGCAGCTTTACATGTGTATCTATGGTCAGATTTCGGAAGTCCGGGACTTGGCACACATCCCAGAGCATTTTGACTTGGGCGCGGGTTTTCAGCGCCTCCGAGACCTCGTCGATGGCCTTCATCCGTTCCAGAGCGGCTTCATCATCCGCGCCTTTGATACGGCGCAACCGGCTGGTCGGACGCGGACGGTGGAGGCTCTCCATCAGGCTTTCAATGGAGCTGAAATCCAAATCCGAATTTCGCCACTCAACATAATGAAGCGGCTCAAAATCATGCGCCTCAATCCGTTTGATGAGATCCTCAGGCATTTCTTGGCAATCACCTGTCGTCCCAAAGGTCCCGTCATTGCGAAAACGTCCGGCTCGTCCGGCAATTTGCGCCGCTTCCATGGGGGTAAGATAGCGCCGCCTGCGCCCGTCATATTTGGTAAGGCCCGCAAAGGCGACATGGTCTGTATCGAGGTTCAGCCCCATGCCCACGGCGTCTGTCGCGACGAGGAAATCCACCTCGCCGGATTGAAACATCTCGGCCTGCGCGTTGCGGGTGCGCGGCGACAGCCCGCCCATCACAACGGCTGCGCCGCCGCGAAAGCGGCGGATGAGCTCGGCAATGGCGTAAACTTCGGCGGCGCTAAAGGCGACGATGACGGAGCGTTTGGGCAGGCGCGTGAGTTTTTTCGGACCGTCATAATGCAACTCCGAAAACCGCTCCCGATGGTCAAACCGAATTTTGGGCACGAGCGTCGCCAGCACGTCACGCGCCGTCTCCGCGCCCATAAACAGGGTCTCCTCCATCCCGCGCGCATATAAAACACGGTCCGTAAAGATATGTCCGCGTTCATGGTTCGCCATCAGCTGAACTTCATCCACAGCCAGAAAGGCAAATCGCTTCTCAATCGGCATGGCTTCGACCGTGCAGATATAGAACTGCGCCTTGGGTGGTATGATCTTTTCCTCGCCCGTAATCAGCGCCACAAGGGCGGCGCCTTTTTGCGCGACGACGCGGTCATAGATTTCCCGCGCGAGCAAGCGTAGCGGCAAGCCAATCACGCCCGAACTATGGGCGAGCATACGCTCAACGGCATAATGCGTTTTACCCGTATTGGTCGGGCCCAGAATGGCCTTCAGGATGGGGGCGTTAACGTAAGCCATGAGTAAGCCAGATCTGGCCTCTCATGCTGAGAGGCGTTGGTCTATGTTTCTGTTGCGATTCGTCTCATTTTAGAAAGCCTCAATTGTGCAAAAGGCCTTTTTTGATTTGGGGGCGTAAGGAGGAAAGAACAGCAGATATTTCCAGCCAAAGTATCTCCCTGAATGTTCCCGCAGGTATCAATGAGAGGTATGTTTCATGGGCAATGCGCCATTTCTTTTCTCTCTTATCTATACCTAATGGATTTCTCCATTCTCTTTGGTATCTCCACATCCTGCACTGACTCACAATCGTCATAATTATTATTATAATATTCGCGTGGTAACTCAGGTGACTGACCTAACTCTAATCGGACTCGATAATGTTCATATGCCTCGTCCATAAAGAGAAGTGCTTCTTTAAAAGTTAGGTCTTTTTTACCTGTTTGACTTTCAACGAAATCAACGAATTTAACATAGCCATTAATGCAAACACGGATGTCGTTAATCTGGTCAAAGATATTTTCCTCTAAATTGTCTTCTAGATGCATTATGCTCAAATTCAGATAGGCGCCATTTGGTCCCCATATCTCTCCTTTGTAGAAGCCTTGGCTCACTGAATCAGTGTATATATTGTAAGAATAATCCTCCCAGTCGGTTTTCTTAACTTGCTTCGCGAGAAGGCGCATATTTCTTGTTTGGTAAAATCCTTGAGCTCCAAAATACATGAACGCACCCACAGGAACGAGAAGCACCAATACCAAAATCAGAACAGATATCCGGACGATTTTTCGCATCACATTTACATATGGCTACGTTTCGAATGGCGTCAAATTATTTCTATAAGGTGGCCGCCGACCTAATCTCAATATCATCAACCTTAATCACGGCTTTAAACCCGCTGATTTTATAGGTGAAGCGCACGGGGACGTGGACGCCGGCCTCTTCATAATATTTGAAATAGACATTGATGGGCGTTTCGGCCTCTTCCTGGCTCGGCAAATCTTCAGGATCATATCCGGCGATTGGCTCATAATAGACGCGGCAATGGATGGTCTCGCGTTTTTTGCCGTCGAATTTTACTTTCTTAGTGCCGATCCGTTCCATGCGCAGATTATAGTGCTGCTTTGAATCAAAGAAGGGCACGCGTCCCGTACAGAGCTGGCCATCAATTTTTGTGCCCATCATCATCAGATGCACAATGCCGGAGACCGTATCATTAGATACATAGCGCTCGCGCGGTGTCGCGGGCGGAATGCCCTGACTGCCCAGACGCGGGACGATGGCGATATCCAGCTTTTGCGCGCGGCGGTCATAATTCATCTCCACGCGGCGGTTTTTCTTGTCTGTATTCTGCTGGACATGCCAATCGGGGCGCAGCCCGGTGCGATCATAGCTGCCTTTTGAGACAGCCCAGATTTCCATTTTTTTCAGCAGCGCCGCCAAGCCCGAAGACTTCACATCTGTATAGGCTGCATATTCCCGGTCATCAAATTGGGTGATGATGTCAGAGCGTACGATGCGCAATCCAAAGACATAGCCCTTGAGCTTCATCCGAATCTGTGTGGTGCTGGCATCGGGTATGGGCAGTGAATAAGTGGTTTCGCCCAAGTTCTGCGCGTTTAAGACGGGAACATTATCGCCTTTCATCATCAGGTTCGGTAGGGTCACTTGCGCTGCGGCGAGTGTTCCAAATCCCGCCAAAGCGGCGAATCCGGCGATTTTCAAGACATGTTTCATATGCGCCTTATGGCAAATCCAGTCTGGCGTAGGGATGAATAAGTCCAGCCTATCGCATTACAAATGTGTGAGGTTGAGGCGTAAAAACGGGTTGACGCCTGCGCGCCCACCCCTTAGGTCGCGCGTTCAAGTTATCGCTCACTTCGTGTGAGCCTTTTTTCATGTCTGATAGGTGTTATCATGGCTCGTCGTTGCGACCTTCTAAATACCGGCCCTATGTCCGGAAATAACGTATCCCACGCGAAGAACCGGACAAAGCGCCGTTTCGAAGTCAATTTGTGTAATGTCACATTGGGTTCTGAGGCTTTGGGCCAGAAATTCAAAATGCGCATCGCAGCGAAAACGCTCCGCACGGTCGATTTTAAAGGCGGCCTTGACCCGTTCCTGATGGGCACGAAAAACCACAAACTGACGGACAAAGCCAAGAAGATTAAAAAGCAACTCGTCAAATTGGAAGAGTCCCAAGCGGCTTAATCAGGCCTCGGCTCACAGAATTCGAAAAGCCCGTTCGTCAGAGCGGGTTTTTTTATGTTCGAGAATCCCCTTCTCCCTTGAGGGAGAAGGTCCACAGAGGGGGGATGAGGGTGTACGGTCTCAGCGATTTAAAAGACCAACCGCCACCATCGCCTCAAAAATAGCGTCCAACACACCGGGCATATCGTCGTAAACGTCCTCGTTGGATATACGCCAAACGTGATATCCGTCGGCTTTCAGGGTATCGGTTCTGTCTTTATCATACGTTTCGCGTCCGATGTGAGTTGGACCGTCAACTTCGATGATAAAGCGTAGCTGTGGACACAGAAAGTCAACAACATATTCGCCAAGTGGAACCTGCCGTCGGAATTTGAGGGTATGGAAGCGTCTTGACCGTAACTCTGACCAGAGCAGTTTTTCGGCTTCAGTTTGTTTTTTTCGGAGGTGTTTTGCGAAGTTTCGTTTTTCTGACGTTGGCATGGTACACCCTCATCCGAGGCTTCGCCCCACCTTCTCCCTCTAGGGAGAAGGAGCGTTTAAAACTTACTTCCCAATCACGCGCAAAAATCTGTCCTGTAGGGCCGGGTTTGTTTTGAACTCGCCTGTGAACTGCGTCGTGATGGTCGAGACATCGGGGTGATGCACGCCGCGTGTGCTCATGCACTGATGCACCGCGTCGATCATAACGGCGCAGCCGCGCGGCTTAAGCGAGTCTTCAATCGCGTCGGCAATTTGCGCGGTCATGGTTTCCTGCGTTTGTAAACGTTTCGCGAAAATCTCGACGACTTTCACGAGTTTGGAAATACCGACAACCTTGTCTGTGGGTAGGTAAGCCACCCACGCTTTGCCGAGAAATGGCGCAATGTGATGCTCGCAATGCGATTCCACGTCGATTTCGCGCAAGATAACCATATCGTCATAGCCTGAAACATCTTCAAACACGCGGGACAACACGTCTTTCGGGTCTTGATCATAGCCCCGGAACCATTCGCGGTAGGCGTTGATAACGCGCTTGGGCGTGTCTTTCAGGCCTTCGCGGTCGGGATTATCTCCGGCCCAGGCGATCAATGTCCGCACAGCTTCCATCGCCTCATCCGGAGACGGGCGGGTGGTATTTGGGACAGGTTTCAAGGTCGGTTTTGTCATAGCGCCGTATATAGTCATCCCGGCCCCGAAAGGCCAGCGTGCAAAGCCGCGCGGGCCCTATGCGCGTTTGCCCAAGTTGAAACCGGTCTCACGCAAGACCCGGGACGCGGGCGCTAGGGTGCGCAGCCCGGATCTTCGCTAATCAAACGATATCGCAACATGTCGTCCACGGTCAGCCAGTAAATATCATCGGGTCCGGCGGCGCTGCGGGTGAATTGATAAAAGTCAGGATCGACACCCATCTTATTGAGGAAATAGCGCTGCGTGCGCAGTTGGCTATCGTAAAAGGTCTTGTCGCCCCGGTCTCCCATTTTACTGCCCCAACTATGCACGCCGATCATTGCGCCGCAGTCCACTGTGCGCGGGCTGCCTGCGATAAACCAATCCACCGCGCCGCTCGCGATACGACCATCTGCGGGCACATGTGTCGCAAGGCCAGCCGCGCGGATATCCATGACGACGCGGCGGTTCGTATCCATGTCCTGCGTCCCCGGCATGGCCTGCAGAATGAGCGTGTCGACATTGGGATTCTCGCGCACGAAATTTTTGACGAGATTATGTGAATGGCTGTCCGTTGTCCCGAAGACATAGGCAGCGTCGCCTTCCGCAACAAACCGAAGATCATGCTCAACGGGTTTGGTCAGATCCCGAAAGGCGAGAAAGCCGAGCGCAAGCATCACGGCAATGATGAAAATATGGATGAACTTCATAGGTTATATTTGGCATAAGCTGTGAGCGAAACAAGGGGCTTTCAAACCAAGGGGGAGAGCGCTAACACGCGCCTATTATGACAGACCAAACTCACCCGCTCACTCTTTATAATTCGCTGACGCGCAAGAAAGAACAATTTATCCCGCAGGACGCCTCCCGGGTGACGATGTATAATTGCGGACCGACGGTCTATTCCTACGCTCACATCGGCAATGCCCGCGCGGCGGTTGTGGCGGATGTGCTGTTTCGGGTTTTGCGGCATATTTATGGTGAGGAGCATGTTGTCTATGCGCGAAACCTGACGGATATTGACGATAAAATTATCAAAGCCGCAACAGAACAAGGCGTCGAAATTTCGGCAATCACGGAAAAATTCGCCAAGATTTATCAGGATGATTTGAAAGCGCTCAACTGCTTGGAACCTACGGAAGAACCGAAAGCCACAACCCATATCCCCGATATGATTGTGATGATTTCAGAGCTGATCGAAAAAGGTCATGCTTATGAGAGCGACGGTCATGTGTTTTTCGATGTCTCGACCTATGAGGCCTACGGAAAACTCTCCGGCAACACGCTGGACGCGCTGCGCGGCGGGGACCGTGTCGGGGAAGGCGAAGTTGCGCGGAAAAAGAACAGCGCGGATTTCGTCTTGTGGAAGCCGGAATTAGACGGCGTCGGATGGGACGCGCCATTTGGAAGAGGCCGCCCCGGCTGGCACATCGAATGTTCCGCGATGGCGAAAGCCACACTCGGCGAGGTCATCGACATTCATTGCGGCGGCGTAGACCTGAAATTCCCGCACCACGAAAATGAAATCGCCCAAAGCTGCTGCGCGAATGGCGAAGCGAAGTTCGCGAATTACTGGGTCCACAATGAGTTCCTCAACATGGGCACCGAGAAGATGTCCAAGAGTTTGGGCAATGTGACGCTGGTGCATGACCTGCTGAAAGAGTGGGACGGGGAGGTCATTCGCTTGGCCTTGCTCAAAGCCCATTATCGGAGCGAATTAAATTGGTCCGAGGATTTACTCCGGGAGAGTAAGGCCAACTTGGATGGACTCTATAGGACAGTTTTATGGATGAAAGAACGAGGAATCGATATTGATGATATCGAACCGTATGTAAGAGACACAACTCTATGTAATGATCTGGATGTTCACTCTCAAATTCGCAACATTATCGGATACTCGTTTAGAACTCGCGAATTGATCGCTATGAAAGCGGAAGATAGAGAAATTAATGGGGCTTTTCCCGTCGCAATTAAGTCGGCTAAACTCCTCGGCCTCCTCCAAAAAGATCCCGAAGACTGGTTCAAAGGCAATGCGTCTTCTGATGACCAAGCCGAGTTTGACGCTATCGCGCTGCGCCGCCAAGAGGCACGGGCGGCAAAGGATTGGGCCGCTGCGGATGCGGCGCGCGATGAAGCCACGGCAAAGGGCATCGTATTAGAGGACGGCCCCGACGGAACAAGCTGGCGGAAGGCTTAAATTTCATAATGGGTCACACCGACGCGCGCGAAGCGCGCCCGGTGCTTATTCCCTGAAATTTCGGCGGGAACTTAATCTTCATTTTCCGTTGGGCTTGCATAAAATTGCTTCTTTGGTTCTAGCTTAACCTTCACGGAATAGGCACCGGGCGACCCGATGGGCCGCGTCGGTGTGACTCTCTTGAGAGATTAGGATAACAGGGACAACATGTCCGAAGAAAGATCGCCCTCTCTGCCGCAGATAAATCTTCGGCCATCACCGATGGCAAGTCGATCTTCACATGACATGGCGCAAGACTTAGGTTACCTAGGGGTCACACCGACGCGAGCGTAGCTCGCCCGGTGCCTATTCCCTGAAAATTGCGGTAATCTCTAGAATTGCATTTGCGCGAACCTTCACGGAATGGGCACCGGGCGACCCGATGGGCCGCGTCGGTGTGACTCAATTGAGAGATTAGGATAACAGGGACAACATGTCCGAGGAACGCTCACCCTCTACGCCGCAGATAAATCGACTTCCACATCACGTGGCTGAAGGCCTAACAAACTGTGGTCACACCGACGCGCGCGAAGCGCGCCCGGTGCCTATTCCCTGAAATTTCGACGGGAACTTAATCTTTATTTTGTCGCCGGTATTCAACAAGTTGCTTGCTCGAAATAAAACTTACCTTCACGGAATGGGCACCGGGCAATCCTTTGGATTGCGACGGTGTGACTCTATTGAGAGATTAAGATAACAGTGAGCTTATGTCCGAAGAAAGAAACTTCTACTTCTACATCATGGCCAGCCATAAAAACGGCTCGATTTATTCGGGCATGACTAACGATCTCATCCGCCGCGTTCAGGAACATAAAAGTAGACGGAACGCCAAAGGGCATACGTCTAGATATAACATCACGCGGCTCGTTTATTTCGAGATTCACAACTCGGCGGAAGAGGCGATTGACCGCGAAAAATTTGTGAAAAAATTAGTGCGGGCGCGGCGCGTTAAGTTGATTGATACAGACAACCCGGATTGGCTTGAATTATACAAAGGTGATGAAACGGTCCCATGGTGACGCCTCACGGCATGGGCCCATTTTTGTCGTCCGGGCAATCCTTTGGATTGCGACGGTGTGACGTGAAACAAAGGCCCGCTACCTTAACCCATCATCCCGACGCAGGTCGGGATCCATCTCGAGGCGGTCCGGCATATCTCCGGTATTGGGAGATGGCCCCCGACTTTCGTCGGGGTGAATGGTTTGATGTGGGGGCAGATGGTCGGCTCAAATACCGCCCGATTGGATTAAGACCTAAGCCGGCTGAGCCGCGCCTATCCGGGCGCGCTGTTTTCTGCGTGGCAATTTGGCGAGCGAGCGGGGGTTTACGCTATAGATGCGTTTTGGGTGTTTGGCGGAGGCTTTGCTTTCGGTCCGACGGCTCGGCATATTTAAATCAGGCACACGTCCCGAAAAATCAAATTGTTCTATTTCCAAAGCTGTTAATTCCCGCACGATAACTCCCACATATATCTTATGACGCGTCCCGAGACCTTGATAGAGGGAGGACCCTTAAGGCCGCGTTTTAAGGTGTAATGAAGTTTCCGTTAATCCCTAGCGAGGGCGGCTTTGAATTGTGGATGGCGAGATTCGAAAAATCCGCTCTATCCGAACGAGGTATCGGTCGGCGCTGCACTAAAAAGCTCACCCGGACCTTCCTCGAAACTCGCGTTTCCCACTTTTGAACCGCAATTTTCCCAATAAAAACAACGAAAAAAAAAGATGCGTCCGCACCTTGTGGAAACTGTGCAATAACTAAACTTGTCTTCTTTCAACGGGCGGCCATGTGCACGTTGGCTTGGTCGGAAAGGAGCGGCGCTTGTCATTGGACGATGCTGGGTAACGTCAGCGGAGTTGGGTGGCCTATCGCGAGCTTATTACGCCACGACTGCGTAGCTAGGCCGGTAGTGCGAAAAGGCGTCGCCGCGTGGGATTCCTCTGACAATGGATGTCGGAAGGGCTCGAAAACATATTATTATTTGCTCGTTTGCACGAGAGCCTGACCACCACGCGGACACCCCGTATTTTACGGAATTTTCCAAACTAAGACATACAGGAACTCAAGAGGTTCCGAGGGAAGGCAAAGTGAGATAGACTTTTGAGGCGGCGGGATTTAATGCGCCCGCATGAAACTCTATGATTATCTCCCGTCCGGAAATTCCTATAAGGTTCGCTTGCTGCTGTCTTATCTTGGCATTGCCTATACGCATGTGCCGATGGATATCCTCAACGGGGAAACGCAGACGCCTGACTATTTGGCGATGAATCCAGCCGGGTAGCGTCCCGATTTGAGTTTCGATAACAGCCAGAGGCTGGCCGAGCATCCCGGCCATAGCCTCACAACAGGCTACGCTCGCCTAATCCCCATTCATTTATAGCGAGGCAGTTTCTCTTGTCGCGGCGTGTGGCCTCGCTATGGTCACGCCATGGGACATCCCGATTGTAGGACATTGATCATCGGCGCGGGCTTTGGCGGCATCTGCATGGGCGTGAAGCTCAAAGAGGCTGGCGACGAGGATTTTGTGATCGTCGAGAAAGCCGATGAAGTCGGCGGAACCTGGCGTGAAAACACCTATCCCGGCGCGGAATGCGATATCGCCAGCGCGCTCTATTCTTACTCTTTCGCGCCCAACCCGGCTTGGGATTTTAAATGGGCCAAACAAGCGCAAATCCACGCCTATCAAAAGGGTGTCGCGAAAGACTACGGCCTCTATCCGCATATTCGCTTTGGCCGAACGGTTGTTGCCACGGCTTTCAATGACGGGGTTTGGGAGACAGAATTTTCAGACGGAGAGGTCATCACCAGTCAGTTTTTGATCTCCGCGATCGGTCAACTCCACATCCCAAAGACGCCGGAAATCACGGGCGCATCTGACTTTGCAGGGACCAGCTTTCACTCGGCCCAATGGGACCATAGCTATGATTATGCAGGCAAACGCATTGCAGTCATCGGGAACGCGGCCAGCGCGATTCAACTCATCCCGGAATTGGCAGAAGTGACGGATAATCTCACCGTCTATCACCGGACGCCAAATTGGATCGTGCCAAAGAAAGACCGCGCCTATTGGGGCATAGAGAAATGGCTCGGCAAACGGTTCCCGGTTCTCGGCAAACTCTATCGCTTTAATTTATTCGCGCAGGGCGAGTTCTTCATCTGGCGCATCATTCAAGGCAAACCGATCAGCAAATGGCTCGGCACGCAATGGGTAAAAATGGGTCTGCGCAAACATGTGAAAGACCCTGAACTGCGCGCGAAAATGACGCCGGACTATCCAATGGGCGCAAGGCGGATTTTGCTGTCAGATAAGATTTATCCTGCGCTCGCCAAAGACACGGTTGAGAATGTGACGGACGGGATTGAGAGGGTAACGGCGGTCGGTATCAAGACCCAAGACGGAACCGAACGCGCACATGACCTCATTGTTTACGCCACCGGGTTTCACACCAATCCTTTCCTGAAAGAGATTGAGGTCACGGGTGAGGGCGGGCGAGCCTTACGCGATCATTGGGCCGATGGCGCGAGGGCCTATATGGGCCTCATGACGGCGGGCTTCCCGAACCTCTTTGTGCTCTACGGCCCGAACACGAATACGGGTCACACGTCGATTATTTACAAGCTGGAAAACCAAGTCGGATATGTGTTGCAGTTAATGGATAGAACCTCAGCGAAGATTGAAGTCACCGAAGCTGCGGAATCTGAATTTTCGGATGAGATGCAAAGCCGTTTGAAAGATCTCGCCTGGTCGAAAGTCGAAGCGAGTTGGTATAAAGTCGGCGACAAAGTCCCGAACAACTGGCCAGGGAGCGCGCTCGAATATAAGCGCCGTTACAAGACCCCCATTTGGGAGCATTACGAGATAAGCTGATGACAACGCTCAAATATAAATTATTCGAAGGCCTTCTCAAAATTTCCGGGGCTGGCCGTACAATTGGCAAAGGCTTGGAGCGCGGAAATGTGCCTTCGGTGAACGTGCCGTCCAAGCTCCGTAAACGCTGGGTGAAAACAGAGTTTCAGGGCCGAGATATTTTCACCTGCCGACCCGTCGGGAAGGGCCCAAATTACAAGATTTCTGGCCGCGTCTATGTTCACCAACATGGCGGGGCCTATGTCATCGGATTAATTGATCTGCATTTTGCGATGTTCACGAAACTGGCCGACATGTCCGGTGTCACGATTATTCTGCCGGACTACCCGATGCCGCCCGATATGGGCGCGCCGGGCATTATCGATTGGGCAACCGCGCATTATGAAGCTGTGATTGCGCAATATGG
>ENA-ORXT01002069-ORXT01002069.1-marine-metagenome-genome-assembly--contig:-NODE-2069-length-25041-cov-3.458220_pt1 | contig 25041 bp, 23 predicted proteins | sample MGYA00237868_ERZ511482 | MGnify/ENA metagenome assembly ERZ511482
ATATTTTAACTTTTATCTTGAGAGTGGGGAAATACTCGCTCAATTTTATCAGCTACAAAGAAAATTCATAACACCAGAAAAACAGCTTGTAGAAGCAGGATATCTCAACAAGCTGCTTCTATAAGCCGTTTACCGAAGCATGCTTTACTTTCAAAGCGCAAAGCAGCATAGCCCGACTTCAAAATTCTGTGGGCATGAGAATAAACTGTTCGTCAATATTTTCCATAAATTCTGCATGGTCTGTGTTTTTGATAAGTACCACGTTCTTCACAGCATCCCCGCCCAAGCCATCCTCATCAAACCCAATTATCAAATATCTCTCGCCAACGGATTCGACTACTATGTAACCATCCGCAATAGGATTATTGCCGTTGTAACCTGAAAGTTTTAAAGGTTCTGATAAATCAAGGCGATCATTTCCTGGTTCAAAATCTAAAATAAGATCTCTTTTTCCGTCCATATCTGAGTAAAAAAAGATATCATTATCACTACCACCTGTAAGAGTATCAAATCCCCCACCAGAGATGATTACATCATTGCCACCCTTTGCTCTAATTCGGTCGTTTTCTAAACTGCCAACTATTAGATCGGGATTATCTGTACCTCGAATATCAAGATTACCGTAATTAGGCAAATCGATGTCTAACAACGCGCTACGGGATATAGAAATAGATTGAGCGGGATTGCCAAAAGAATCGGTAAAGCTAACTACGCTATTTTGTTCTTGGTCTAAGGCTATATATTGCGCGATACGGCTACCATCGACTTTTAATCCATCACGACCTAAATGCCAAGAGTCTGTAGACCATTGTTGGTAATCTACATAGTAGCTATCTCCGTATATTTGTCCTTCTTGATAGACAGTATTGAGGTCAGAATAATCTGGAGTTAGATGGACATCATCTCTTTGAGATGCAATTTCTGATTGAACTCCACGTACTTCGATTAAACCTGCTTCAACAACAGCAATTTCCTCTTCTAACGCTCCAGCATTAGAAGCTGCCTCTTTTTGGAAGCGACCAGTTGGAACAATATAGTAAGTAATATTTTCAAACTCTAGGGAATTCTTGAGATAGTCAAAGACCGCTATTGTCGATTGCTTGTATGCTTCTCTTGTCTCGCCATTGTTGACGTCAATGTCTCCTGCGTCTGATTCTCCTTGTGACCAAACAATAGCGATTTGATCTGTTGGCTGCGCTTCGTTATCGTCTAGCCACTGTTTCAATTCTTGCTCCGCTGCTAATAATACGCCTCCTGGTCTATTGTCTTCGGGATACCACCAGGTTAAACTATCATCTTTATCATGCAATAAGGCATTACCGTTGACCTGAGAGTTACCTACAGAAAAATTACTATTTTCACTGGTGCTGGTAACGATATTATAGTTAGTTAATTTAGATAACTCGTCTCTTAGAGTTGTCGCTCCTGAATCACTGTAAGATGCAGAGTCCCATACGTAGGGAGGGCTGCTAAGATGCTTGCCATGGGATTGACCCAAAAAGGGTACAAACAAAGTATTTTGAGATTCGACCTCAAATAGTTCTAGATTGTTGCTTCTCAAAATACTATTAGTCATGAATTTATGGGGAATCAATTGTTAAGCTTTACGATTGAATTGATTGAGTAAAATCAACCTGATTCTTGGCAAAGTATAACCCCGTTTCCAAAAATCGAAAACCGCGAAAAATGAGAGAAAACAATGATTTGTTAATTAAGGCGCGCGATCAATTGGAGGAGAAAATGCTTTTAAAAATATTGTTTATTCATCCTACTCTTTTATCAAGATCTCAAATGAGTTTTGTGTGAAATGGTAGACCATTTTTTAATAACCTGATAGCATTCACAGGTAGCTTTTTCCAGAGCTTGGTGGTCTAAAATCTCAACCTTTCCCTGATGGATATCAATGATTCCTGTTCGCTGAATCTTCTCAACAATTTCTGCCGCTGTAATATAACAAACTCCCAAAACCTGAGAGATTGATTCATAGCTCAACCAAAATTCATCCTGCTGTATATTGTCCCTTACAGTGAGCAGCCAACGAGCAAATCGCTGCTCCAAACTATGATGATGATTGCAGGCAGCAGTTTGACCAAGCTGAATTATACGAGTTTGAACATAGCACATTAAAATGTTTTTTAATGCTTCTTGATGGCTTAATTCTTCTTGTAAATGTTCGGCAGCAATTCTATAACCATAACCACTCACCTGAACAATGGCGGTAAACTTGGTATCACTGGTATTTAGGATAATCGGTAACCCTAGCATCCCTTCATTACCAATAACTCCAATGTCGGTAGGTGAACCATTTTCCATAATTGCCATGGAAAAAATAATTGATTGATTGGGAAAATAAGCGTATTTATAGGGCTTTCCAACGCTGTAGAGAATTTCATATTGAGAAAGTTCTATCAATTCTAAGTGAGGGCAAAGACGTTGATAGTCTTTGTAAGGTAAAGCAGCTAGAAGACGATTGATCGGTCTATTCAAATTTTATGAGTCCCATTCTAGATAGATGTAAGTTGCAAATTATCTACAAATAGCCAAAAGATTTTTAGCTAATGTCATAAGTACAAAATACTAGCAATACTGAAGAATGTTTGTCCGCTAAAAGACATTGCCTATTTATGACAAGTTACCCTAAAGAGTACCGCTTCGCATAAGAGTCGAGTCTACGTTATTTGTCAACTAGTTATTAGAAAGATAAATAATGAGGGCGGATGATGGGAATTGAACCCACGAATGGTGGTACCACAAACCACTGCCTTAACCACTTGGCTACACCCGCCACAAGCTGTTCGGTTTATCATTATAGCACCATAATCACTTACTAATATCTCAATAATTTAAAATTAGAGATAAATACTCGGAAATAATATGGCAAAGTTGAAAAACACAAGTATTTTCGGAATTGTTTTGGTAGGCTTAGGCGCGATCGCTTTTATTACCAATCCTCAAGAACAAGGCTACCAAAAATACGCTGGCATCGCCCTCAAAGGTCAACTTAAAGAAAAAGTTTGTACCCAGGTTACGGAAGAATTGGGCCCGTGGTTGGAAGGTCAATGTCATATCATGGTCAATGCAGCTAGTCCCTATTTGGCTGAAGTTGTTGGTCAACAGACAACCAGACAAAACTTTTTGCTTTTTAGCATTTATCAAGCAGATCTCCCTTTTCCCGATCCTTTGCCTGATTATCATGTCGAGACTATTGGTATTCTAGGAAACTTTTATACCTACCAGGCTAAAAAATTATAGTTGTTTGATGGTCTTTTCTTTAATTAAACTATTATATAAAGCTATAAAAACCTGGAGTTGAGATCGTGAGTGAAAATAACAAGAAACCAAGTGATACTGATACTGTGTCCATTGCCGAAGAAGAAATAATCACCCGTACTCCGCCTTATGGAAGAGTCGAATCTCTAGATCAAGGGGAAAGATACTGTATTAATCGTATCGAGATTAAACCAGGGGAACACATGAGTACCCAAATGCACTATCACCGTAGTGAGCATTGGATTGTGGTTTCTGGTACGGCAAAAGTAATTTGCAACGGTAAAGAAACCTTGGTTATGCAGAATCAGTCTACCTATGTACCCATGAACACCGCTCATCGAGTAGAAAACCCTGGTGTGATTCCCTTAGTCATGATCGAAGTACAAAACGGAGAATATTTAGGAGACGATGATATTATTCGCTTTGATGATTAACCACGCCCTAATTTAATATTATTGCTATTTTAAGTTGTCACCAAGCCAGTCTAAATAAGATTTGGAACCATCGCTGATAGGTATAGCAACAATTTCTGGCACTTCGTAATTATGGAGTGTTTTTATTTTGTCTGTTAATGCGGAAAGTTTATCCAGATTGGTTTTAATGATTAACTGATATTCTCGATCGCTATTTATTTTCCCTTCCCACCAATACCAAGAATCGACTGGAGACATGTTGACACAGGCTGCCAGCTTCTGGGTTAGGAGAGTGCGAGCAATGTTTTCTCCCTGCTGTGACGAACCAACAGTCACTAAAACGATTCTATATTCGGTTATGCTTGCTTCCATAGTTTTATAATTCAATTTAGAAAAGATAGGTTTTAACGTCAAACTGCATCTATATTGAAATTTTAGAGAATAATAGCAGTTGAGATTAACGATGGTATTGCCTAAAGCAAATCAAAAAGCTCTTAAAGAATGGGCGATCGCAGTAGATGCTTTAATAGCAGGAAAGACCATAATGCTGCTACGCAAAGGTGGCATTAAAGAAAAAAAATTTAAAGTTGAATATCCTAATATTTGGCTATATCCTACTTACGAACATCAAAAACCAGACTTGCTTAAACCAGGATACGCTAAATCTGTTGTTTGGGTAGAATCAGGATGGCATCCCCAGACAGTAGAAATAAAAGGTTGTGCCGAAATCACGGATGTTTTACCAATCGAGCGTGAAAACCAAATTGAAGCATTATTGCCCTATCAGATCTGGAACGAGAAGATGATTGGCGAGCGTTTAAAATGGAAATCCCAACAACCTTTGATGGTTTTACTGCTCAGGGTTTACCGTTTACCACAGCCTAAAGTTATTTCTTATAGCGATACTTATGGTGGTTGTAAATCATGGATGGATTTAGTCGAGCCTATACCAAATGATGGCTTGGATTCAGTAATAAGTAAGGACAAATACGATCAAATGGTTCAACAGATTAAAAATTTAGTTTAATCGAGCAAAAAATTAGTAGAGACAAACAAATGTTCGCCCCTACTTTGAAACTAGTTTGCAAATTAATTTAATTTTTGTTCCGATAAAGAACATTAATGATTAATCCAGCAATTACCTTGAAGAAACTAGGTTTTTTTGAAGCAGAATTCGATGGTGTGGAAGCTTTAAAGGTTTTACCTTGTTCAATTGGTTTGGCTTCTACTACAGGGGTTTTTGTGGCTATAGGAGTAGGTTCTAGAGGTGCTTCTACTACAGGGGTTTTTGTGGCTATAGGAGTAGGTTCTGGAGGTGCTTCCACTAAGGGTTCTGTAGTAGTTTCGGGCAAATCTCTGCTTTGGGGAGATGATAAAGCATGACACTTATTCAGAAATTCCTCTAGTTTTTGGCGATCTTCTAGAGGAGTTTGACGCGCACTAGCCGCACATTGAGCAATATCCTCTTTTCCTATGTAGGAAAGCCATTTCTCCAAATCTTCTCTAACTAAATAATGAATTCCATCATCAGGAAATTTTTGACAAAGTTCAAGCAAATCTTCTGCGCTGTAAGCCAACTGACCATTAGGAAACTGAAAAGGATTAGTCATAATTATTTTTATCTAATTAAGAAAAGTTCAACTTAATTTTGCCACAACTATCTTGATACAAACCTTTACTAAGCTGTAATTTTGAGTATTGGCTGAAATTAGCACGATTTTTTGTTTATCTTCGATTCAGAGAGATTTTGCACTATACCTTCATTATGATTATCAAGATGAAAAGGTAATAAATAAAGGCTCTTTATGAATTCCAGGGTCTTATTGTAAGGAAGATAGCAATACAAGTATAATCCTGAAATTGCAATAGATTCAAGGATTTCCTGTGACAGAGAGAGCGATAACTCCCATCAATCTTCTAGATTTAATTGATCCCCAAAAGTGCTATGCCCTAATCCGCTTTATCAGATGGGGAGAAACGGTAACTTGTCCAATCAATAGTATCGAAGGTTTTTGGTCACTTCTAAGATCTTGGCTCAGACCCCATCGAGGCATTTCTCAGGATAAACTACCTCTCTACCTGGGCTTTTTTGAGTTCGTTCATAATGTCAGAGCAAGGGGTAAAAGGCTTTTACGATCATTGCTTGAGTGTCTTTTAACTTAAGACCCTGGAATCCATAAAGAGCCATGTTTTTAATCTAAAGAAATGCGATCGCATTTCTTTAGTTCAAGGGTTCAAACTCCCCCCCTAAAGACTCAACGATTGATTTAGTGTTAGCTTTTAGCATTTTGACATAACTATCCCCATCGCTTCCTGGTGCGCCAAGAGAATCGGAATATAGCTCTTGTGGTGCGAGTTTTACTCCTGCCTCTTCCGCTACAGTCTTGATTAACTGAGGATTGATTGTCGTCTCGGCAAAAATTGCAGGTATTTGCATTCGTTTGATGGAGTTAGCTAGATTTTTAACCGTTTGCGCGCTTGGCTGTTCTTCTGTGCTAATACCAATAAGTGTTCCAGCCATTTCTAAACCGTAGGCACTAGTGTAATATTGAAACGCATCATGAGTAGTGACTAACTTACGTTGGTTTTCAGGAATTGTTTGAATCTGTTCTGCTATCCAAGCATCAACTTTTTCCAACTCTACAATTAACTTGTCTGCATTAAGGATAAATTCTGCTTTGTTTTGGGGTGATAATTCTATCAGGCGATCGCGAATTGCTTCCGTCATAGCGATCGCATTATCTGCATCACCCCACACATGAGGATCTGGCTCTTTTTGTCCCTGATATTCAAAATTTAATGGATCGACGACTTCTCCTACCGCATATTTGTTGGCTTTAACTCCTGTCGAGCTAATCATTTTGATGATTCCAGGTTCTAGATTAAAACCGTTATACAAAATTAGATCGGCTTTTTCTAATGCCACACTATCTCTAGGAGTTGGTTCATATACGTGAGGATCTGCACCAGGCTGTAAAATCCCCTGGTGTCTAATCTCATCTCCTCCAACCCGTTGAGTTAGATCGGCGATAACCGTACTAGTCGAAACTACTTGAGGCTTATCACTATCTTCTTCGATATTCGATTCTTGAGTTTGGCATCCTCCCCCCAATAGCATTAAACAGATAGCTGACAGCAGTAGCCATCGACGACTATAAATTAATTGCTTGTTTAACATTCGGTATTACCCATTGACATTGTTATCATATTTCTTTCATAATGTTTATCATAATCCTTTCATATTTATTGAACCACGAATTTTCTGGTTTAGGTTATCAAAAAACCGCGAACGAGATAAATCGGGAGTACCCCCATGAATTACAGTAGTGCGATCGCCGTAGATAATTTAGGAGTTTGTTACCGTACAGTAGAGGCACTGCGGGATGTTTCCCTTAGTTTTGTTCCAGGGAAAGTAACAGGAGTATTCGGTCCTAATGGTGCGGGGAAAAGTACTTTAGTAAAAGCCATGTTAGGCTTAATTCCCGCTAACAGTGGCACAGTATCTTATGATGGTCAACCCATACAGCATCACCTAGAAAAGATTGCCTACGTACCCCAGAGATCGCAAATTGACTGGACATATCCTGTAACTGTCTGGGATGTGGTCATGATGGGCAGAGTCCGTAAAACAGGCTGGTTTCGTCGTTTCTCTAGCGTTAGTCGCCGTCAAGGAATAGCTGCACTAGACCAAGTAGAGATGACTGAATTTAAGAATCGTCCTATTGGTCAACTTTCTGGAGGACAACAGCAACGAGTATTTTTGGCCAGATCTTTGGCGCAGCAAGCAGAAATATTCTTTTTTGACGAACCTTTTGTGGGAGTAGATCAAAAAACAGAAAATATTATCTTTAATATTTTTCATCAGCTAGCAGACGAGGGAAAAATTGTCGTAGTCGTCAATCATGATTTGGGTGAGTCCATTACTAACTTTGATGAATTGATTTTGTTGAACAAAGAATTAATTGCATCAGGACAAAGACAACAGGTTTTAAAAGATGAAAACCTACAGCGTGCTTATGGCGGTAAAGTAATGTTTTTCTCGGAAGAAAATAACAATTAGACTTGAACCGAACCCCAAACAGTGGAGGCAAGGCATGTATTGTTTCTACTGTTCATTAACTGGTGGAGCAAAGACAATAAGACTTTGAGGAATACATTCAATCTCTAAAGGAGTGTTGCCAATGATTTCGCCATCCAGAACGACTTTTTGAGCAGGAGTAGCAGAAATCTTTACGTTTCGCGCTCGCACGTGAACAATATTATCCAATTCGGCACTAGTTTTAATCAACGCAGCACCCAGCATACTAAAGAGAGTAGTAACCGCCTGTAGCTTATTATCCACCGTCGCGATCGTAATATCTAATAAACCATCATCCACAACTACCTCGCCAATTCCTTGAGCTAATACCGAAGTCGGAGGCGCAGCGTTAGCCACCGTAATTGCTCCGGCCTGAAAAACTTTTACTTCCCCTTCAATTTCAACTTCTGCTTCAAATAATTTTTGTTCGTCTAGCTGTTGCCAACCAGCCATAATATAAGCTAGCGAACCCCAACGGTTTTTAGCTTCGCGATCTGCTTTTTCGATGGTTTCTGCTTCGTAACCAATTCCCGCCAGCAAAATCAGGGGTAAATCATTACATTTAGCTGCATCAACAACTCTAGTCTTGCCCGCCAAAATAATTTCGCAAGCTCTACGTATCTGACTAATTTGCTGAGTAATACCCAACGCCATACTAAAAGCATTAGCAGTACCTCTAGGAATAATGCCTAGAGGAATTTGTGTGCCAATTAATGCCCCTGCTACGGCGGAAACCGTACCGTCTCCACCAGAAGCAATAATCATGTCCGCTCCCGTAGCGATCGCTTGATTTGCTAATTCTTGCGGATCGATATCAGGACTTGTCAGATGAACTTCCAAATGTAAATGAGGATCTAGCATCTGTTGAACAAATTCGAGTTCCTGTAAACCATTTCCATTGCCCGATACAGGATTGAAAATTAAATGAGCTACTAGACTTTGGGCAAAACTATTAGCGATCGCTTCGGCAGTTCCCAAATTAGTCGCCAAAGGAACTAAGTGAACATTGCAAATTCGCAACAAAGCCTGAATGTCTGGTTCGTGGGGTTGAGCATTCAAAGGATCGATCAGAAAAATAACGGCAATTATTTCCCTTTCCACAACCTTGGCGGCAATTTGAGCGTCTCCTCCCAATGACCCTGATGCCATACATTCTATTTGCAGTTTTGTCGCTTCTTGAATCAGCTTTCCTGTCGTACCTGTAGCCACCAAATGATAGCGAGATAGAAAAGGTTCGTGACGGGTGGCAAAATTTACCATGTCATCTTTTTTATCATCGTGGGCAATTAAAGCGATCGTTCTAGCCATAGTTGATTACGGTCAAACTGAAAAATAATAGCAATGGTTCGGTTGAAGTTCGGTTTTATAGATCTAGACAAGGTAAAACCTAAGAGTATAGATGCGTTAAAATCATTTTACTAACCTAGGCATAAAAGCAATAATTAAACCTTATTGATTGTTTTTCTATCATTTTTTTGTGGTAGATAACAATATAACCTAAGAGGTAAATTCACTAAAGATACTATGGACTCACCAATTAAGGCAGTACAAGCACCCTATAGAGGAGGCGGTGGCGGTAACTATCGTACTCCACCCCCAGATTTACCTTCTCTACTATTAAAAGAACGCATTGTTTATTTCGGACTACCTTTAGTCTCATCTGATGAGAATAAGGCTCAAATGGGAGTAGACGTGACTGAGTTGCTCGTAGCTCAGCTGTTATTCTTGCAGTTTGACGACCCCGATAAACCGATTACCATGTATATCAACTCTACTGGTACTTCGTGGTACGGTGGCGATTCTATTGGTTTTGAGACTGAAGCATTTGCAGTTTGCGATACCATGTCTTACATCAAGCCACCAGTACATACTATTTGTATTGGTCAAGCAATGGGTACTGCGGCGATGATCCTCTCTTCAGGAGAAAAAGGCTATCGCGCTAGTTTGCCCAACTCTTCAATTATTCTCCACCAAGCTCGTAGTGGTGCGCGGGGTCAGGCTACTGATATTCAAATTCGTGCTAAGGAAGTAATTGAAAACAAACAGGCTATCCTGGAAATTTTTAGTCAAAACACTGGTCAGTCAGTCGAAAAACTAGAAAAGGATACAGATAGAATGCTGTATATGACTCCTCAAGATGCTAGAGAGTACGGTTTGATTGACAAGGTTTTAGAAAGTACTCGCGACTTACCTACCCCTGTTTCTGCCCTGACTTAAAACTAACGTAATTTATAAATAAGGTAAAAAATTTATGCCCATTGGTGTTCCCAAAGTCCCCTATCAACTTCCTGGTCAACAATATAGTGAATGGATTAGTATTTATACTCGCTTGAGTCTTGAGCGAATTATATTTCTAGGAAGGGGTGTTGACGATCAGTTAGCAAATCAAATCATTGCCTATCTTCTATATTTAGATTCTGAAGATCCTGGTAAACCTATCTATCTTTATATCAATTCTCCTGGTGGTTCGGTAACTGCTGGTTTGGCGATTTATGACACTATGCGTCATATCAAGTCAGAAGTGGTCACAATCTGCGTTGGTCTAGCGGCTTCTATGGGAGCATTCTTGCTTTGTGGCGGTACAAAAGGAAAACGCCTGGCTCTACCTCATTCTAGAATCATGATTCACCAACCTTTGGGAGGAGTTAGAGGACGCAGACAAGCAACTGATATTGATATTGAAGCAAGAGAAATTCTACGTATTCGCGATCAGCTTAATCAAATGATGGCTGATAATACGGGAAAGTCTATTGAAAGGATCAAGAAAGATACCGATCGCGATTATTTCATGTCTGCTTATGAAGCCAAAGAATATGGTCTAATCGATCAGGTAATTGAAGATAAACAGTAATTAATTTCTAAGTATTACTTATTAATTAAATGAGTAATTAAAGTGCTGGTAAGTTATTAAGGCTTGCCAGTTTTTTTAGGTGAATTTTTTAATAAAGCTATTAAATTTGGTGTAATTTAATAAAAAATATCAGCAGGATCGGCAGTACGAAGTTTTTTAATCGCGATCGCTCCAGAAATGGTACACATGATTATATTTAGGGCAAAAACCTGTAGAGCGATTCCTGGATTCATGCTCACAGGAAGTTCGATAAAATTAGTCATCAGATAATAAATGCCATAGGAAGCCAGATAACCAGGAATAAATCCCATCATGGCTAAAATAAGAGACTCTTGCAGCACTACTAAAGACAAGTCTCGGTCTTTGTAACCCATTGCTTTGAGAGTGGCATATTCAGGCAGATGTTCGCTAACGTCGGTGTAGATTACCTGGTAAACAATAATAATGCCGACAATAAAGCCAATCATCGCTCCAAAGTTAAGCACCTTACCTTCAGACCAAGTAGCCACATCATCCCGTTCTGCTTGGACTAGTTCTGCTTGAGTCAATACCTTCAAATCTTTATTGAGATTCTGCTTGATTCGTTTGGCAACTTCTTGGGGATTTGCTCCTGGTTCGAGGGATATTACGCCAATCGAAATTTCTTTTAGTTTCTCAGACCCCTCCATTTGTCCGTAATTCCAGTCACTCATAAGAGCTACACCATCGTAATAGAAAGTGCTGCCAAGACTAAACAATCCCATTACGGTTACTCGACGATTACTTAAAATGCTAGAGACTTGACCCTGGCTAGCAAATAACTGTGGAATATTTCCCATCTCCGATTTAGCCAGGCGATCGTATAAAATGCCACCTGGGACAGATAATAGATCTAGCTGCTGATTAACTTCGGGAATTCTGAAGACTGGCTTATTGGGATTAAAAGCAATAATTTGGATTGAAGATGATTTAATGTTTGCTTTTTCTTCTGCCGTGGATTTTAATAGTTTGGGGTCAACCCATCTGCCAAAACCGACATATAAAGGCTTAACATCGGCAACCCCTTTGATAGCATCTGTTTGATAAAGATAGATACCAGGAAAAGAGCTGGCTCTAATATTATCTGCATAGGAAGATATTAAATAAAGTTCGCCATTGAGATTTTCAGGTAAGAGATTTACCCCGTCAAATAGCATCGCTCTAAGACCCAACTGCGTGAAGATGAGAATTATAGAAAATGCTACTCCTAGAACAGCTACTAACAAACGAATTTTTTGATGGGATAGCTGTAACCAAGCAACAGGAGTGCGACGAAAATAAGAATTGATTTTGCGGAATTGATATATTGGTTTCACTATTAATTAGTAATCTATTTCAAAATAACAGCAGTTTATCGATTGCAACTTCAATAATTGCCCATTTGAAAGCAGCAACCATAGTAGTTTATTAAATTTATTTATATTTTATAATTTTGCTTGAGAAATCACTGCTCAATTACTAATTTCTACTCTTACTTTCATATTGGTTAAGCCAGCAACTTTCTTACTATCTTTAGGATCGATGCGAATTTTGACTTCAACGATACGAGAATTTTCATCTTGGGTAGGATCTTGAGCTGATTCTGACAGTTGCTTTGCACCTATTTGTAAACCCAGATGTTCGACTGTGCCTTTGAGCTTCCCTGTAAATCCACCATATTCACTGCTAATAACGGCTGACTTCCCTACTTTCACCTGGTTAATATCAGTTTCATATACTTCTGCCACTGCATACATCTCATTAGTGCGTCCCAACTCCACAATTCCCTGCTGGGTGTTTACCTGTTCCCCAATACGGGTATTAATTCGCAATATTTGACCAGAAATAGGAGCTTTGACCTTAGTATCTTCCAAGTCTGCTTTACGTTGCTCTACGGCGATTATGGCTCTTTCTAATTCAATTTCTGCTATTTTTAGATCGGCTGGTCGAATTTCTTGTAATCTAGCTAAATTCTCTTTTTCTTGATTAATCTCTGCTTTTAAAGTCTGTTGAGTATTACTTAACTGCGCCTGGCGTTCATTTACGGCAGCTTGAGCTATGTCAAACTGTTCCTTTGCTTGGTCAAAAGCTTCTGTGCTAACTGCCCCCTGTTGCTGTAGGCTGTTGTTTCGGTCATAAGTTAGGTTCGCCTGTCTTAATTGAGCTTTAGTCGAAGCGATCGCAGCTTGCCGTTCTGCTGTTTCATTTCGCAACTGAGATTCCAGACGGGATATATTTGCCCTTTGTGCTGCCAGTTCTGCCTGCTTAGTCTCTCCTATACGAGTTTGTTCTAATCGTGCCTGAGCGAGTTCTACAGATTTTTGAGCTTCTTCTAAATCTCTTTCTCGGCGATCGATTCCTTGAAGGATAGCAATAACCTGATTTTCTGCTACGCGATCGCCTTCTTCGACTAAAATTTGATTGACTCGACTATCTTCTGCATTAGCCACCGACAGTTTAATCACCTCCCCTTTAGGAATCAATTTGCCCAATGCCACTACCTGTTTGAGTTGCTGTACTTGAGGGGTCTGAGTCTTTTCATTTTGGGTTTGAGCTTGGGAATCGGCATTACAAGCATTAGTTAAAACCATCAGGCTAATAACCAGACTTTTTTTGCCAAGCAGAACCAGCCAGAGATCTAAGCAATTTGAAAACATACAATGAATATTATGCTCTATGTTTGATAAAACTGGTGAATTTTTCCTAAGTACGCCAAGACATATGGTAACAATTCTTTAGGAATAGCTGCACCAAAAAAGAAAATTTCACTATGGTCGTAATACATCAATCAGTTTGATAGTTCTATTAGCCAAACTATTAAACTTGCCTCAAAATTTTAGAGCAAAGAAAATTAAAACGCACTTTTTAGATAAACATTATTTTTTGTTTTTTTTATTGATAAAAGCTTTGTCTAGAAAGCATTGGTTCAATATTCAGATTTTTAAATTATCCATAAAGAATGTAATACAATACACATTGTAAACAAGCAATTTAAGCAGCGATATTACCTATGATCTTAAAAAATAATAGTGTATTTTCTGATGCCACTATTTATATTTGCTTCTATAATTACAACTAGCAATCTTCTTCTTTACTGTCTAAGCATGTCGAGTACAAATTCAGTAAATATATTGAATTATAACTAACAAAGTTTTCGCATTTATGTATTAATTAATCAACCAGTATCTAATTGACAAATATTTTTTAGCTCTTATTTATAATTGAATGCTATTTCAGTTTATTCCTCATGGACATTGTTATCTTTGGAAATCCAATTTAGTAGGGCTTCATTTAATATCTGATTTGTTAATTGCACTCTCATACTATTCAATTCCAATTACTATTATATATTTTGTTTATAATCGTAAAGATGTACCTTTTGCTTCTATTTTTCTTTTATTTGGGGCATTTATTGTATCTTGTGGAACAAGTCATTTAATGGAGATTTGGACGCTATGGCATCCAAACTATTGGATATCTGGCGTTATCAAAGCTATCACTGCACTAATATCACTTTATACAGCAGTGGAAATGCTGTCGGTGGTGCCACTAGCTTTGAATCTTCCTAGTCAATCTCAGTTGAGTTTAGCTAATAAAAAACTAGAGGCAGAAATCAAAGAACGTCAACAAGCGGAAAAGGCTTTAACTGAAAGTGAATCAGTACTAAGAAGTTTTTATGACTCTGTACCAATGATGATGGGAATTGCCGAATGTGATGATCACCAAAATCTCACCCATATTTCGCATAATTATGCGGCGACAACGCTTTTAATCCCAGCCATAGAAACTAAAGGAGAAACGCAAGTACAAGATAGCCAATTGGCTATCTCGCCTGAAAACCACTGCCGACTGACTAGTGCTTTTCTTCAGAGCGAGATTACTTTAAAACCTGTACACTTTGAATTTACTGAATTTGCTAAAAACGCTCGACAAAATCACCAGCATTTTTCGGCAACCGTCTCTAAAATTGTTGAGAAACATTCAGCAAAAAGTTCCCGATTTTCTTATTTAATTGAAGACATAAGCGATCGCAAACGCCTGGAAATAGTCTTACAAAAGAGCGAATTACGCTTTCGTCTTGCTTTTGAAGATGCAGCAAATGGCATGGCAATAGTAAGCACTGAAGGAAATTTCCTTAAGGTTAATCATTCTTTATGTGAAATTCTTGGCTTTAATGAACAAGAATTAATGAGTTTTACTTTTCAAAAAATTACTCATGCTGAAGATCTCAAAACAGATCTTAAATATCTAGATCGGCTTTTGGAAGGACAAATTAATAGTTGCCAATTTGAAAAGCGATATATTCATAAGCTTGGTCATGTTGTCTGGGTTGTTTTAAGCGTTTCTTTAGTCAGGAATTTTCAAAACAAACCACAAAATTTTATTGTTCAAATTCAAAACGTTAGCGATCGCAAAAAAGCTGAAACCCAAATCGCAAAGTCTTTGGAAGAAAAAGAGGTGATGCTGCAAGAAATTCACCATCGAGTCAAAAACAACTTACAGGTTATATGTAGTTTACTCAATCTTCAGTCTCGTTGTTTAAAAGATGAAAAAATCATCAAAGCCTTTAAAGAAACTCAAAATAGAGTTAGGTCAATGGCATTGGTTCACGAGCAACTTTATCAGAGTACAGATCTTTCTCAAATTGCTTTAGTAGATTATATAAAACAATTAACAAATAATTTGTTCAGAGCATATTCTATTACGTCTCAAGTTAAATGTATAACTGAGATAGAGGAGTTTTATTTAGATTTAGATACAGCCGTTCCTTGCGGGTTAATTATTAATGAAATAGTCTCTAATGCTCTTAAATACGCTTTCGATTCTCAGCAGAAAGGAAAAATAGTGATCAAGGCTTTTGCTAGTCAAGAAAATGTCCTTGTTTTATCTATTGAAGATGATGGAAAAGGTTTTGACTCAAACTTAGATCTTAAAAAGAGGAAAAGTTTGGGATTAAAACTAGTTACAAGTTTAGTTCAACAATTGCAAGGAGAACTGCAAATAGAGAGCAAGATCGATTTAGGAACTAAATTTATATTTACTTTTAATAGAATAAAAAATAAGCTCGATGAAAACTAAAATATTAATCGTTGAAGACGAAAGTATTGTTGCTCAAGATCTACAGTTTATTTTAGAAGATCTTGGCTATGATGCCTCTCAAATCGCTAACTCTGCTGAATTAGCTATTAAAAAAGCCGCCGATTTTCAACCAGACTTAATTTTGATGGACATCAGAATTTTAGGTGAATTAGATGGTATTGACACGGCAAAAATAATCTTAGAACAGTTTGATGTGCCGATAATCTATTCAACTGCTCATTCAGATGAAGATACTTTAGCTAGAGCCAAACTTACTAGTCCCTGCGGTTACATAATCAAGCCTTTTGATGAAAGAGAACTACGTACTATTATTGAAATTGCGCTTTACAAACATAGTGCGGAACAAAAAATAAAAGCAAACGCCAAATGGCTGGAAACCGTACTCAACAGTATTGGTGACGGAGTAATAACTACAGATAATTCTGGAGCTATTACTTTTCTTAATCCTGCTGCGGAAGATCTTACAGGCTGGTCATCAAGCCAAGTATTAAATAAACAGGCTGGAGATGTTTTTAAACTTGTTGACGCGAACACTCGTCAAAGCATCAACAATCCTATTTTACAGGTTTTGAAAACAGGTAAGGTTTTTCGATTGCCCAAAAATGCTTTGCTAGTTAGAAAAGATGGCAAAAAAATATATGTCAACGATAGCGTATCACCAATTACAAGCCATCGGGGGATCTTGCCTTTAGATGACTGCAAAGGAAATTCATTAGGTGCAGTAATAGTCTTTAGAGATGTTACCGAGCAAAAATTAACGGCTAAAAATTTACATCGCAAAGCATTTTATGATTCTTTAACTAATTTGCCTAATCGTGATTGGTTTAATGAAAGGCTTGGCGATGCCATTGAAAGAGTTCAACGTAAGAAAAACTACTTATTTGCAGTCCTAATTTTAGACTTAGATCGTTTCAAAACGATTAATGATAGTTTGGGACATCCTGCGGGAGATAAACTGCTAATAGCTGTTTCTCAAAGACTTTTAAATGCTGTACGTTCTTTTGATACTGTCGCTCGCTTAGGAGGGGATGAGTTTGCCATCATTTTAGAAAATCTAGAAAATGTTCATGAATCTTATGCGATCGCCCAACGAATTATTGATGAATTATCTACATCATTTTTGATCGAAGGTAACGATATTATCACGACTTCTAGTATTGGCATTGTTTTTAGCTCCATTTATTATAAAAAGATTAGTTCTTTAATTAGAGATGCTGATATTGCTATGTATCGAGCTAAAGAAAAAGGTGGAGGTTGTTACGAAATATTTGATACTAAAATGCGTCAGCAAGTTATTGCCAGTTCTCAATTAGAAAACGAGTTGAGAATTGCTATAGAAGAAAATCAGCTTAATCAACTAGTCGTCTATTATCAGCCCATTATTGAGCTACCTAACCAGGAAATTAGTGGCTTTGAAGCTTTGGTACGCTGGCTTCATCCCGAAAAAGGTATCATTTCACCCATTAATTTTGTGCCTATGGCAGAAGAAACTGGCTTAATTATTGAAATTGATTTACAAGTATTAAGAGCAGCCTGCCGTCAGCTAAAAAATTGGCAAGAGAACAATGTTTATTCTTCTTCGGTAACTATGAGCGTCAATCTTTCTGGCAGGCATTTTATAGAATTAGATTGCGTGGCAAAAATCCAAGCAATTATCGAGCAAGAAGATATAGACCCTAGCTGCATCAAACTAGAAATAACCGAAACTACTCTCATTGATAATGCTGCTTCTGTGGCGGTAACTTTGTCCGAATTAAAAGCTTTGGGAATAGCATTGTCCTTAGATGATTTTGGTACAGGTTATTCTTCTTTGAGCTACTTACAACAGTTTCCCTTAGACATTTTAAAAATAGACCGTTGTTTTGTGCGAAATTTACATCAAAATTCTAAAAATGCCACTATTGCTAAAGCACTAATTGAAATTGCTCACCAACTTAATCTAACTGTCATAGCAGAAGGGGTAGAAACAAAAGATGAATTGATCTTTTTATCTCAAAATAAATGTGATAATGTGCAGGGCTACTTTTACAGTCCTCCTTTGACATCAATTGAATTAGAAACACTGAAACTCGCTACAGTCTTGCTTTAAATAAGTAACTAGGTGGATGTAATCAAATACTTTGACAGCTAGAACAAAAATAATATCTGCGTCCCCCAGAAACTTCTTTAATAATGGGAGTATTGCAGACATAACATGGTCGTTCATCGCGATCAAATACCCAATGGCGATAATCTTGCCGTCTATATCCTTCTTTCTTCAATCGTTGCACTAACTTGAGATCGTTGGTAATTCCTTGAGTTTCATAAGACTGCCGAGGAACTCTAATCGCAGCTTTTGCCAGTGCAGATATTTGTGGTGCGCTACAGTCAACAGGACGTAGTGTAGGATGTACCTTAGCAACAAACAGTATTTCGCTACGAAGATAATTACCTAATCCCGCCAGAAAACCTTGATCGAGGAATAGACTAGTAAAACGTCGGCGATGGAAAGGTGGATTGAGGAGTTTTGTCTTAACTTTTTTGGTGGTGGTCTTGCTATCTAATACATCTAAGCCCAAGCGACTTAAGAAGGGATGAACTGCGATCGCATTCTTATCTAACACATCAATATCCGAAGCACTATAAAGCAACGCCGACTGCTTCTCGTTATGAATTGCTAATCTTAGCTGGCGTTTAGTTTCTGGGTAATCATAGGCTTTACAAATCACCCATTTACCATAAAGCTGATTGTGATTATAAATACTTAAGCCATCTTCAAATCGAATCAGCATTCCTTTGCCTTTGGTATCAACGGCTGTGATTAGCTGCTGCCTTAGAATCTCTTCGTATGGTTTGAGATGTTCAAACGCGAAGAATATCTCTTTGATTGGTTTTAAGGCGATCGCTTTTGCTATTTTATCAGCAGCTATTCTTATTTCAGGACCTTCGGGCATATTAGTTAATTGCGTGAATCATTACGTAAAAGTAGAGCAACTACAGTACTATAATAAATGCCTGCAAGCTATAAGACCCAGTTTGAATGAATTCATCGAGATTAAGTTTAATATTTTTCTGTTTTTCCAGCGCGTTTATTCTGTTTAATGTTGGTTATTTTGCCAGAGAATTTAAGCTTTTTCCTTATAAAGTCTATACTGAAGCCGAAAAGGGGTGGTCGCAAATTCGCGCTCAACAGTCGGAACAGCTTCCCTGGTTTTATATCCGTTCTAATAAATCGCCGTCTGAAGTAGTTAAAAATATCGGTCAGACACAGCCTGGTTTATCTTTGGTGACGGAAATAGCAGCCGAACGCAACATCTCGGCTAAAATCGTTGATTTGAGTGGTAATACGGTTCATGAATGGGCAATAGATTGGTTTACAATGTGGCCTGACCCCCAACATCTACCCCAGAACTTGATTCCTCAGTCGAAGCCAGGCACTAATATCCACGGTGCGGTAATCATGGAAAATGGTGACCTTGTTTTTAATTTTGAAAGTAAAGGTTTGGTTCGTGTAGATCCTGATGGAGAAGTTGTCTGGCGTTTGCCTTATCTGACTCATCATTCAGTTCATCAACATGATGACGGCAATTTATGGGTATCTGGTACTAAACATCAAACGCAGAAAGTTTCGCGGTTGCCTAATTTAATTCCGCCATTTTATGAAGAAACAATTTTGGAAATTACTCCCGAAGGTGAAATTTTGCGGGAGTGGTATGTTGCCGATTTACTGCGTCAGAATGGTTATGAAGGGATGCTCTATCTGGGTAATTTAAACAATGAAAATACCGCCATACAGGGTGATGGTCGTTTGCTTGGCAACACTGACTTACTGCATTTAAATGATGTCGAACCCTTTTCAGCAAAATTACGGCCAGGTTTTTTTCAGCCTGGGGATGTAATGGTTTCTCTGCGTAATATTAATACGGTTTTTGTCTTTAACGCCGAGGATGAAAAGATTAAGTTTATCTCTACGGGTGAGTTTGTTCGACAGCACGATCCCGATTTTATTGACGGTGATACTTTTTCCGTTTTCGATAACAACAATAACAATGCCCAAGGTTCGGAACGTCGTAGCAAGATCGTCATTGTTTCTGCCCAGGATAAAACGAAAAAGGTGTTCTTTGAAGGCAGCAAAGATAATAAATTTTTTACCAGGGTGATGGGTAAGCATCAGTGGCAGCCTAACGGTAATTTGCTAATCACCGAATCTATGTCTGGCAGGGGTTTTGAGATCGATCACGATGGCAAGGTTGTCTGGGAATATATTAACTACGTCGAACCTGGAGTTGTGGGCGTTGTGGCAGAAGTACAGCGACTTCCGACTTCAGATACCGAACTATTTACGAAAGAAGAATAAGCTAATAGCTAATTAAAGTTTCTGACGGGCAGTATACAAATGAAAACATCAACATTAATCAGCATCTCTATTTGCATTTTCTTGCTAGTTATTTTTGTCCAGCAACCCGCTATGGCTTATGTAGGACCTGGTACAGGAATAGCTGCCTTGGGCGCAATGCTAGCAATTATTGCAGGGGTGATAGTCGCTCTATTTGGCTTTTTGTGGTTTCCGATCAAGCGAATTATGAATCAGCGTAAAGCTGCTAGTAGAGATGTGCAAGAAAGAGAAGAGGAGAAAGTATGAGCCAATGGTTGGGGGCGATATTATTGGTTGCTGGTTTTGTAGTTTTGCTTCAGTTTTTAGGAGTGACTAAAAGAAGCAAAGATGTTGTCCGCATCTCTCTTCATTCAATTAAGATCCTGGGTTCTTCTAGATTAAGTGACGCGCAGAAAGAGTCTAAACTGCAAAAAAATTCTCTGAGGTTGTTTGGACTATTTTTTGTTCTGGCATTTTGTGTCGCGATCGCAATTTTAATTCCTCTGGGAGTTTTGTGGTTAGGAGATCGTCTGGGCTGGCTTTCTTTGGCTGCTTCGTTGGAGGTAACTCTCTCGCCCACATTTATTGCTGCCAGCAGTATATTGGTTGTCATTGTCTTTCTGCTCAAATCTAAGCAAAAGCCCAATCGCACCGCTCCAACCAGCAGTTATTCTCCATTAGACCAAACTCTGCACCGAGTTGCTTTTAATACCTATACCGCGCAAGCAGCTCTAGCCGATCTTGAAGACAATATATTTGCTCGGCAGCTTGCTAAATATAAGAACGAAAAACCCGTGTTTATTACGGCTCTTCCTAGAGCGGGAACGACTTTGTTGCTTGAATGCTGCGCCAACTCCCCCGAATTTGCAGCACACCGCTACCGTGATATGCCTTTTGTGCTAGTTCCCTGTCTGTGGAATCGCTTTTCCCAAGTTTTTCAGGGTCATGTTGAGTCAACCGAACGCGCTCATGGTGATGGAATGCAGATTAGTCTAGACAGTCACGAAGCATTGGAAGAAATAGTCTGGAAAACATTTTGGCAACGTCATTATCAAAGCGATCGCATTATACCCTGGGACTATGAAGAAAATCGTGAATTTAAAGAATTTTTTGCTTCTCATCAGCGCAAGATTCTTTGGCTACGTCGTCAAAACCTAGCAAATTCTGCCCGTTACGTATCTAAAAATAACGCCAATATTGCTCGCCCCAAAATATTACACTATCTTTTTCCCGATTCTACTATTATCGTTCCCTTCCGAGATCCTCTACAACACTCTTACTCTTTGCTAAAGCAGCATTTAAACTTTGGACAAATTCATCAAGCCGATCCCTTTGCTTCTGAGTATATGAAGTCAATTGGTCATTTTGATTTTGGTGAGAATTTACGTCCCATAGACTTCGATGGCTGGTTCGATCGACGCAAAACTCAAGATCCTAAATCTCTAGGTTTTTGGCTAGAGTATTGGACTGCTAGCTATCAACATCTACTCAATGAAAATAATAGTCTAATCAACTTTTTTGACTATGACGAGTTGTGTAACAATCCTCACCAGGGACTATTGAATCTGGCAGAGATAGTAGAAAGTTGTAACCCTACCGCCCTAGTCTCATCTGCATCTCGAATACACCCTTCCCCACCGAGAGAAATTGAAGTGAGCAGTTTACCAGCTTCAATCACGTCTGGGGCAAACTCAGTTTACGCTCAGTTAAGAGATCGATCTGTAAACTCTTAAGAGACAGTTTTCTCGATCCAAGATTATTAACGAGGTTGAAGCTAATCGCCATTGGTGACAAGTTAATATAAAACTCCACAGTTAGCTTTACTTTTAGGAACCCTTTCCCCAGAATTATCGGTGCGATATGCCGTAAGAATTACTTCTCCAGACTTTGTTACCTTAATTCCTCTGGCTGGCTGAATTTTGCCCTGACTGGTTTTGATAGATTTTGGTATCTCTGATGCCGAATCATTATTTTGTCCATCAACATAAATGTTCAAAGAATCTAAGGGTAATTCTGGTGCGGGTGGAATGCCACCTTTGCCAGTAATATTTAAGTCATTCTTCGCTGCTGCTTCCCTATTTGCTTCGCAAGCTTGAGCAGTAGTTTCTTCGGGTTCGACTATACCAGTCACAATCTCGATTAATCCCTGAAGAGGATTAAAGTCAAGAGTATCAACATTAACACCACCCTCTAAACCCGATATTTCCGAAGAAGCATTAATATCGTTAGTCAAGTCGCTTAAAGGACGTTCGACAATACCAAAGACAGCATCCGCATTGATATTAATGTTACCCCCCTGTCCTTGTTCGGCATTAGCAATGACGTCATTATCTCCAGGAAATGCCACGATAAAATTAGTATCAATGTTTAAGTTTCCGCCATCAGCATTATTAAAAGCCTGTGCCGAGATAAAACTGTTATTACGCAGAGTAATATCTTCTTGAACTCTTAAATTAACAGTTCCACTATCTTCGGTTTCTTCACCTTCAAATTGAGTCGCAGCTTCGATTCTGGCAACATCGGTTAAATCTATTGAATTTGCTTCAATAGTAATATTTCCAGGTTGTCCCGTACCTGAATTGTTGTCTCTGATATTGTCAAAGTTAGTCGCTTCAATTGTGCCGCCATTGGCAATAGCTAAGTTATCTGTAGTAATAAATATATTACCCCCATTACCATTTTCATTTTGGGCATTAGCAGAAATACCGCTACGAAAACGCTCAATAAAGCCATCAATAAATATTGATTCACCAGCATTAATTGTCACATTATTAGCATTACCAGTACCAAAGGTACTAGCATCAACTCTTCCCCCACTAGTCAGGTTGAGGTTAGTGGTAGAAATAGTTACCCCTCCTGCATCTCCTTCTGCATCAGGATTGACCAGACTAGTAATACCGCTAGGAAAACCCTCTGAATTCTCGCCATCTACTGTGATATCACCCGTGGCAGTAACATTTACTGTTCCTGCATTACCAGTACTCGATGTACTAGCAGAAACTCGTCCTCCATTCGTAAGGTTGAAGTTAGTGGTAGAAATCATCACCCCTCCTGAATCTCCTTCTACACCTGTAGTAACCTGACTAGCAATCTCACTGGAAAAACCTCCTGAATCTTCCCCATCTGCCGTAATAAGTAGTAAGACAAAATTAATTATATATTTTTATTTAAAGTTTTAGATAATTATTTTAAGATTAAATTAAGAGATCAATGTAAAACGGCGATCCCAATGCGATCGCCGAACTTGAGAAAGCGCGATCACGGTCTTAATGATCAGAAATAAAATAACAATGAGATATATTAAAGGCTTAACAAAAGATACATCAAAACTGTTAAAGAGAATTTACAAATACAGTAAATATTATCAGGTAAGACAGAGAGCACATTGTATTCAACTAAGTTATCAAAGATATAAAATAGCAGAATTAATGGAAATATTTAAAGTAAGCCGTAACACAATTTATAATTGGTTTAATTCTTGGGAATCATCAAGATTTGTCGGACTTTATAATGATCCAGGTCGTGGACGAAAAAAGCTATTTAATGTAGAACAAGAGCAAAAAATCAAGAATTGGGTACAAGCCACGCCCAAAAATCTGGAAAAAGTCCAAAAAAGAGTTTTAAAAGAATGGGGAACTTCAGTAAGTAAAAAGACAATAAAAAGAATAATCAAATCGGCACATATGGGATGGTATAGAATCAAAAAAAAAGTTGGAGGAGAACCTATTCCTGAATTTTATGAACAGAAAGTCAAAAAATTAGATAAATTCAAAGAACAAGAATTAAGAGGCAAAATCGAAATTAGATATGTAGATGAAAGCGGTTTTTGTTTGATTCCATATGTACCTACATGCGGCGAACTATGCGCCTTTGTGCCTGGCAATCCAAGAAGCAAAAAATAGAAGTTCTTAGCCGACCAAGTAAAAGATTAAATGTTTTAGGTTTTCTAACTAGAGATAATCAACTAGAAGTATATACATTCAATTGCAATATTAATAGTGATGTAGTCATAGCTTGTATAGACAAGTTTTGCGAAAAGCTAACTAAAAAGACTGTGCTAGTGATGGATAATTCTTCAATACATCAAAATAATTTTTTATGGGATAAAGAAGAAGAATGGGAGAAAAAAGGGTTGGAGATTTTTTTCCTTCCAACTTAATTCTCCCCACTTAAATATTATAGAAATTTTATGGCGTTTTATTAAATATCAGTGGTTAGAAATTGACGCTTATGAGAGTTATTCTACTTTAGTAGAGTCTGTAGAAAACATTCTCAAAAACTTTGGTACAGAATATACAATTAATTTTGTCTAGGTACTTATTCGTCCGTAGCAAACCTAAAATTTCTAAGAAACCAGAAATTAGGATTCCTATTTGGTGTAGAAAAAAACTAGAGTAGCAAAATTAACTGGAATGACTATTTAAACATAGTAAATCCGTTACCTCTCAAAAGTTAGGAAATTTTGATTTACGTGTTTACGCCTTTTTGAACAACATAAAAAACTACTCCAGTTGATTTTGCCACCTTAGAAAAAAATAGAAAGGACTTGTCCGCATCTACTGTCTCAAATGAGCCTGGTAAATACAATCAGGTAAGCTCTTTAGTAATTCCCGATGAAGGTTTAAACCACGTCTAGTTTGAAAACTGGAGTTTTATTCAAAAATAAAATAGGCTAATTGAGAGAAGAAAAACTAGATTAAGCTGATGTTAAAGGTAGATTACGCTCGTTGGAATCAAAGCCAAGAGCTATTAAGAACAGAGGCATTAACTGCCGAACATCCTCGAACTAGAGAGAGACTGATGGCATTATATGAAATTAGTGAAGGGAAAAGTGCAACCAGGGTCGCCAAGCAAACCAGCAGAAACCCGCAGACAATAATGGAATGGGTGCATCGCTATAACAAAGAAGGTATCAAAGCAGTCAAGTATCAAAGATCGGGAGGAAAAAAAAGTTTTTTTCCGAAACAGTGCGACAAGA